>Ga0247727_10002398_pt1 | contig 42968 bp, 51 predicted proteins | sample WisWelCaveWW1625_FD_202498 | JGI IMG/M metagenome (GOLD analysis project Ga0247727, IMG submission 202498) | Biofilm microbial communities from Wishing Well Cave, Virginia, United States - WW16-25 | ecosystem: Environmental > Aquatic > Deep subsurface > Groundwater > Cave microbial mat | place...
TTGTTGAAAAACAGAAAGAGCTGACAAAGCCAGTGAAGTGGTTTTACATTGACAAGATGTGGCGCTATGAAGCTCCGCAAAAAGGCCGTTTAAGGGAATTCTACCAATTTGGTGTTGAATTATTCGGCTCTGATAAGCCAGAGGCAGATGCAGAGATCATTGCACTAGCAATTGAATCATTGAAAAATCTTGGATTAAGCAAAAGAGATTTTTTTGTTAAAATAAATAATAGAAAATTGTTAGAAAGTTTGTTGTTAGAGATTATACCAAGAGAAAAATTAGAGGATGTTACACGCTTAATTGATAAAAGTGGAAAAATAACAGAGCAGGAGTTTGTTCAGGAATTAAAAAAGTTAAAATTAAATGAAACACAGGTTGCAGGAATCAAAAATATCATCTCCTTGAAGGGAAAACCTGCTGATGTTTTAAAGAAAATTACAAAAGAAAATGAAACAATTGCAGCTGCAGTAGAAGAAGTAAAACAAATTATTGACAATCTTGGAGAATATGAAGAATATCTTGTGCTTGATCTTTCAGTTGCACGCGGATTAGCATACTACACAGGAACCGTGTTTGAAGTATTTGACAGAGAACAAAAATATCGAGCTTTAGCAGGCGGTGGCAGATACGATAAACTGGTTGAGCTGTACAAAGGTCAGCCAACTCCTGCAACAGGCTTTGGCATGGGCTATGCAACATTAAGTTTGTTGCTAGAAGAAAAAGGATTATTACCAAAACCGCAACTTGAGCCAGATTATTTTGTTTTAGTGATAGGCAATGTAAAAGCAGAAGCACAACAATTGATTCAGAAGCTAAGAAAAAAGAATGTTGTTGAAACAGATCTCATGCAGAGAAACTTTGGCAAGCAAATGAACTATGCAAATTCAATCAAAGCAAAGAAGCTCATTGTGATAGGAGAAAATGAGGTTAAAAGCAGAATGATAAAGATCAAAGATATGGCAACAGGTACAGAAACCACAAAGAAATGGGATGAAGCAGAGTAGAAATGTTTATATAGTTCAAAGCTAAATTATATTATATGACTATGAGAGAACAAGAAAGAAAGTTTGTTGAAGCAATGCTTGAGAGTGCTAAAAAATCTGCAAAGATACAACCTGAATCAAAAGCTGATCTTGCTGAAGTAGAAAAGATAACACAAAGCATTCAAAGAAGAATCCAAAGAGGAGAATAATTATTTTGTCAGTATCTCATATCCATCTTTTGTTATTAAAATAGTGTGTTCTGCTTGTGATACCATGCCTTTCTTGATTTCAACTAACGGCGGATAAAGATGCATCATGTCCAACTGATTCATTTCTTTAAGTGCAACACTTGCTCTTACTGCACCCATTCGTTGTGCAAGCCAGCGTGTACTGGTTGGCAATCCTTTTCTGTCTTCTAGGTGTTTTAATGCTTCTCTTGTGATAAGACTTCTCACTGGTTTTTTCTGAATTAAGCTGAAAATTTCAGCATTTGGTCCTTCACCAATTAATCCTTCACCATCTGTGGCAAACGGCTCAATAGCAATCACCATGCCTTCTTGCAACTCAGTGTGATCACCATCGTCATAGTTTGGAATCGTAATGCCTGCATGCACTGTATATTCCTGAATTGAATGTCCAGAAAGATTTCGTACTGGCTTAAATCCATAGCTTGTTATTGTTTTTTCAATTACTTTTCCTATCTCGTGCACATGCAATCCAGGCTTAAGAATCTTAATTGCTTCATCTCTTGCTTCTTGTGATGCTTTTAATAATTTTTGATGCTTTCCTGTTAAATCAATTGTCATAGCATTGTCTCCTATTGCACCATTAACTGTTGCACCAACATCAAGCTTGATAATATCATCTGCTGTAAAAGTTCTTTCATCAAGAGAAAAAGGAACATCATGCGCTGCTGTTGCGTTTATTGAGATATTAACAGGAAATGCCAAGTCAGCACCTAACTCTTTTAATTTCTTTTCAACAGCATCAGAAACATCTGTAAATTTAATACCCGGCTTGATTAAAGAAGCTCCATAAACTAGTGCTTCTCTTGCTGCATGGCCTGCTTTTTTCCAATCTAAGAGGTTCATAACATTAGAAAATAAAAGTGCTTATTTAAATGTATCTTTAGTTAAGAGAAAATTGTTGTTGAGGAGGAAGGTGATAGCACTCTTTTACTTTGAAGTTTGGATAGTATATATCATATCTTGTCTTGTCTTTTTTATATCGTTCGTATTCTTCAAACCAACGTCGTGCTTTGAGTTCAGCAATATCAATCTTGGTCTCATTAGTAAAACGTTTAATCTCATCTATAAATTGCTGTAATTTATCTGGATCCATTTTTAATAAATTATCCCCACTAAAATACCTTTGATCTGATTAAATCTTACTTTCTCAGGATCTTGCACAGGATTGTTATCTCCTTTGACAATAAAGTATGTTCCTTGTTCATCCTGTCCAATCTTAACAACACGGTGAATAATAATATTATCTTTTGACTCGTATGAAATTATATCACCAACATGGATCTGTTCTTCACTTGTTGGAACAATCTCAATTCCATTTGCTCCTTCGTCTAGGAATGGATCCATTGAATTGGTGTTAGTGAATTTAGACCAGATTGCATTTTGAACATCAAGTTCAATTTTGTCTTTATACACCTTGATTTGCGATTCTTGAATGTGATCTGCTGGAGATAATTGTTCAGCACTTCTGCCGGTTGCTACAGCTGAGAATGTTTCAGCTACACTTGCAACTGGATTTTTAATAATTTCAAGCGGCTGTTCAGAAGTTATCTTTCCTATTTCATATATCAAACTAACAGAAAGTGCTCCTAATGCAAAAATAAGCATGAACAATATGCTGTTTCTAAATTCCATTGATTTCTCATGCTAAACACCCTACAAAATAGAACTATTACTCATTTATAAAGCTTTCTATTCGTTATCACTTAGAAGTAGTTAAATAAAACTAAGCCTAGGAGCTCTATAACCCTATCTTAACCTAATTGCTTCCAGATTTTTTGGTGCAATAGTCTCGATTCTGAACTGTTTATGGATAGAACTTGCAAAATCCAAGCAGCTTGCTGGTTCTCCATGATTGATGATGATCTTCCTTGGTCTAGGTTCACAGCGAGAAATAAAGTTCATCAAGCCATTCCTGTCTGCGTGTCCTGAAATATCAATCTTGGAAACTTCCATATTTACTTTCAAAATCTCTTGTCTTTGGCCGGCAGCAAATGCAATCTCTCTTTCGCCTCTGTACACTCGTCTTCCAAGAGAACCTTCTCCGAGATACGAGCTAAACACAATTAAATTCTTTGGATTCTCTGCCAATCCTTTGAAGTACTCAACCGATGCTCCGCCGACTAGCATTCCTGAAGTAGCAATAATAACACATGAGCTTTCATCATCAATTACCTGCTTTCGCTCTTTTGATGAACCAACTCGTTTGAATATCGGGTTCAAGAAGGGATTGGTTTCCCTGTTCATCAATTTCTTCCTCACTGATGGAGTTAAATATTCGGGATAGGCAGTATGAATCGCAGTAATGTCCCACACCATGCCATCAAGATATACAGGAACCTCTTTCATTTTTCCAGCTCGTACCAGCTTGTCAACTATTACCATAACCTCTTGTGCTCTTCCAGTTCCAAGGACAGGCATCAATACTTTGCCTCCTCGTTCAACAGCTTGCTTAATTAACTCAGCTAATTTCTCGTCTGCTTCTTGTTGCGGTTCTCTAATAGCTGTTTTAGAACCATATGTTGATTCAATCATCATAGTTTCAAGACGTGGAAATTGTGTTGCTGAAGGATCAAACAGCTGAGAACCTCCAAAATTAATATCTCCTGTATACAGAAGGTTATGCAAACCATTGCCAATGTGCAGGTGTATCATTGCACTTCCTAAGATGTGTCCTGCATTATAGAATGTTAATCTAACGTCTGGTGTAATGTCAGAAACCTCATCGTAATCAAGCACAATAGTGTTTTTAACTGCTCTTTTAATATCATCCATATCATAAGGCGGTTCTTTGCCTTCTGAATTTGCAATTTTCACAATATCAATTTGTGACAAAGCACCAATATCTCTTGTTGGTGGTGTACAATATACTGGTCCCTCATATCCCATCTTAAACAAGAAAGGCACTAATCCAATATGATCTATGTGGGCATGGGTGACAATGACTGCATCAAGTTCTTTGATATTGAACTCAGGAGCTTCTAATATTGGGTATGCATCTGATCCACTTGCAGCGACATTGACACCACAATCTAGCAGGATTCTTGACTCTGGCGTTTGCAATAAAATACTGCTTCTGCCAATTTCCCTTGCTGCACCTAAATAGCTTATTCTGACCCACTCATTGGTTCTGCCTCTTATCCAGCCATCATATATTCTGTGGCCAATTCTGTCTAAGAATTTTCTTCGTTCTTCTGAATTTGCATAAAGCAATGATTTGATATCGTCAATGATTTGTGATTTGATCACTGTTGCTCTGCGAATTGAAGGTGTCCAGAGTGTTTTTTCCTTAATGTCTTTCAGTACCTGTCCCTGCTTTCCAATTGCTGCACCAGGTTTTTCCACTTCTATAGTTACTACAGACCTGGCTTTCTCAAAGAAAATGTCTGAAAATCCTGCTTCTGCATCAAACATATTCGTGATTATTTCTTTTGCTCTTTCTTCATCTAATAGAATAACAGGATCTGATCGAAGTTCAATTCTCTTTTTCACAGCATCAACAGCAGACTTGATGGTGCTTTTATTATCAAGAAAGTATTCTCTATCTTTTGTATAGAGCACAATATTGGCTGCTTCAAATGAAGTGTCGCTAATCTTGCCTTCAGGCAAGTATTTTAAAATTTCTTTTATGATTTCATTCATTGTAAAAATTCAGTAGATCTCAATAAGGAGAATTACAGCTCTGCCTTTACTGTCAAGTCTTTTGTAATTATTTTCTTTAGCCCTTCTTTAGTAATTGTCCACACGTCAAAGCCAGAACCTGATGCAGTATCCCTGAGCTGTGCAGCATTGATTGCTTCCGCAGCAAGCTTCACACCTTCCTCTATACTTATACCTTTCTTCCATTTTGATTCTATGATTGGCAGTGCAAATAACATACCAGAACCATCTGCTGCATACTTCTCCTGCTTCTTGATTACGCCATCAGGACTCACTTCATATAGACTATAGCCAGCAGCATCTTTGCCAGCAACAAGGAATGACGCGATTGCCCATTCACCCTGTTGTCTAATACCATAATAATTCATTGTTGTTAGTAAGTTTGCTGTTTCTTTGACTGTGACCTTTCTGTTTGTTTTAACTTCAAGTAGCTTGAGCTCTGCTCGAACCAATTTTGCAAGCCGTTGTACTTCAGAAACAACTCCTGCAGTAGTTACTGCAATGTCATCAACTATTGGAACCACTTTTTCAAATTCTCTGTCTGCAAGAAAATTGCCAGCAGTCATTCTTTTATCTGCAGCAAGCACAATTCCATCAGAACAGACAATGCTTATTGTTGTTGTCCCAGTTTTCAGTATATTTTTTGGCGCATCCATGATATCAGAACTATTTATCTATAATATTTTAATATCTAAAGATATTTATAAAGGTTTCGGTCAAGTAGTTTATTTATGATTTTTGTCTCTTTCTATAGTCTTTCCTTCAAATTATTTTCTATATAGAAAAGATAAGCTTTAAATAAGACATCCAAAATCCTCTCGAGATGCAAAAAACATATACTATTCACGGAAGTAAGTACATCTTTTCTATCGAAGTTAAGAAAGCAGGTGACAGAGGAGAGGTCATGGGAATGACAATTGATTCTATTGCGAATACAAACTTTACAAACGAAGGCCTTCAAAATAGACTAGTATGTGTGAGGAGCGATTTACTCAGATCTTATCCCTCCAATGGTGATTTTATTTTTGACTACTTTATTAGTTATATGAATTTCGATGATGATCAGCATGAGCAACGAAAAGAAAAAAACGATATACGAAATCGTTTGGTAAGAAGTTTAAAATGAAACAAAATATAAAATCCAAGAAGGTAACAAATGAAGTCTCAATTCTTTCCTTGGAAGGCAGAACAATTGTTATTGAAAATGGTCAAAAAGCTGAAATCCATCCCATTGCTGCAGAATCATTTGTCAATTACTTCAGCCAAGAAAATTATACGTTGCATAACTTTAATGATTTTAAAGCTGCTATTACACATCAAAAGAAGACGTATGGACAAAGTTCTTACGGCTACCGTTCTTTAAACAAATTAAAAGTGGATAAAAAATAAAATTCTAGTAAGCCTTAGCAAAAAACACATTATGCTTTGCTTCTTTTCCGCAATTCACGCATTTTGATCCCTTTTTTGGAGTTGGATCATTCAAAGGAATGCATCGCGCGGTGACACCTTCTGTTTTTGTTTTTATCAAATCTTCACATTTGGCATTGCCACAGTAAGGCGCTTTGATGAATTTCTTATTTTGCGCAGCCTTTACAAGTGCATTCAAATCTTTTACCTCAACAGTGCTTGCTTCTAAGAACTTTTTTGATTTTTCATACAACGCATGCTGCATCCGATTGAGAATTTCATTGATTTTTTCATCTGAAAGGTCATCAAGGCGCACTGTTTGTTTTTCTCCATTGTCTCTTCTTACCACGATGGCCTGATTCTTTTCCACATCCTTTGGTCCAATCTCAATTCTCAGAGGAATGCCTTTCAGCTCCCACTCACTGAATTTCCATCCTGCTGTATGTTCCTCTCTCTCATCAAGGAATGCAAGCCCTTGCAGCGACTTCTCAACCTGCTTTGCCACTTTCAAAACCTTATCTTTTACTTTGTCAAAGTAAATAGGCACAATGACTGCTTTTTTAGGAGCCATCATGGGAGGAATAACAAGTCCTTTGTTATCACCATGTATTGCAATCATGACACCAAGCATTCTTGTTGTTATTGCAAAGGTATTTTGATATGCATACTGTTCTTTTTCATTTTTGTCTAAAAATTTAATGTCGAATGCCTTTGCAAATCCTTGCCCATCTGAATGAAAGTCTGGACCCTGAATACCTTTTCCTGAAGGCAAAAAAAATTCAATAGAGTATGTTGCTTCTGCACCTGCAAACTTTTCTTTCTCTGTCTTTCTTCCAAGTATACCATACAACGCCATGTGGTCTTTTAAGAAATTTTGATAAATTCCTAGAATCACATCACGTTCTGCATCTGCTTCTTCTTTTGTAGCAAACACAGTATGCCCTTCATTCCATAAGAATTCTCTTGTTCTTAACAGTGCAACAGGATTCTTGAATTCCCACCTCACCACATTGTTCCATTGATTGATTTTGAGTGGCAGATCTCGCCATGAACGTATCCATTTCGAATAGCTGTCATACATGATTGTTTCTGATGTTGGACGTATTGCAAGTCTCTCATTGAGTTTATGTTCTCCTGCTTCTGTGACCCAAGCTACTTCTGGAGAGAATCCTTCAACATGCTTTTTTTCTTTTTGCAATAGCTTTTCTGGAATGAGCAATGGAAAGTAGGCATTTTGTATGCCAATCTTCTTGAATTCCTTATCAATAACATTCTGCACAGTTTCCCATAAAGCATAGACAGCAGGCTTCAACACCATGCAGCCGGAAACTGAGCTATAATCTGCTAAATCTGCTTTTTGAATTAACTCAGTATACCACTCTGAGAAGTCTTCCTCTTTCTTTGCTTTCAGACCTTCTGTCATACAAACTTAGCGATTAAAGATGTTTATAAATGTTATTCTTGGGAGTCTAATCGTTCTTACTATATTTGAGATAAGCAATAATTGCTGCAGCAGCAAGGATAGAGAGGAATGCTCTAGTGACCCTGTCGTAAAAGGTGCTTAGCGAAGCACCAACTGTTGGCCTTATTATCCCAAATACCAGCGCATCAAGTGCATTGAGAAGAAAAAGAATTGCTAGTGAAAGCCATAGCAGTTTTAGTGTTTTATTCATGTAGCTTTCCTCGCTGCCAATCCATGATAATGGTGCGTGCCATTTCCATGACATCAGGAATCCCGCCTTTTTGGAATCTGTTCATTTTCTTGGCAATAGCTTCAAGTGTTTCTTCAGGATCTGCACTTGGCTCAACACCATAATGCTTTTCTACATTTCCTTTCAATCTTTTGATGAGGTAGATTGCAACTAAATCTGGATCTTTGAGCTGCTGCGGATTTTTTGAGCCAATCAAGCAATGCCGGATAAGATCTTGATCTTCAATTGGAATTACTCCTGGTGTGTCTAATAAAATAATCCTCTCAGATGCCTTTATCTTTTGAATCCCCTTTGTGAAGCCTGATGTTGGTGATGTTCGTGCTTTCTTTGCTCCTGCAATTGCATTAATCACAGAACTCTTTCCTGTATTAGGGTAGCCGACAACTCCTACGATAATTTGCTCTTTTCTCCCAATTTCCAGTATCTTTCTTTTGAGTATTGTTGTTCCTAATCTTTCTTTTGAAGAAATAAATACAGGATTTGACAGTTCTTTCAATTTTGATTTTATTGTATCAACATCAATCAGATCAATTTTATTAACAACATGAATTAGTTTTTTGTTTTGCTGCTCTATTATTTTCTCAATTTCGTCATTTCGTGTTTCATCAATCAGCCTGGCATCAAGCACTTCGAGGATGACATCTGATTGTTTGATAACAGAATATACAAGATTCCAGAAGTGTTGTTTTGCCATGGGAAGTGAAACGAGCCTGGCCGGATTTGAACCGGCGTCCCGAGGTCCGAAGCCTCGTATTCTATCCAAGCTATACTACAGGCCCTTAAAATGTATTCTTATTGGTTTGTTTAAATAGTTTTTCTAAGAAGAAACGTTTATATAGCCACATCAGGGGTTGATTGTCTAAAATGGAACCTCTGCAGTTAACGAAACCACTTGTTATCGAAGAAGATCAAAAGAGAGCTCTTGAAAGTCTTGTTATGCCTAAAAGTTTAGAAGACGCCTCTCAAAGATTTACTGATTTTTATCAAACAGCCATATCAAAGAAGCCATTTTTTTCTTTTTTTGACACACTGGTTTTTGCTTTTACACACATTATTCAAAAGCCACACATATTCCAAAATAAAATTCTCCTCAATCCACATGCATTGAGTTATGAGGCATATCACCTTTTTAGTTCATTAGAACCAAGAAGAGAAATCGAAGATATCATTGCTGATTTCAAAAGAGTTCAGAAGCGATTAGACCAGCGATTGTATGAGGCACATCACGATCCTAGTTTGCAGAAATGGATGCACATTGCTAAAAAACTTGGCAGAAGATCTTCAGAACTAAAGAGAATCATGCAGTACTTGAATGCACCCCTTATGTACGCCATTGAGTATACCAACTTTACCAATGAGAATTTAAAGGTAAAGACAAAGAGATTAGAGACACTTGCGAATATTGATGAGGATATTACTGTTGGGTATTTGTGTTCACCATCGTATCCTAACTTCGTTAGTAAAAAATGGAGAGGACTTCTCTCTATAAAGAAAAACAAGGATGCAACAAATGACTTTGTATATGACTTCTGGCAACAAAACCACAGTGCATACAAGCAACTAGTAACTAAATTCACAGTATCGGAAAAGCCAAAGCCACAACTAATACAACAAGAGCCAACACCTTCTCTACCAGAACCACCAGAGGATCCATACATAAAAAGACAAAGAATTCAGTCTAATAAATTAGGAAAAGCAATCACGGCGAACAATAATGGCGCGCTTTTTACACCGCGCATGAACGCAGGCATTAGCAGCTTCGTAGAGTATGCAGTTTCTCAACTTCCTCAAGACCAGCTTTTGAAATGGCGCAAGGTCTTTTCAGATTTTAAGCTTTCAGAAAAAATGAAAGTTAAAGCAACAGCATTGTCTGAACCACAATTAGAAACATTCTTTAATGATATTGATCAGCACTATATCAAAAGAGGAAACACTCCTCATGCAAAAGACTTATACTACTTGTATCAAAAGAACATACAGGATCAAGTTATTTTCTCTTGATATAAATCTCAATCGTAGAAACTCTTACTCGTTTGTTTTCTTTGTTGGTTAATTCTTCCGAGCCAAGCTTTACTTCATTCAAGACTGCCTGGTCTTTCAAGAACCTGTTGACAATAACCTGGGACACATCAATTGCTCTGTTCATGAATTTTCCTCTTGCTTTCAGCACAACCTCTGGCGCATTTCTTGATGTAAAGTGCATCACTGCAGCTGTCACATAATTCATGACTGGTTTGTCTCCTACAAAGAAAGAATTATCAGTTTTTATGTTATCTCCCATGAGCGTTAATCAGTGCTTTTCTTAATGCGTCGTGTCACGTAGCCAGCGATAATATTTCGTATTTTTTTTGATTTTATGTCTGCGCGCGCAGAAACGAGCTTTTTATTAGGTTCAAAGTCTGTCTTGAAGTCTTTCTTGTACTTCTCAATAAGTTCCAGTGTTATCCGCTTAGTCAGTGCTGTTTTAATTCGCCCCATATAATAAAGGTCGAATAGGGTGTATTTAAAGGTTGTGGCTCATGAGATAAATTTATAAGAAAGCACCTGAAACACCAACGCTATGGAAAAGGAATTAGTCAAGATATTAGTTGATGGAGTAGCACGACATTCGGGAATTATTGCTCCAGACAGAGAACTATTTACTCGTAGTTTGACATCAATTGATATTCCTGAATCATCGCAATTTAGTGTTACTATTCCTGATACCGCGCATGTTGTTGATGATGATGGACGTCGTCATGTTCTTTCATTGAGACGTATTCTCAGAAATAAAAATGCTTCTCATTATTATTTATCACCATGGAAGAAACAACTGGAAGCAGTTGCTTCTGCGTGTGGCTTCTGGTCTTCTGATATCTTAACACGACAATTAAGAGCAGATAAAGATCTAGTACAGATGATGGAGGAATGTAAGTGTCCTTACTCATTGCTGGCTAAGTTTGTGACATACGATTATAGTAATCCTGACGAAACTCTCTTTACTATTACAAAACCTATTCTTGTAATACTGGGAGCAAAGGATACAAGAAAGATTTCAGCATGGGAAGATAAAAATACAAGGTATGAAAAAGAATTTGCTCTTCTCTTTACAAAACAAATACAATCAGAAGAATATTTCTCGCACTAAGATTAAAGTAATTCTGTCATTATCTTCGCAGCCAACTTGCTTGTTAAATCAGCAACATCTCTATTTGGATCTACTTCAACAATGTCAATCATTTTAATGTTGTTTAATTTATTTAATCGCTGTAAGAAATAAATCAATTCTCTGCTTGTTAATCCTCCTGGTTCTCTATACCCAGTGCCTGGTGCAAATGCAGGATCAACTGCATCGATGTCAATTGACAAATATACAGCAGGCCATGAATGAATCTTTTCCATAACAGCATCACAAATATTTTCTATTTTATGCTCAAAAATATTCTTCATAAAATAAATTTGTATTTTATTCTTATCAAAAAAATGTTTTTCAATAGAATCAAAATTGCGAACACCGATGATAATCACTTTATCTTTGTCAACAACGCCTTCATTGATCAGTGCCTTTAACCAATCTTCTTGTGATTTTCCACCTACAAAGTCCATCAAATCAGGATGTGCATCAAAAATAACTATTCCAGCACCAGGATTATTCTGTGCAAATGCTTTGAATGAAGGATAAGAAATTGAATGATCGCCACCAAGAACAATTGAACGTTCTTTTAATTGTAGTATTTTTTGGTAAATGTTATTGTGTGAGAGTTCAAGATTGCTATTATCAACAACAATCTCTTCAAACTCGAATTTTGGCACCATTCCTGCTTCATTTGAGAAGATATCTTTCAATTGTTTCTGGATGGTATTAGGACCATCCTTGGCACCATCACCATGACCTAGTCCACCGCCTCCAAAGGGTATTTTGATGACTTTCATGAGCTTTTGCAGATTGGTGTCTTATAATAATTTTTCTAATTTCCTTGTTACTTTATGATGACTAACACTAGAAAGCCTTATATACTACCTCTTTCGATAGTTAGCTTATTGGTACTAAATAACCAAAAATAAGAAGCATGTGCTTCTTCACACGGCAGAAAGGAAGTAACTCACTTCAACTGATTTCCCAATTTGAGCAAAGCTCAAATGGGCACATTTCGATTTGATCGAAATTGTGTCTTCTTTTCTAAAAAACTACCATAGCTTTAAAGAGCGCACATAAAGAGCGTCTTAGGCGGAATTAAAAAAATGAATACAAAAGAAATAAAATTACAACCAGAATTAGAAAAGGCAGTTATGGATTTAGGATTTTCTGAATTTACTGAGATTCAAGAAAAGTGTATCCCATTAATTCAAGCTGGAAAAGATGTTATTGGCCAGTCATACACTGGATCAGGAAAGACAGCTGCATTTGGATTTCCAATGCTGGAAAAGATTCAGCCTGGTCATGGTTTGCAATCATTGGTTCTTGTTCCTACAAGAGAATTATGCAATCAAGTTGCAAGAGAACTTGTCAAATTCGCAAAATACAAAAAAGCATTCATTGTTGAAGTGTATGGCGGTGTTTCTATAAATCCACAGATTGACCACGTCAGACGAGCAGATGTTGTTGTCGGCACTCCAGGAAGAATTCTTGATCATTTAGGAAGAGGAACAATCAATTTCAATAAAGTAAAAATACTCATTCTTGATGAAGCAGATAAGATGTTTGAGATGGGATTTGTTGATGATATAAAGCAAATCATTTCTCAAGTACAAAAAGAACGGCAAACATTGTTGTTTAGTGCAACAATGTCACAAGATGTCCATGATATTGTAAGGCATTACATGAAAAATCCTGAAAAAGTAAAGTTGCAGTCCTATGTTGATAAAGGCAAGCTTATTCAGCATTACTATGATGTTGATACACGAGATAAATTCTCTTTGTTAGCGCATCTCTTAAAACAAGCACGCGGATTGACGCTTGTGTTCTGTGCAACACGACACATGGTAGATGCACTAGGAAGAAATCTGTACAAGCAGAACGTCAAAGCAATGGCATTGCACGGCGGTCTAAGCCAAAATAGACGAAAACAAGTCATGGATATGTTCCATGGTGGAAAGCTTGATGTGTTGGTTGCAAGCGATGTCGCAGCACGAGGATTAGATATTAAAAATGTCAATTTGGTCGTAAATTACGATATTCCGCGAACATCACTGGATTATGTTCATAGAATCGGAAGAACAGCACGAGCAGGAAGTGAAGGAAGTGTTATTTCCTTGCTCTCTTCACATGATCATGATAGTTTCAGACATGTTCTTGAAGATCGATCCTTGTTAGTTCAAAAGATGAAGCTGCCTGAATTTGAGCGGTTGCAATTTACAAAAGGAGAAACACGAGGAGGATTTGGCCAGCGAGGAGGACATGGTTCTTTCCACGGCTTTAGAGAAAGAGAAGGGCGATTTGGACAGCAAAGAGAAGGCAGTCCTGGTAGATTTGGAAATCGCGAAGATAGACCAAGATATGGTGGCAATCGAAGTGGCGGATCACGAGTCGGTAATCGACAAGGAAATAGTCGCGGTCGTGGCGATATGTTCAGAGATAAATAACTCTTTTTATATTGTTTAGTTAGTTTATTTATATCACCGATTACATTCTTTCAATAATAGGAATGCCAAGCAAATACAAGGCATTCTTTAGCACTTGTGAAAAGCAATCAACTAAAACTAATCTGAATTGCTCTTTTTCTGAGCCAATGACTTGTAAGGCATGGTAGAACTCATTAAATGCCTGTGCTAACTGATTAGCGTAGTTTGCAATGATGTGTGGTTCTAAGTTATTGTATGCCTGCAACACAATTTCAGGGAATGCATATAATTGTAAAATAAGACTCTTTTCTTTTTCATCCAATTCATCTACTTTAAATTTCTTCTTTACATTGTACTTTGCTTTCTCTAAGATACTTCGTGCTCGTGCATATGAGTACAATAAATAAGGTCCTGTATCTCCTTCAAATCGTAATGCTTCATGCTTATCAAATACAATTGACTTATTCGTATCTTGTTTCAACATAGAGTACTTAAACGCAGCAATTGCAATTGCAAGTGCTCTTTTTTCAAGCTCTTTTGCACTGAGTTTCTCTCTCTTCTTGATTTCTTCAGCTGCATGACTCACTAATTCTTTTTTGAAGTCAGAATACAAAATATTCTCGCCTGTTCTTGAAGACATCTTACCTTCAGGAAGTCGCACTTCACAGACAGGCACATACTGGCAGTTCTTTGCTTGCTTGAACTTCATTAACTCGAGTGTTTTGAACAGCTGATATATATGCAATCGCTGTTCATTGCCAACCACATAAATCGCTCTGTCAATCTCATGTTCTTCGAATTTTTTTTCAGCTAATGCGAGATCTTTTGTTGAATAGAGTACTGTTCCATCTTTTCGTAACAGTACCCATACATTGAGATTATGCTTTTCAAGGTTTACAATAGTTGCGCCTTGATCAACTTCTGCAATGCCTTTTTTCACAAGCTCTTTTGCAATCTCTTTTCCTCGCTTTTCCACGTGCGATTCAAAGAAATACTGGTCAAAGTGAGTGTTTAATTCTTTGTAAATGATTTCAAGAGAGTCTAAGGATAGTTTTCTTGTCTTTTGCCATAGCTCACTCAATTCCTTGTCTTCTTTTGTCTCTAATTTTTTATTTATTTCATTCACTTCTTCCTGTGATTCAGGATTTTCTGCGAGCTTTTTAACAGCTTCAACATAGATCTTCGCAATCCATGCTTCATCATTCTTCAAGCCTTCTTTTTTATGGTACTTCAAATAGCACCAGAGCCACTTTGCTACATGCATGCCAGTGTCTCCTTGGTAGTTCACTCGCAGTACCTTGTTGCCGCAGAATTCTAAAATTCGAGAGATGCTTTCTCCTAATGATGTTCCTCGTACATGTCCAACATGAAATGCTTTGTGTGTATTTGCTTGAGAGAATTCAACCATGACTTTTTCTTTTGCATAATTCCCTTTTCCATATGAGTCTTGTTTTTTAAGAACAATTGCAAGCGTTTCCTCTGCCAGTGCCTTCCTGTCAACAAAGAAATTCATATAAGGACCTGTTGCTTGTATGCTTTCTATACCTTTTATTTTTGGAATTTTTTTAACTAAATCTTTTGCAATTTCTATTGGATTTTTCTTAAGTTCTTTTGCTAAACCAAAACAAGGAAAGGCAAAGTCTCCTAATTCAGGATTTGGAGGAACTTCCAGCACTACCTCTTGCTTAAGCACCTTTTTAAGAACATCAGCTATGTTTCGCTTAAAATCCATAAAATAAAGATGAAAAGAAGGAGATTATAAAGATTGCGCCATTCTTGACGTTGTCTTACTGTTTATTCAAGCTCTTCCTGCTCTACCCTCCTTTCTTCGTAAGGGTCTTCAACCTCTTCTTCATATCCTCTCAAAAATCCTTCTTCTGTGCTAGAAAGCTCATCTTCCTCTTCTATACTCTCTTCCTTTTCCTCTGCTACATCGTCATATGACTCTTCCTCAAAATCGATTTTCATTACAAACCTCCTCTAAAACTTTTAGCCATAGACTCCAAAGAATTACTTATCTATATTTTGAATATAAGGTATATATTGCTATATATTTTATATATTGGAATGGTATTATATAAACACTATAGCTTAAAAAGCCGGGTGTTCATTGGTTGCTTATGTTTGTACACAATCTAAATCCAGTCATTGCAACGCTTGGGCCATTTGAAATCCGCTGGTATGGCCTTATGTATGTAATCGGCTTTATTCTTGCTTACTTTATTCTTAAGCATTTGAGTAAACAAGGCAGAATAAAGCTCACCAAAGAACAGCTTGAAGACATGTTGGTGTATGGCGGTATTGGTGGTATTCTAGGTGCTCGCTTGTTTTATGTGTTGGTCTATAACCTCACGTCCTATCTACAGAATCCAGCAGAGATCATTGCAGTGTGGCATGGTGGCTTAAGTTTTCATGGCTCTGTGATTGGTGGTTTGATTGGCCTTTATCTGTTTAGCAGAAAATACAAATTTGATTTTTTAGAAATTCTAGATATCTCCTCAATTCCATTTGTGCTAGGACTTGCGTTAGGAAGAATTGGCAATTTTATCAATGGAGAACTGTATGGCAGAGTGACTGATGTTTCTTGGTGTGTACAGTTTCCAGGTGCTGAAGGCTGCAGACATCCTTCTCAGCTGTATGCAAGTGTAAAAGATCTTTTGATATTTGCTACTTTATGGGTTCTGAAAGACAAAACCCGATCGAAGTCAAAGACTTCGCTGGACCCCGTTGAACGTGGTTCAACGTGGGAAATGAAAAAAGGAATGCTTGCTGCAACATTCATTTTGATGTATTCTGTTTTGAGATTTATTGTTGAATTCTTCAGAGAACCAGACCCACAATTAGGTTTCTTGGCATTCGGATTGTCAATGGGACAACTATTGAGTGTTTTGATGTTTATCTTTGGAGTATTTTTATTTATTAAAATAAATAAGAATATAAAGCAGTGACAGAAGTTTATAATCATGAAAATAGTACTTGAGCAAAAGAAATGCATTGGCTGTGGCGCATGCGCTGCATTAGATCCTGCACACTTTAAGATGAAGCCAGATAATTCTAAAGCTGAATTACTTAAGCCAAACAGAAAAAATGCTGATGACGTTTTTGAGGAAGATGTTCAAGAAATAACAACAGATTCACAAGATGCAACTGATTCTTGTCCTGTGCAGTGTATTCTGCTTGAGAAATAATTAATCTAAGGCTTCATTTTATTTTTCTTCAACACTTGTTTTCTCTTCTAATCTCCTCTTTAATTCAGCTAATTCTATATTCTCATCAGAGCGTTTCAGTGCTGTTTTGAACCACAAATCGCTCTTGCTTCTTAATTCTTCCATTTCTTTGTCTTTTTTCTTAATAAACTGTTCATATGTTCTTTGCAATTCTTTTATTTCTTTTTTATGCGGTTGTTCAAGATACATGTATGCTGTCAAACCAATTGTCCAAGTCAGTGCAAGAAATGCAATCCAGTCAAAAACACTTAGCACATCAAAACCAGCCACAAGAACACCAAGTGTTGCAACAAGAATTGTTAATAGCAAACCAAACCAGATTTTGACTAACATGGTTTATTCAAAGAAATGTGATATTTAAGCTTTATTATAATTTTAGCTGGTATTCTAACTTAGCTTTGTTATTATTTTTTGATTTAGTTGCTACCAAAAGAGCTTGAGGCTCAGGTTGCTGTTCTCGTGGGAGTTTGTAGTCTATTGAAGTGCGGTTTTCTGCAAAATCATATCCACGGTCATTGGGAGTAAGGTGAGAGTAATCAAGCTCAACATCATCCATTTTAAATAATCTAACACCCTCTGGTAATAGTTCAGTTTCAGGCTGATAATAAGCAAGCAAACGTGATTGTGGGAATAAATCTAGAACTTTTTTTTCAAGTGCTCTAAGGCTGAGCATTTGATTGATTTGTTGTCCTGTATATTTTTTTAATGATTTGTCTGTTCTCCATGATTCCCTGTCAACAAGTCGCACAAAGAAGTTTTTCCCATCTTTGTAAAAAAGGTGGGCAGTATAAATATTCTGTTTCTTGTCTTGAGAATGTGAGTTCCAGAACTCATTGATTGGTGTTTTTTTATTATGAAGCATAATCCGTATCTTGTCGTTTTTATCAGAAATACCGGTCTTTTCCTGAAGGAGAATGCTCTTGTAGTCTTTCTCAAGAATATCATACAAACGAGACTCCTCGAGCTTATTGGCTGTGAATTCAGTCATTCTAAGCTTTTCTGCTCTTGTAGCCATATTCTTCTAAAGCATACTTTGTTCTATTTAAACCTTTTCTTTTGTTACTACTTATAAGTTAATACAATATAGAAAGATTTATAAATGTTACAATCTCTTATCATATGATGTTGATGCTTAAATCTGACACGAAATCTCAAAGGCTATCTTCCTTAAACTTTTCAGCTTTTGAAATTTAAAAACTACTAATCTTCAATAAAAGAGCGTGCTTAGGCGGGGAAACACCATGCCAAGACGCAAACGATTGCATAACATAAAGAACTTTAGCTATATACAAGATAGCGACGAGAATGGTAAAAAGTGGAAGAAAACAGAAAAGTGGCGAGAGTTTCTTAGATGAAAAGGATAAATAAGTACTTTTTCGATCGAGAGTCACCAAAGAAAGATTATATTCTAGGAACCTTTTATGCAAATTATATTCCGGTCGGAAAAAATGGAATTCTCTTTCGATCTCCAAAAAAAGACTTAGTGCAGATTGTAAAGAATGCTCTTAATTCTCAACACACTATTGTTTCTGATCCGCGAGATAAATCATCGCACTGGCTTCAAATAGACAATTCACCATTAAGGCACCAACTTGATAGTCTCGGTTTGAATGTTCCTAAAGATAAAAGAGAGTTTCCTCAATATCCTGAAAGAATGTTTCTCAGTCACTTTGTGAGAGGATTTTTAGAGGCGCGAACAAAATTAATCACAGGCAAAAGGAATACGTACCTCCGAATAGGATTTAATGAATCCTTCTTGTCAAGTTTGGATGAAGTTCTTGTAAAATATGTAGGTGTTCAGCCAGGCAAATTAAAGGAAAATTATCTATGGTATCATCAGGGGGAGTTTATGAGGATTTATGATTTCATTTATCAGAACTGGGATGATATAGCACAGAAAAATCTCTATCTTCCTTCATTGAAAGAGGGACTCGAGAAAGATTATTCACAAAATGTCCCTGTTTACAAGTTTGTAAAAGAGGCACAAGCACGAGTTGAGAGAGTAAAGGAGCGACTATTGACAGGTGAGGTAACAGCACTTGAAGCTGCTTCAGAAGGATATCATAATCCGCACTCCGTTTACCAATCATTCAAGAAGCAAACAGGAATGACAGTAAGGGCTTTTTTACGCCTTTATGTAGTTCCTAAACCCAAAGCTGAGATACGAAACCGGATTGAACAGGCAAAAGAATTGCTTCTTAATGGTGCAAAGGGAACTGAGATTACTCCACAGATAGGCTACAAAAATGTTTGTGGATTCTATACTCTATTTAAGAAAGTAACAGGCATGACAACAAAGGAGTATAAGAAAAAATTTATAGAACTAAAACCTCTCTCTTTCGAGAGAGGCGTTTAGGTAATGGACATCATCATGCAGAGCCGTAGCCTTTAATGAAAGCCTCTTCAAAAGGGCTGATCTCATCGTTTTCTAGTAGTTCCTCTTCATTGAGGTACATGCCTTCGTCTTCACTGCTTTCATCAAGCAGTTCCTCGTCAACATCAACGTTTCTCATTTTTAACCCCCTACTATGTCATATCAGAGAATATATAGTCTAAGAGACTATATATAAATAACGTATAAAATATATAGTTTGTATATATTTTAGAAAGATATTTATATCCCTTAATATTAGTACTTTATTGGGGGTAATTAAACATGAAAAACGCCAAGTCCAAAGACTTGTCTATTTCATTCGCATAAGCTCATGAAACGAAGCGTTATACAGCTAGCAGGAAGGACCTTGCTTGTTAGTCTGCCAGCCAAATGGGTCGATGCGAATGGCGTTCATAAGGGAGATGAGCTGGATCTTCTTGAAGATGGACATAGATTAGTTATTAATACTGAAAAGTCTTCTGATATTGAAACAGCTGAATTGAATGCAGACACAATCGGACAATTTATTAAACGTTATATTTTCGCTATGTATAAGAAAGGCATCGATGAGATAAAAATTACATACTCTGATCCAAAAGTCGTTGATGCAATTCGAGATACTGTGTTGAATCAAACTGTTGGTTATGAAATTATTTCACAAACACCAAAAAGCTGTATTGTCAAACTCATCACATCAGGAAACATTATTGATTTTGATAACTTACTAAGGCGAATCTTTCTACTCTCACTTTCCATGTCAGAAGAAATGTACGATTCTATTAAGAAAGGAGATTTTGAACATCTCTCAAAAACAGCATTGCTTGAAAAAACAAACAATCGTCTTACGACAATCTGCAGACGTTCATTGAACAAACGAGGTACTGATCACTATACGAAAGTAGGACCGATCTACTACATTGTAGAAGAACTTGAAAATCTTGCTGATGAATACAAATACTTCTGCAACAATCTCTTTGAACTAAGGGACTCCAAAAATACACTTAAACCAGAGGTATTAGCATTAGTCGAGAAAACAAACGAAGCATTGCGAATATTCTATGAAATGTTCTATAAGTTTGATATTCACAAGTTTGGAGCACTTGATGAACTCAAAAAGAAGGTGGATTCAGAAGCACAAGGCTTAATCAAGACAAAGAAACTCAACCCTGCTGAGCTCTTTGCTGTTCATCACAGCCTCGTTATTATACAGAGAATCTTTAGAATGACAGGGCCACAGCTTGTTTTAATTAATTAATCTTACTTTGTACGCAATTCTTCTAATTTTTTGAGTAATTCATCATGAACTTTACCATTTGAAATGACAAGTCCCTTTCGATGTGCAAAGTCTTCTTGCAAATATACAAGTGGATTTCCATACGCATCAGTCGCTTTTCCGCCAGCTTCTGTTACCATCAAAACACCTGCTGCAGTATCCCATTCATGCAGTGGTGGTTCGTCATGGAACCGAACGTATGCTTCTGCATCTCCTCGTGCAATTGTTGCAAGCTTATTACCGCTACTTCCTAAGTGAACAATTCTTTCAAGCGGTAGTTGTTCAAGTCGCTCCATTGTCGTTTGTGTTGAACCATAACGACCGGCAAGCATGGTGCTTTTTGGGAGACTTTGTTTGTCAGAAACATTTAATTTCGTGGTTATTCGATCATCATTATTGTAATGAGCAAAAAGCTCTCTCTTTTTGTCTTTAATTACAGTATACAAGCATGTTCTTTTGTTATGTTCTTTTCGTTCTTCATCCAAATCAAGCGGCTTATAAACAATTGCAGCAACCGGCATTCGTGAAGCAACATGAATAAGGGCACCTTGCAATACAAAGTGTTCTATACCTTCAAGATATCCTCGTGTTCCATCGAGCGGATCAATCATCCATATATATTCACAATTAGGTAGAATTTTCTCTGAATCTTCTTCTGAGATAATCCCAACTGAAGGATATTTGTCTAATGTCTGTTGTGTAAGGAAATTTTGAATCTCTATGTCAACATCTGAGTAAATACTCTTTCGTCCTTCTACTTCTTTTTCAAATTTTTTAATGTCTGGGTTTTTATAATAACCAAGTGCTATTTCATCACCTGCTCGTTTAAACAATTTTTCCTGATACCCAATAAAATCTTCTACAAGTATGAGGGGCAGTTCTGACTGTTCCATTTCTTTAAGCTCTTTTTTTCAGTTGTTTTACAAATGACTCTATTGAAAAATTAGCCATTCGCTTGATAGCATGGTCTAACTGTCCTAGTACTTCTGCTGTTTCTTTATGTCCTTGTTCTGCTTCTAATTTTTTTGTATTTTTCAAGTGTTCTTTGACCTTATCATCCTGGTAGCGTATTTCTGCAACATACACTTGCAATGCTGATTTTGAATCAATAATGCCCAAATCAACGAGTCCTTTCAAGTATGTAAGGAGTGTATAATCACGTTGCCGTGCAAGGCGGAAGAATCCTACAGCTTCGTGATCTTTCAACGGAATAGGGTAATCGTAGTTTTGTTGTAAGAATGCATGAAAATTTCTGCTTGTTCCTCTTCCAAAGATAGGAGCCTCTGTTGTCATTGGTATATCTCGGAAAATGTACGAATCGCCAATATCATGAATGTCTTCTGATTTGTGTCCAAACCGAGCTTGCGTATCAACGTGAACAAGACGTTTTGGATCCATGATTGCAAAGATATCATCAATGCTGGAGCTTTGTATGTCTCCTCCGCCGCTTGGAAGCATGATGTTCCATGCAGTTGGATTTATTTTTCTACTGTATGCTTCTTTATCTTGTGGGAATAAACTATAGAGTAATTGTCTGTGTTTACCAACGAATTTCAAATCTTCATCAGTAAGTTTACAATCTGTATGCTCTCGTGCACTGACGAGTGTATCCTCAAGACGTTGCACTCTTTTTTGAATAAGTTTGTCAACATCCATTTGAAGGGGGTTGTTTTGGCCATCAACAAGCACAGGAGCATTTTTTGGGAAATAGAATACCTCATCAAGGCATTTTCGTAAAACGCTTTCTATTTGTTTTTGTTTTGCTGTGGGTGTCTTTGATCGTATAAATGCAGCTACTTGCGGATGAGTGAAGACTTCTGCTAAATTATTATAGTTATCGAGAAATCCTTGGATCTGAACATACGATTTTTTTCTCCGTTCTTCATTTGTGAGTCTATCTCGAAGCATGATGTATGGATCAGTTACACGAATTGGTTGGTAGACACGAGCTACTTGGAAATTCTTATCAGTTTCAAAATGCTGAGAATCAAGTTCATTTACATTGTCGATTTCATGTGCAGAAAGTTCACGATCTCTTTTAATTTTTAATGCATATTTTCCGCATGGAACAACTCCTTTTGTTGCATGATCATACATTCGATTTTCTTGTACATATCTGCTAAGTTCTTTTAGCCGTGATGCAACATCAGGAAATTCATCATATATCTTTACAAAGAGTTCCTTAAGCTCTTCTTCTGTTTTATTACGTTGAGGGGCGTCATCCTTCATTCCAAGAAGTTTATCCACTTTTTCTTCTACTTCTTTTGCAAGATGAGCAGAGGCCCATTTAAGAAATCTAGTTCTAACTCCTGTCTTCTCACTACCGCTACCATTCGCAGGCTTGTTCACTTTAGTTCGTGTCTAATTATGCTCGCTTATAAAGTTTTCTATCAAGTTCCCATTATGCAGTAGTTAAAATATAAGAACTTTTCCTTTTTAAGGCTTATAAGGCTTCTTAGGCTCATTTTCAGACATTACGGGCTTCATTGTAGGGAAGGCAATGACATCCCTGATAGACTCTTTGCCTGTAAAAAGCATCACCATTCTGTCTATGCCTAAGCCTAAACCGCCTGTAGGTGGCATGCCCATTTCTATTGCTTGGATAAAATCTTCATCCATCGGATGAGCTTCTAAAGAGCCTGCACGAAGTTGCTGTGCTTGTCCCATAAGTAATGTTTTTTGCTCTATTGGATCGTTAAGTTCCGAATATGCATTGCCAACTTCCATTCCAGCAATAAATGGCTCAAATCTCTCTATAAACAGAGGATTTTTCCTGTGAACCTTACATAGTGGGCTTGTTTCTCTTGGATGATCAGTGATAAATGTCGGCTGAATTAATTTATCTTCCACCAATTCTTCAAAGATTGCAGCAATTGCTAATCCTCTAATATAATCTCCTTCAAATTTGATATTGTAATTTCGCATGATATCTTTGATTTCATCATCTGATAGTTTTGTAATATCACCAATATTTGTATGTTTTTTAATTGCATCAATCATGCTAATCCTTCTCCACGGTCGTTTCACATCAATGATGTTGTTGCCAAGTTTGAACTTAGTGGTGTCAAAGATCTTTAATGCAACTCGTTCATAGAGTTCTTCTGTCAATTCCATCATGTCATTGTAATCAGCATAGGCTTGGTATGCTTCCAACATGGTGAATTCAGGATTATGTTTATGATCAATGCCTTCATTTCTGAAATTCTTTCCAATCTCAAACACCTTTTCAAAGCCACCAACAAGCAATCGTTTCAAGTAAAGCTCTGGAGAGATTTTCAAGTACATGTCAAAGTGCAATATGTTGTGATGTGTCATGAATGGACGTGCATTTGCACCGCCATAGATTGGCTGAAGCATAGGTGTTTCTACTTCCACAAATCCTTTTTCTTCCAGAATCTTTCTTACTTCAGAAATGATTTTGCTTCTGATAATTAATATATCTCGCGCTTCTTTATCAGTTGCTAAGTGAGCATATCGTTGCCTGTAAATTAGTTCAGGGTCTTTTAATCCGTGGTATTTTTCTGGCAATGGACGTAATGATTTTGCCAATATTGTGAGCTCTTTTACTTCTACACTTACTTCTCCTGTTTTTGTCTTGAACACATGCCCCTTTACTCCAATAAAATCTCCTAAATCTAATCTCTTAAAGAGCTTGTACTTATCTTTTAAGATATCCTCTTTTGCATATATTTGGATGCTGCCTGTTTGATCTGCTACATTAGCAAAGCTTGCCTTGCCCATGTCTCTTTTTGTCATCATTCTGCCTGCTATTGAAACAGTTTCATTGGTGTGTTCTTGCGGTTCTAGTCCTGCAAATGCATTTTGTATCTGCTTTGCGTCATGTGTTTTAGAATAGCGATATGGATAAGGATCAATTTTCAGGCTTTTCAACTCTTTTAATTTAGCTAACCGTTCCTTTATTAGCACGTTTTCTGGTTGCACTCTTATGTCCCGTTCCATAGCTCTAGGAGGGACTTGCCGAGTATTTAAAGATTACTTCGAAATGAATTTAAATTACCTGTTCATTCTTTTTTCATGAAAAGATATACTACTGCACGAGGAATCATTGAGCATAATTTTAAGTTTCTTCTTGGACAACTTGGTGATGGAAGGTGGGGATTCCCTGGCGGTGGTGTTGAAGAAGGAGAAACGCCTGAGCAAGCAGTGGTTCGTGAAATACGGGAAGAAACAGGTATACATGCTATTGTCAACAAGCAGCTTGCTGTAATAGAGGGATTGAATGATTCTAAGCAGTACTGGTTCTACTGTACTCATGTTCGTGGTCCGCAAAGAATGCGTGCCGGAGATGATTTTATCAAGGTAGAGTATGTCACACGACCAGATATCTATAATTTGTTCCGAAGAGGATCATTAAAATTCATTCCGCGAGAAGTTCTTGACTATATTGGGATTACAGCAGCTTCAGGGCGCTGACAATTTTATCGATTTTCTTTTCATCATCAGGTCCGATTGCCATGCATGTTATTGTTCCTGGCTCAACAACTGTTAATCCTCGATCTTCAATCACCGCAGTAACTAATTTTGCTGCTTTTGCTTGCTTTTCAAATTTTTTCAACTCATCAAGGTCATTAACTTTTAGAACTATCTTCTTCATGCCTTCACTCAGCCATGCTTCAACCTTCTTTCTAGGAGAATTGATTTCAGCTTCAACAGCAGCATGCGCGACTTGTGCTGCTAGCTTTCCTTTCGGCAGTTTCAGATCATTTCTGACTAAAATTACTTGTTTCATACAGCAAAAGTTCAATTTGAACTATATAAAAGTTTTTAAACCACGTTCTTTCTAAATAATATATGGGCGTTCAGGAAAGCATTAAGGAACTAGAAGAGCGAATTGCAAATACAAAGTACAACAAGCGTACGCAGAGTGCTATTGGCACATATAAGGCACAGCTTTCAAAGCTAAGAGATGATGTTGTTAAAAGAGCATCAAAAGGGCCAGCAACATCAGGCTATGCTGTTAAGAAGTCAGGGGATGCGACTGTTGTAATCCTTGGATTTCCAAGTGTTGGTAAATCAACTGTGTTAAATGCAATCACTGGTGCAAAATCAGCAGTTGCTGCGTATGAATTCACAACATTAACAGTAATCCCTGGTGTAATGAAGTATAAGGGTGCCAATATCCAGATTCTTGATCTTCCTGGCATTGTGCATGGCGCTGCTTCAGGAAGAGGCAGAGGCAGAGAAGTGCTTGCTGTTATTAGAAGCGCTGATCTAATTCTAATTTTAATTGAGGGCAAGAAGCCAGAACATTATCAAGCAATTCGCAAAGAGGTTTACGATGTTGGTATTCGTTTGAATGAAAAGCAACCAATAATTAAAATTAAAAAAACATCAAAAGATGGCATTAAGATTGGAAGAACAGTCAAGACAGATCTTGATGATGAAACCATAAAATCAGTACTGCGAGAATTTAAGGTCAACAATGCAGATGTTGTGCTAAGAAGCAATGCTAATATTGATCAATTTATTGACGCTGTAGAAGGAAACAGATTGTATCTTCCTGCTATTGCTGCAGTGAGCAAGGCTGATGTATTAAACGAAGAACAAATTGAAAAAATCAACAAGCAGCTGCATCCTGATCTCTTTATCTCTGCGCAAGAAAACATCAACATCGATCGTTTAAAGGAATTGATATTTGACAAATTAGAGTTGATGAGGATTTACATGAAAGAAATTGGCAAGGATGCTGATATGGAGGAACCATTGATTATCAAGAATGGATCAAAGATACAGGATGTCTGCAATAAGCTGCATAAGGATTTTGTTACCAAGTTTAAATTTGTTCGTGTCTGGGGACCTTCTTCAAAATTTCCAGGGCAGAAGTTTATGTTGGATCATGTATTGAAGGATAAGGATGTTGTAGAGATACATTTAAGATAATTTATTTTCTTTTCAATCCTTCTACTTCTTTAATCACTTCTTCGCTGTTCATGTATCTATAGAAGATCCATACGACGACAAATGCAACAATGAGCAAAACAGGAGCATAGATATTAAAAAAATTGGCACTCTTGCCAAATACAAATCCAATGCCTGTGAAGATTCCTGCCCAGATAAATGATGAAACAGAGATGATGAACAAGTACAATCCTCTGTGCATTTTCGCTAACCCAGCCGGAATCGGTACGAATACTTTTATTGCTGGCAATAACTTTCCAATAAATAAAAACCATGAACCTTTTTTGTTAAAGGCGATTTGCACTTTTCTTATTTCTTTTTCAGGAAACATCTTCCATTTCGTAATGTAGTGCAGTCCTTTTCTTCTTGAAATTTCATACAAAATGATATTACCAATGGTGTTTCCAACGGCTCCAAAAATTAAAATCAACAAAAAATTAAGCTTTCCTATAGATGCAAAGTATCCTGCAATAATATAGAGTATTTGGCTGGAAGGAAAGCTAATAACCCCATTAGCGATCATTAACAGCAGAATACCAAGATAGCTTAGTTGTGTTATGATTGATTCAAGTGACATGGTTCTTATGAGTTCTTCTTTGATTAAAAAGCTTTTCATTCTAAAAAGATTTATAAACTGCTCGCATGATTTTCACACTATGCTCGAAAAGGTTGTCAATGAATTTATGCAGAAAGAATATGGTCTTTCTGTGATTGATAGCCGTACTCTCGAAATATTAAGAATATGTGACTTTACAGTAGATTCTCGTGAAGAAGAACAATTTAATATCTGCAAAAAAACTGAACGAAAGATATTTTCTGGAAGTGATGAACTGATTGCCAAGGTTTTTGTATTAGCTTATCCCTATGACTTTATTCTGCATACACAAGATGATGGAACAATTAAAAACTGGGCAGCATGGTTAGCAGGAAGTGAATATCGCGCGGGAAATGCACAACCACAGCCAATTAAAAGAAGATTCCTTGAGAAAAATGTCGAACATCTTGTTGAATCATACAAAAGAGGAAATAACACAAAAGAAATCAGCATCCATATTGGTGGAGCTTATTACAAACTTGGTGAATACAAAGAAGCATTGCCTTTTCTTCTTGAAGCACGTAGTCTTGGAGATGATACAACTGAGAACGATGTTAAAATAGGCACCTGTTGCTTTAGGCTAAAACTATATGACGATGCACTCGAGTATTTTCTAAAAGTGTACAAAACTGGAAACAATGCAAAAGAAGCTGCTGGCTATATAGGAAACTGTTATTATAGTTTAGGTAACCATATGAAAGCACTTGACTACCTGCTAATAGCACGAAAAAATGGATACGATACAAAAGAAACATCAGTGAATATCGCAGATTGTTATTCTAAATTAAGTATGTTTAAAGAAGCAGCGGATGAATTTGAAAGGGCATTAGGGCAAACTCCTCAGTCATGCACCAATAAGGGGTTTTTGAATTTATTTGAAAATTCATTAAAAAAAGCAAGACAGTATGCCAGAAAGACATTACCAGAAAATGAAGAAACAAACAAGCTACTACAAGAGTTTATGGTGGTTCGAGATAAACTTAGACACTATAGGTCTGCATTCTAAGAGTTCTATCCCATGTCGAAACCTTTAAATAAGTCGTTTTCTGCCTTTATTCCTATGAAAATAACCTTTCCAGACGGGAATTCAAAGGAATTCAAAAAAGGAGCTACTGGCTTAGAAATAGCCAAAGCAATCGGTGAACGATTAGCGCAAGCAGCTTTGGCAATTGAAGTCAATGGCAAGCTCCAAAACTTAAGCGTACCTGTTGAAAAGGATGCAAAAATCAGGATTATAACATTCAAAGATCCTGAAGGAGTTGAAATCTTTAGACATTCTTCAGCCCATTTACTCGCTCATGCTGTTGTTGAACTATTTCCAGAAGCAAAGATAACTATTGGACCTGTTGTTGAAGAAGGATTCTACTATGACATTGATCATCCACCATTCAAGCAAGAAGACTTAGAAAGAATAGAACAAAAGATGAAGGAGATTGTTGACAAAAAGCTTCCTGTTGAACGAATAGAATTAGCACAAAAGCAGGCACTGGAGATGTTCAAGAATAATCCATATAAAATTGAACTCATAAAAGAAATCAAAGCAGGAGAAAAAATCTCTGCATATAAGCAAGGAAACTTTGTAGATCTGTGTTCAGGCCCACATGTACCAAACACTTCTTACTTGAAAGCATTCAAATTAACCAAATTAGCAGCAGCATACTGGAAAGGAGATGCAAAGAATAAACAATTGCAACGAATCTATGGTATTTCATTCCCAGATAAAAAGACGCTTGATGAATTCCTTAAACAAGTGGAAGATGCTGAAAAATATAATCACAACAAAATTGGAGAAGAGCTCGGTTTGTTTGCACACTTTGATTTAATTGGCAAAGGATTGCCAGTGTGGCTTCCAAAAGGAGACACTATCAGAAGGGAAATTGAAAATTTCGCAATTGCTATAGAAGATGCAGCTGGCTATGTGCGTGTTTCAACACCTCATATTGCAAAAAAAGAATTGTTCTTGCAATCGGGTCATTTGCCGTACTATGAGCATAGCATGTACCCTGTCATGAAGATTGATGATGGTGACTACTATCTTAAGGCAATGAACTGTCCTTTGCATCATTTAATCTTTAGCAAGCAAGTAAGAAGCTATCGTGACTTACCCTACCGGATTGCTGAATATGGTACCGTATACAGAAATGAGTTGTCTGGCACCTTAACAGGCTTGCTCAGAGTTCGTGCCATGAAAATGAATGATGCACATATCTATTGCACGAAAGAACAGATTGAAAAAGAGATTGAGAATGTATTGATGTTAATTAAGAAGTACTATGATATTTTTGGATTAAATAATTATTCTTTCAGATTATCATTACGCGATGCTCACAATAAAACAAAATACATTGATGAGCCAAAAAGCTGGGATTATACAGAAGAGATATTACGATCTGTTTTGAAAAAGTTAAAGGTGCAGTTTGTTGAAGCAAAAGATGAAGCAGCATTCTATGGACCAAAGATTGATGTACAATTCAAGAACGTCTATGGCAGAGAAGAAACAATGTCAACTATTCAGCTTGATTTTGCAGCTAAGAAACGATTTGACTTGCACTACGATGATGATGACGGTACGAAGAACAATGATGTATTTGTTATTCATCGTGCTCCTTTAAGTACTCATGAGCGATTTATTGCACTTTTGATAGAACATTACAAAGGTAAGTTCCCACTTTGGTTAAATCCTAACCAAGTCAAAATACTTCCAATTGCTGATAGACATGTTCGATATGCAGAGGCAGTTGCCAAAACATTAAGTAATGCAGGGGTGCGTGTTGAGGTTGACAAGAGGGTAGAATCAACACCAAAGAAAGTGCGAGATGCGCAAATTGAACAATTTAACTATATCCTTGTTGTTGGTGATAAAGAAGAACAAAATAAAACTGTTAATGTAAGAACACGAGATAATGTAGTGCATGGAGAGAAGAAGGTTGATATTCTTTTGACAGAACTCACTACTGAGATCAAGAACAAAAAATAAATGCAGATAATGAACAGCGAAAAATTTAAATTATTGAGAGGAAAAGTACAGCACTACCTTAAAAAGGCAAGGGCAAAGTTTCATCGAGTGCACATTAAGCGAACAACTATTGCCTTGATCTTAACACTTCCGTATCTCTTGCTTGAGTGGAGTGCACGAGCATTTAATCTCTATCTTTATTTCCGTCCTGTTGATACCATTCTTCACATACTCTTCGGAGTTGCATTTGCTTCAATTGCACTTCTGATTTATGAGAAAAAGCCGCAATTCATTCTTTTATGGGCGTTTGCGTTAGCAATTTTGTGGGAAGGATTAGAGAAACTTGGCGATGTTATCTTGTCACAGCCTTCTTACTTACTTGATATTTTTTTCTATGATGGTATGAAAGACATATCAGTTACTTTTCTTGGTGCTGTTGTGACAGTTTTTGTCATACGAAAATTTATAAAACGACATTACTTTAAAATAGTATAGCATGGGGAATCGATGGCAATCCTTAAAACAGATCAAGAAGAAATTGAACTTCAAGATAGAAGCAGAATCAAGGATGTTGCTGAAGAACTTGGCATTCCATTTGGCTGCAGATCAGGCATTTGTGGTACGTGCAAAATAGAGGTTCTTGAAGGTGAAGAAAATCTTGATGACTTAAACGAGCAAGAGCAAGCAATGGGTGACAGAGATCGAACACACAGGCTTGCTTGTCAATGTTCAATTCTGAAAGGAACTGTGAAGATAAAATCTGAAAGATATGGGAGTAATGTTTTCTTTAAAAGGTAAGGCAAAACTATTATAAATACCACAGATAAATTAATTACTGTAAAAAAAGTAAAATGACATACAAACCAAAAAACTATACGCATCTTATTGGAACACCAGGATTTAGTGAGAAACTTCTCACAAACCATTTCAAATTATATGAAGGATACGTTACAAATGTCAATAAAGCAATTGATATTCTTAAAACAACAGAAATTGGGACACCGCAGCATTCTGAAGTAAGAAGAAGATTTGGCTGGGAATTTAATGGAATGCGTTTGCATGAAGATTATTTTGGAAACATGTCAAAAACTCCTAAGCGGCTGGATGCTTCTTCTGCTCTAGCCAAACAGATAATACAAGACTTCGGCTCACTAGATGCATGGGAAAAGGATTTCAGAGCAAGCTGTGGCATGAGGGGTGTCGGTTGGGCTTCTTTAGTGTATGATCCAGAAGGCAAGAGGTTGTTCAACATTTGGATTAATGAGCATGACGTTGGTCATTTAGCAGGCTCTGTTTCAATTCTTGTTGGAGATGTTTTTGAGCATGCCTACATGGTTGATTATGGCATTAATAGAGCTGATTACATTGCTGCTTTCATGAATGTGATTGACTGGAAAGAAGTAAGCAAAAGATTTGATGCAGTTGCTGATTAGGGAAGATACTCTTTTAATTGGGCCATGAGTTTCTCTGTGCGCACTCTTTTCTTTTTAAGTTTTTTCAGCGCTTTATACTCAATCTGTCGTACACGCTCTTGCGTTATACTCCACTTTTTCCCAATCTCTTCAAGCGTTTTATGTGGAATGTTATAGAGTTCAAATCGTGACGAGAGAATATCCTTCTCTCTTTCGGAAAGGCACTTCTCAAACAATTGATATAGCCTCTCATCTCTTCTTTTTTCTTCTACAGATCTTTCTATATCTCCATCCTCAGCAGGGATTACATCCTTTAATTTTAGGCTTTCTCCATCTGGACCATTTCCTAGTTCTGCCTCTAGTGAGAATTGCTTATAGCTGCTTTTTTTAACACGCTCTAGTCTGTGTTTTTTCCATCCAAGTTTTTTTGCTAAATATTCATCAGAGAAGGAGTTGCCATTTTTTGAGCTTGCTAAAATTTTTCTTAATTTGTAAAGATCATCAGTGACATGAACAGGCAATCGTATAGTCTCATAATTATTCTTATACTCTCTTCCAATGCATTGCCGTATCCACCATGTAGCATATGTAGAGAACTTGAACCCTCTTTTGTAATCAAACTTTTCAACTGCTCTGAATAAGCCTAAATTACCATCCTGTATTGAATCGATTAATGAGCGATAATGGTTGTAATATTTCTTAGCAATGCTTACTACCAATCGTAGATTAGAAGTAACCAACTTAGACTTATATAACAGTTTTTTTGCTTTGTTCTGTTCTTTTTCTGTTCCTCCTTTGAGCTTTATTGCTTCTATCTTGCTCTTTATTGCTTCTGTTTTTTTTGCTTCTTCCTGTTCTTCCTTTATTGTTAACAAGGGATATTTGCCGATGTCCCGCAGATATTGTTGCATAATCTCTTTGCTAGAATCCTTTTCTGCTTCTTGAGTTTCCTCCTGAATCATCGCATCAAGTGGTTCAATGTTGCGTTGCATCTATACCCGAAAGGACGTGATTTTTATAAACCTGTTTCTTAAAGTGATGAAGAATTTTTTTCTCTATATATCCTAACTATATTTTTAAAAACAACAATACTTATAAATAAGTTAAATTTCATACTAATACAACAGATAGTAGCAATAGAGACAAGACATACAACAGGTTGTTGCTTTTGTTATTTTTGAGTGAAAAAAGGATAGGACAATGACCCCAACAAAACAAGTATTAGAGCTTGTAAAGCCTTCTGTAATGTCAATAAAGAAAAGAAATGGTCGTGTCGTTTCTTTTGATCCTGAAAAAATATGCAATGCAGTTAGAAAAGCTTTCATTGCACAGGACATCCACGACGAAACTATTTATAGCAGTCTAACCAACCAAGTTGTTGAGTTCATCCAAGAGAAATTCCAAGAGCGTATACCAACTGTTGAAGAGGTGCAAGACATTGTGGAAACAGTTCTTATCCTAAACAAGTATGCAAAGGTTGCTAAGGCATACATTCTGTACAGAAGTGAAAGAGCTAAACTACGTGATAAAAGAACATTAATCCCAGAACATACTAGAAAGCTCATCTCAGACAGCAAAGCATATTTCAGAAATCAATTGGCAGAATTTGTATATTACAGAACGTATTCACGATGGGTTCCTGAAGAAGGAAGAAGAGAGACATGGATCGAAACAGTTGATCGTTTTATGGATTTTATGAGAGAGAATCTTGGCAAGAAACTAACAGAAAAAGAGTATGAAGAGGTTCGAAAAGGAATTCTGCATCAGGAAGCAATGCCTTCTATGAGGTTGCTGCAATTTGCAGGAAAAGCAGCCAGAAAAACAAACGTCTGTGCATACAATTGTTCGTTCATTGCCCCGTCTCAGCTCCAGGACTTCGGAGAAATCATGTATATCTTGATGTGTGGCACAGGAATTGGATTTTCTGTAGAACATCACAATGTTGAGGCATTACCACAAATCAAGAAGCAAACAGGCATAATGCTTCCAACATATGTCATAGATGATAGTAGAGAAGGGTGGGCAGATGCTTTAGTGTTTGGAATGAAAACATGGTATGATGGCAAGGATGTTGCTTTTGATTTTTCCAAAATAAGACCTGCAGGTGCAAGATTAGGAACAATGGGGGGAAGAGCATCAGGTCCAGAACCGTTACGAGACCTTCTAGAACTTACCAGAACAAAGATCCTTGCACGGCAAGGAAGACGATTAAAGCCAATTGATGTTCATGATGTCATCTGTAAAATTGGAGAGGTTGTTGTTGCTGGGGGGGTAAGAAGGAGTGCACTTATATCACTCTCTGACATTGATGATGTTGATGTACGAGAAGCAAAGATGGGAACGTTTTTTACCCATAGCCCTCATAGAAGCATGTCAAACAACTCAACAGCATACAAGCAAAAACCTTCTCTGACAGAATTCATGGAAGAATGGATCTCCTTAATGAAGTCTGGTACAGGAGAACGAGGCATCTTTAATCGAGCAGGACTTACATCGCATTTGCCACAAAGAAGGCTTGATGTTTTGGGGGATGCGATAGAGACAGTTGGAACAAATCCATGCGGAGAAATTATCCTGCAATCAAAACAGTTCTGCAATTTAACAGAAGTTGTTGCACGATCAGAAGATGACGAGAAATCACTGCTCAGGAAAATACGCCTTGCTGCTATCCTTGGAACGTATCAATCAACACTTACAAACTTTCAGTACTTATCACGAGAATGGAAAGAACACTGCGAAACAGAACGGTTGCTTGGTGTTTCTATTACAGGACAATGGGATTGTCCAGTTGTTCGTGACAAAGAGGTATTAACAAAACTAAAAGAAGAAGCTTTGAAGATAAACCAAGAATATGCAAAGAGATTTGGGGTTAATGCATCTACTTGCATAACGTGTGTCAAACCATCTGGAACACTTTCACAAACTGTTGACTGTGCTTCTGGAATGCACCCGCGATATGCACCATATTACATACGTAGAATCCGAATCTCTGCAACAGATCCACTATTCCACATGCTAAAGGATCAAAAAATTCCATCGTATCCAGAAGTAGGGCAAACCGTTGATAATGCAACTACATTTGTGCTTGAATTTCCTGTGAAAGCTCCAAAAGGAGCAGTGTTTAAGGATGACGTGAGTGCGCTTGAGCAGCTTGAGTATTGGAAGAAAGTTAAGTTAAAATTCACTGAACATAATCCTTCCATCACTATCTACATTGGCGAGGATGAATGGCTGCAAGTAGGAAATTGGGTATATGCAAACTGGGACATTATTGGAGGCATTTCATTCTTGCCAAGATCAAATCATGTTTACCAACTTGCACCTTTTGAAGAGATTAGTAAGGAGAAATATGAAGATCTTGCAAAGAACTTTCCAACGCTTAATTTTGCTGATCTTATTCTGTATGAGAAAGATGACGAGACAGAGGTAAAAGCAGAGTTAGCATGCGCTGGCGGGGTTTGCGAGATACAGTAAATACATTAATTATTTCTTGTATTTTTCAACAAGCTGTTTTATCTTATCCATCTCTTCTTGCTGCGGCCGTGGAATATTTTCTCCTGCTTTAAAATATTTTCCGCCATGATAAATAAGAGATTCTTTCTCAGAAATGTTTACTTCTTGGACTTCTCCTACAAACATCACGTGATCACCCAATGTTTTTGAAAAGATGACCTTGCATTCTGCATTTAAAGAAGCTCCTTCGACCATAAATGCTTTGATTTTCTTTCCTTTATAGAATCTGAATCCTAGATCTTTCAAGACTTTGATCTTGTCGACATCTTTTCCATGCGAACCACCAGAAACACTTGAGAGAACATTTTGATCTTGAGCAGCAAGATTGACGCCAAATTCCTTTGTTTTCAAAATATTCTGCGTTGTGGTATCCATCTCATGTAGGCAGACAGCGATCAATGCTGGTGAATAAGAGACATGATGCGTCCATTCAGCAGCCATGATGTTATCGCCAAAAGGACCAGTAGAAGTGATTAAACCTACATTCGTAACGAATTTTTTCGCCCCATCAGATCCCCATGGTATGTCCATAGAAAAATGGCCTCCCTTACTTTATATAAATGTTTTTAACTATCTATGGGTATATGATCAAGATAATTTTCAAATGCAGACAATCAAACTAACTCTTTCTTCTTTGTCAGCTCTTCTGGAATCTTGTACTCAAACCAACTTACTTTTTTATCTTTTATAACATCCCTTAATCTTCTTTCATGTGTACTTAAACTTGATTTTCCGCTTTTGACCTCTACAAACACAACCTCATTGATATCCTTTTCATCCATGCCTTTAAAGACAAGGAAATCTATTGGTTTTCCTATGAACCGTGTTTCTGTCGGTTTGAATGGAAAATCAGGCAAGTATGGTGCTAATTGTTCTGAGAACTGACCAGCAAGTATAGCTCGCGATTGAGCAACAGCTTCTTCACGCACTTTAGGAATACGCTCTCTCCAGACATAGTTTGCAATGAGCCAGCCAACAATAAAGCCTATTATTAAAAAGGTTAGTGCTGTAATGATGAATGTTATTTCTGCCATATTTTTACTTTAGTTGATGCTTAGTTTTAAATCTTTTTAAATGTATAATTTTAAAAACTCTGGCCTCTCTTTCTTGTCTATGACTACTTTTAAGACCAACAAAGTGATTGCAGCGATGTTCTTTGAAATGGCTGATATTCTCGAGATTCAGGAGGTTAAATGGAAGCCAATAGCCTATAGAAATGCCGCAAGGACAATTGAAAATCTGAATGAAGACCTGAAGGCTATCTACAAGCGCGGTGGCATAAAGGCATTAGAAGATATTCCTGGTGTTGGTGAAGGATTAGCAAAGAAGATTATTCAGTATATTGAAATAGGACATGTAAAAGAATATGAATATCTTACAAAATCAATTCCTCCCGGGTTAAAGGCTATTATTGATGTTCCTAGCATGGGTCCTAAGAAGGCATATGTGTTGTACAAAAAGCTGAACATTCGATCACTTGCAGACTTAAAAAAAGCGATCAAAGCGCATAAAGTGCAAAAACTCTTTGGATTTGGAGCAGTGAGTGAGGAAAAGATACAAGAAAGCCTAGGAATGCAAAAGGCCCATAAAGAGAGGAGGCCACTCAAAGATGTTTTGCCTGTTGCTAATAAGATTATCAGTGAATTAAAAAAATTAAAAGAAGTCGAGATGATCGAAGCTGTTGGATCATTACGAAGAAAAGAGGCAACAATTGGTGATATTGATATACTCGCAGTTTCAAAAAATCCAGCATTAGTGATGAACAAGTTTACTACATTGCCGCAAGTAGACAAAATTGTTGCAAAGGGGTCTAAGAAATCAGTTGTTATTCTCAGAAATGGAATGCAGTCAGATTTGCGAGTATTTGACAAAAAAAGCTTTGGCGCTGCCATGCAATACTTTACTGGAAACAAGCTGCATAATATTGAGCTGAGAAAGATTGCTATCAAAAAAGGATACAAGCTGAATGAGTATGGGTTGTTTGACAAGAAAGGAAAAATGATTGCAGGTACTAACGAAGAAGGTATCTACAACAAGCTCGGATTGAAATATATTCCTCCAGAGAAACGAAGAAATCAAGGAGAGATCGAAGCAGCTAGACTCTGATTATTATGCAACGAATCATCATGCTTGTTGATATGGATGCATTCTACACTGCTTGTGAAGAAGTAAGAAATCCAAAGCTTAAGGGAAAGCTTCTTGCTGTTGGAGCAGATCCAAAACAAGGAAAAGGAAGAGGTGTCATTGCAACGGCAAATTATGCAGCAAGAAAATATGGCCTGTCTTCTGGAATGCCGGTCAGTATTGCCTACAGAAAATGTCCAGATTGCGTGTTTCTTCCTGTGGATATGGAGTACTACGTAGAGGTCTCTGAAAGAATTATGCAAATTCTAAAAAAATATGCAGACAAATTTGAACAGGTTTCTATTGATGAAGCATATCTTGATGTTAGTTCACAAGAATCATTTGAAAAAGCAAAAGAAGTTGCAAAGAAAATAAAAAAAGAGATTTTACAGAAGGAAAATCTCACCTGTTCAATAGGTATTGGTCCAAATAAATTAATTGCAAAAATGGCCGCATCCAAAAATAAACCAAATGGTTTAACCATTGTTTTTCATTCTGGTGTTCAGAAATTTATGGACCCATTGGATGTTGATGAACTCTATGGCGTTGGTCCAAAAACAACAGAACGTTTGCATGAATTAGGTATTAGCATTATACAACAGTTGAGACACACATCGCTTGAAACATTGAAGGAATATTTTGGGCCTTCGTTTGGTACATACCTTCGTGAAGCCTCTCGCGGTATTGATGAAAGTCCTGTTTCTGAAGAATGGGTTCAAAAATCAGCAGGAAGGCAATTTACCTTTGAAAAAGATACAAAAGACAAAGTTCTATTGAATAAGACAATGTACGAGATGGTGCAGGATTCTTTTGATCAATTAAAAGCTGGAGGATTTAAGAGTTATCGAACAGTCACAATAAAAGTGCGGTATGAAGATTTTGAGACACACACGAAAGCATACACCTTAAAGATTAATGCACTCACTGTCCAGCCTGCCAAGAATGTTGCAAGGAATCTTTTGAAAGAATTTTTGAGGAGCGAAAAGAAAATTAGGCTGATTGGAGTGAGCTTAAGCAAATTACAGTAAAAACCTCCAAATGATAAACTTTAAATAGGAGCGGTTTGACGAGATTTAGATGGTAATGGAAAACAGTTACTTTAGGACAAATAATGAAAGATATTCTTTTTCTCGTGACGAGAATAAAATTAAGATACAAAAATACCTAATGATGGACGGAAATTCGGTTCGTTGCCTTGGAGTTGTTGTCGATAGTATTAGAATTGCGGCCAGTATTTTGAAGAGTCTTCCAGAAAATTCACTGGTAGCTTACAATCCTAATAACTTGATTTCAGAACTCCATAAAGAAGCAAAACATGCAAAGCCACTTTCACTGGAAAAGGCACTCGAAAAATGTCTTGTACTAAATTCAAAAGATCTTGAACCTATTAATATATAATCTCTATCTTCTTAACAATGCACATAGATTAATTAGCCTTGCTGTCATGGGAGCAATTCTTGCTGTTTGGGTATAAATTTACTTTTTTATTTTTCTAAAACCGCTTCGCAATATCCTATTAAAGAATTAAGCAATGTATTCCCTTTCTCTATGTCTTCTCTGGATGTATGTCTATCATGTATCTGCGTTGTTTTCATATGCTCTAGGAAGTCATGGTACTCTCGTATAATATAGATATTTTCAAGTACTCCTGTTATAATTGCAAAATCAATTGTTAAATTTACTTTATGAGTCCAGTTCTTTTGAACTTTAAACTTTAATTCTCCTTCTTTCTGTTCAAGTTGAATTCCATCAATATAGTTGTCACGTAGAAAAATTGCATCCTTCATTAATTTTATAAGTGACATAAAAAAATAAAAGAAATCTTATTTAAATACTTATCCTTAAGGATAGAATCCAGCAAGTGCATCAATTGAGAAGCTACCTGCGCCTAATGTTGCTAATGCAAGTGCAGCACCCAGCAAAATAAGATCAAACTCCCAGCCAGATGTTTGTTCTGCTGAGAATGCAATGTGCCACTTATATATCTTATGATACAGTGCACCAAGCATAATGATTGCAAAGCCAATATTAGCTAGTTGCGTCAAGAATCCTGCAATGGTTGCAAGTCCTCCTAATGTTTCAGCAATACCTAAAAATCTAAAGAAGTTAGGAGTTTTCTTCCACGCTGCAAGTTTATGTGAGCCATGATAAAGAAATATAGAACCAATTGCTAATCTTAACAACAATAATCCATAACTTTGTAATCCTTCAAATAATACCATCATATCACCTTTTTAATTCCTTTTTGGTAAATACTTCACCTTTGTGCTTTGCACTAGCATGCGCTTCAATAGATTGCACATGCTTATGGCAATAAGGACAGCTTCCCTCAGTGGTAGGATCAACTGTTCGCGGCATTGTTTTTCTTTTGACCATTATTGGTGTTTAATGTGTTGTTGTTTTAAACTTTTCCTTTTGGATACTTTTATATAACGGCTTACTTTTGAACAGCGTGTTAGTTGTGTGATAGAGTGGAAAAAAGAGGATATTTAGGGATAGACGAGTCAAATCATGGAAGGTCTCCTGAGTTTTTTGCTGGAGTTTTTTCTTATGATCAAAAAGATATCGTTCCTGGTTCATTTTCTAAAAAGAGAGGCAATGTCAAGCTTGAACATGCATGCGAAGGAGTCGACTTTAGAGCAGTTATTATCACAGAGAGGTTTCGTGATATAATTGGTCAACATAATGTATGGGCAGTAGTGTTGTCAGAACTTGCAAGGTCCTACAACGATCTTGAAGAAATCATAGTCGATGGCATACTCTCCCAAGAAGTGATCGATACATATAGAGAAATAATGTATCCTCGACAAATTCCCAAGATAAAGTCGGTTCCAAAAGCAGACATTACGTATGGGATAGTGAACAAGGCAGACCATCTTGCCAATTTATGCTATAGGAACTACTTCAGGATTAAAAGTGGAAGTAAAAGTTCTAAACTTTATGAATCGCATTTAATCAAACCAAATGAAAGAGGATATGCACTCTTGAGCAGACCATTTAGGAAAAAATTAATCACTTCAAAATAATTCCAACTGGACAGTGGTCTGAACCAAACACCTTTGAAAGGATAAACGCATTCTTTAATATTGGTTGCAATTTCTTTGAAATGCAGAAATAATCTATTCTCCACCCAATGTTCTTTTTCCGTGCATTAAAGCGATATGTCCACCATGAATATTGCTCAGGTTTTTTGTTAAATTCTCTAAAGGTGTCGATGAACCCTGACTTTATTATCTTATCAAAGTCTGCTCGTTCTTCATCAGTAAATCCCGGATTTCTTCTGTTATCCTTAGGCCTTGCGATATCAATCTCTTTGTGTGCTACATTCAAATCTCCACAAAATACAACTGGTTTTTTCTTTTCGAGCCTTTTGAGATATTTTAAGAAGTCAGCATCCCATTTTTGTTTGTATCCTAATCTTCCTAAACCTGGCTGTGCATTTGGTGTGTACACATTTACCAAGTAGAAGTTTTTGAACTCCAAAGTAATCAATCTCCCTTCATTGTCATGTTCTGAAAGCTGCATACCGTAATTAATTGAAATTGGCTTGATTTTTGAAAATACTGCTGTTCCTGAATATCCTCGTTTCTTTGCAGAATTCCAGTAGCGATACCTATACTGTGACAAAAGCTCGCCAACTTGATTCTCCTGTGCTTTTGTTTCCTGAAGGCATAACACATCAGGACTCTCTTTTTTGATAAAATCAACAAAACCTTTTTTTAGAATTGCCCGAATACCATTGACATTCCAGGAGATGAGCTTCATATAAAACATGCTGCGTATTCTCTTTAAAAATATATTGCTCTTAAGCAGCTTTTCGCAAGGTAAGGTATCTAGTCTCAGATTCTAGGGTTTTTTCAAGAGATGCAAGAACAGGAACAATGTGTTTTACTTTTCCAAAAACGCTTTGATGGAATGATTTGAGACCTGGATAGCTATGGCCTCCTCCAAAGAGGCGTCGCGATTTGTGAAGATATGTGTATCCTTGGCCATCGAATCGATGGACAAGCTCTGTTGTCGGTTTCGGGTTTGCAACATTCACTGCTTTTGTAATGATCTGTTCTAGTTTGTTTTCATCAATATTCTTTTCAGGAATATCATAGAATACACAAGAAAGGTAATTCTCATCTTCGGGGTTGAGTTTAAGGTCTTCCACTGCTTCGTGTATTGAAGAATAGCCTTTCTCCTCTTTGAGACTTACCTCTTTCTTGACAATTGCTTTGCTATCTGATTGCCAATCAGGCTCTTTCTTCATTTTTTTCTTGAAATAATCAAATGTTTTTCTCCCATCCTTTTCAGGACTGCATGTATAAAGTGCAAAGAACATTTCTTTTGTTTTTTGATCATAGAGAACCATAAGATGGGACTCAGAAAGCAAATAAACGAGCATGAGCTCGTCTTCCACAGAAGGATAGATTGAACTTCCCAGTATCTCAAAATTGTTGGCGTATAAGGAATTAAGGCTAATCTTATTGAGCCTCGTTTTTGGTTTTGATAGTTCTATTCCGCTGAACCGAGCATAAATCTCATTACCTATTGAGAATCGCTCATCCAACTCTTGATTCATTCTTTATTTTCACCAACCCCAAAATGTTATATAAATTATTTAAATACTATTTAAATATTGTTATTTTTTGTCCTTATTAAGAAATTATAGTTATGTTCCGCGTTTGTTTCCAAATTTTCTTATCTGGAGACGATCAGTCATGTGATATCCTCTTTTGAGAACTTCATTTCCAACATTTGCTATGACTTCGTCTAATTCTTCTGATTTTATTCCTTCAGGCATGATGCAGATCTTTTGAGGAGTAATCCGATGTTGTGCTACAAAAGCATCTACATCGAGAAGGTCTTTTGCTGTCACTACAACAGGCTTAATTTGAAAATCCTTGATATTCGGATTTGAGCCGTCAATCAAACTTTTCTGGAAGATATTGTTTCTTTCGTGCATTAGCATAGCTTTTTTCGCAAAGCGAGGAGTAGCATTGTTTAATTTAGGACTGATGCTTAACAAGTCAGCATACACTGGTTTTGCAATAGTCCCATTCGTTTCAATAGTTATATGATACCCTTCGCGTTTTATCTGCCTAACAATTGCTTCAAGATCATCTTGTAAGAAAGGTTCTCCGCCTGTGATTACAACGTGATGTACATCTGGAAATTTTTCAATTTCTCTCGCATGTTCAATTTCATCGACGATTTCTAGATAATGAACTTCTTTATAGAGCTCAGGTTTCCAACTCGTGTATTCAGTATCACATTTATTCCAGTAGTCGTTTCTTTTCCATGCACATCGTAGGTTGCATCCAGTTGCTCTAAGGAAGATACTTAACGTGCCACTAAGTTTTCCTTCTCCTTGTGGTGCAACATAAGGCTTTTCAGCTAGCTTCATGTTAAAAGCTCCAGACAGTTTACTTTAATACCTACCGCAATGTTTAAATATGCTTTTCAGGCATTATTACTCTATGGAACAAGCACAAATAGCATCAAGTGGTCCAATAATGCGCAATATGACCATTGGAGAGCTTGTGCAGCTCTATCCTTCTATTGTTGAGATTTTGCTTGATGAAGGCGTTCATTGCGTAGGTTGTGGAGCTTCATACTTTGAAACCATTGAGCAAGGCCTTGCAGGACATGGCAAGACTGATGTAGAGATCGATGATGTTGTGAAACGATTAAACCAAGCAATTCCAAAGGAAGAAGGCAATGCTGAAACATTGATTGTTACAGAAAAAGCAGCAGAGAAATTAAAAGAGCTGCTAAAAGAGGAAAAGCAAGGCACTGGCTTGCGTATCTCTGTCCTGAAAGGCGGCTGTTCTGGCCAGCAATACGAATTCTCACTTGATGAAAAAGCAGAAAAGAATGATGAAGTCTTTGAGATACATAGTGTTAAATTCATTATTGACAAAGAAAGCTTAACAAAGATAAAAGGTTCACGAGTTGATTATCTTGATTCTTTAACCGGTGCAGGCTTTAAGATTTCTAATCCAAACGCAGAAAGTACATGTGGATGCGGGCAGAGCTTTA
>Ga0247727_10002399_pt1 | contig 42949 bp, 43 predicted proteins | sample WisWelCaveWW1625_FD_202498 | JGI IMG/M metagenome (GOLD analysis project Ga0247727, IMG submission 202498) | Biofilm microbial communities from Wishing Well Cave, Virginia, United States - WW16-25 | ecosystem: Environmental > Aquatic > Deep subsurface > Groundwater > Cave microbial mat | place...
TGAGGCGTACGCTTCGGTACGTTGAGCCTCTGAGCGATGCGAGAACGCCGCTGGCGGACTTTTTCAGCATCCTGCTAGTACTGTGTGTCTTTCTTCTGGTGCTAACCACCGGCGCTGGCGAGACATTTGCCGACGAGCCGGCCCCGCTGGTGAAGGTGCTCGTGACCTACCATTCGCTCTCGGGCAATACCGAACGCATGGCTGAAGCGGTAGTCGATGGCGTGAAGAGCGTTCCCGGTACCGAGGCGCTGTTGAAACGAGTCGGCAAGGTGACGGCGGACGACTTGTTCTCCGCCGATGCAGTCGTGGTCGGCTCGCCGGTCTATTGGTCGAACATGTCGGGCGAGGTGAAAACATTCTTCGACAACTGGCAGTTTAAATTCGGTGTATTCCCCGAATTCAAGATGAAGAACAAGATTGGCGCAGCCTTCGCCACGGGTGGTCAGGTGTCGAGTGGAAAGGAAGTGACGATGTTGACGATCCTTGCCGCGATGCTGGGGAATCAGATGATCGTTGTCAGTGGGGGCGGAGCCTTCGGCGCATCTGCCACTACGGAAGGCGACAGTCTCGGCATCGACAATAAGGAGTTGGCCGACGCCAAGGAATTGGGCCGGCGTGTAGCCGAAGTCGCTGTAGTGATGCAGCGAGGCTCTTCTCACTAGCACAAGGTGTTCCCCTTCCTGCAAGCGTGCGTCTTCTCCCTTATCATTTTCTGAATCAAAGCGGTCGGCGTCGGTCTACGCGCGTGCGGAGACGAGATTGTCCTCGTCGATGGCGAGTGGATCTGTGTTGCAGCAATCTTGTAGGGAGCGGGTGGGGGAGAAGGCTTTAGCCTTGATTAGCTTCGCACGCCATTGGGGGAAGGTGCTCGGTTCGCACTCGTCGCGATCTGCACAAATTCATACATATTCTTTGAGCAGCGACCGCAGCATCCCGCCTCTTTCAGTCCGAACTTCGCTTTGAGTTGGCGGGGCAAGACGATACCTGCCCGTCCTGCTTCACGGACATCCGATTCAGTGATTCCCTTGCAGAGGCAGAGGTACATGGGCGGCATTCCTTTATTGTCGAGCAGGGTCTTTAGGTGACAGTAACGATTATGATAACCGTTATCAACTTAACTAATAATACTCCCGTCCTATCCATGTGTCAAGAGGGGAGGATGGCAGGTTCAATGAGAGGGGGTGGGAATATCCATCGTCTTGAAAAGATAGGGCGGCTCTACAGCGTTTGTTCCAGCTGATTGACCATCTCGCGGATCGTATCGAATCCTGATTGCCAAAAATCTTCAGAAGCCATATCGACTCCAACCTTGGCGAGAATCGTCTGCGGCGCCTCCGACCCGCCGGTGCTTAGCAGATCCAGATATTTTGGCACGAACGCCGCCCCTTCTTTTTGATACATCCGGTAGAGGGCGAGGACCAACAAATTGCCGAAGCTGTAGGCGTAGCAATAGAAGGGGCTGGCAAAGATGTGTGGAATGGTCAGCCACTCCCATTGAAACTCATCCGTGACCTTGATCCCTTTCCCAAACTGCTGCCGCACCTCGGCCAGGTAGGTTTTGGCCAGGTCCTTCACAGTCGCGCCCTGGGCGATCATCTCATGGGCCTGATTCTCAAATTGGACGAAATAGGCTTGCCGGAGGACCGTGGCGTAGAGGTCATCCAGCTGGTTGAGCAAGAGCCCCTGCCTCACCTTCTTGTCCCGTTCCTGGTTCATGAGGGCATCGGACAGGATGCGTTCCCCGAACACCGACGCTGTTTCCGCCAACGGGAGGGTGGAATGGAAGGTAAACATGGAATGCCGCGCCGCCAGCATGCCGTGGACAGCATGGCCGAGCTCATGGGCCATCGTCGCGATATCGCGTGCCTCGCCGGTGAAGTTCAGCAGCACGTAAGGGGTCATGTCTGGGACGACGCTGTAACAATAGGCGCCCCCGATTTTTCCCGGCCTCGTCCGCGCGTCGATATGGCGCTCATGCACCACCCGTTCCGCCAGCTCAGCTAATTGCGGAGAGAATCCCCGATAGGTGTCCAGCACCATTCGGACGGCATCCTGATAACGATAGGATTTCTGCTCCGTCCGATGCGGCGCATAGATGTGATAGCGGCTCATCGGCTTGATCTTGCACAGGCGAGCCTTGATGCGGAAGTAGTCCTGGAAGATGCCCGCGTTCTTCTGACAGACTTTTAAAAGCGATGTCACGGCTGCATCTGGAATATCGTTGCCGAGGTTGCGGGTGGCAATCGGAGAGGTGAACCGGCGCAGTTGGAGATTCTCCGCTTTCCAGTCGTTGACCAAGGTTTTGTAGATTTCGCCCAGCAGATCGTGCTGATCGGCGTAGACACGGTACAGCTCTCGATAGGCGGCTTCACGCAGCCGTCCTTGTGCATGGCGGAGATAGGACGTCAGTTCCTCGCGCGTCATCGTCTTCCGTTTGGCGTTGACAGTGAGCGTGAAGGTAAAGGCGTTGGTCACGACGTCGTACAGTGAGTGGACGGCGCTGCGACCCGTGATGTTCTTGATGTTGACGATCTTCTCTTCCGGTTCGGACAGCGTGTGAGGCTGAAACCGACGAATGGTTTCGAGGTGATACCGGAGCGTGCCCGTTCCGGTCATGAGCCGGCGCGCGTTGTCCTCATCGACGCCCTGCCACCACAGGTCGAAAAACACCAGTCGGTTCTGGAGCGCCGTGAGGCGCTCCTCGACCTTGGTCTTAAACGAACGCGCGGCGAGGTCTTTCGTGTTTTCGGAGAACCAGAGGTAGGCATAGGCGCCGATCCGGGACGATGCAGCCGCGATGTCTTCACTCAGAGTCAGCAGCGGGTGGAAGATTGAAGGTGCCATGGTCGGACTGAGCTGGGCCCGCGCAGATTCAAATTGCGCCACCTTGGACTCGATCTCTCCCACTAGGGTCTCGAAGCGCTGCACCGGATCCTCCGCCAAATGTGAGAGATCCCAGCGCTCGGAATAGGTCCGGCTCTGCCCTCTTGGAGGAGAGGTTGTGCGTGAGGTCGAATTTTTCCGGCTGGTCGTCACAGGCATAGGGCGCATCTCCTTCGTCTTGCCCGCATGCATCATGCGGGCTGGGCTTGCTCGGTCACGATCATACCATTCCCTCTGACGAGGTCGCGGAGTTTTTCACTAACTGGGGGCTAAGTGGGAATCTTCCATCTGCGGTGGCATTCTCGGTATGATGCGCCAAAATCACGGGAGACTTCATGACCGACCAAGAACTCAACCGGGCAGTCCAATATGTCACAGCCAGCACGTCCTATGGGCGCGACACGGTGGCCGAGATTATCAAGACAGGGCTGAGCGAAATGACTTCGCTGGCCATGCAATCGTCGGAGCGGTTCGAACGGGACGTGATGTTGGAATATGTCTGCCAATGGACCATCAAACGCACGGGCCAACCGGAACCGTTGGTCAGGGAGATCCTTGGCTGCGCGAGCCGCTGGCTCGATGAAGTGTACGAGGAAATCGCCAAGCGCCAGCAGGAAGCCCTCGGCCCCTCATCCGATGATGACGACGAGGGGGCGGAACCGGTTTAGCAGGATGCTGGACCCCCCCGCGTTCTGGAAGGTTAAGGCTCAGGTCAAGGTTGAGAAAAAACGCTTGATCTTCGCTCAACCTTGACCTCAACCTCAGTCCTCCTCAGAAGTTGCGGCCTTGCTGAACGAACTTTTGAGCATCCTGCGGGAATGTTTCACTGTCATGCCACAGGTGAGGACCATCGAAATTCTAGCGTGGCACATAGTTTTTCCGCAGCCTGCTAGTGTTTCCTCAGCGAAAAGAAAAAGTCGCCTCCCGTCTTGCGTTCCGAATGCGGTACGGCACATCCGATGCCTTCTTGCTGAATCCTTCAAACCGCATTTAGGGCGCTCGCTGCTTCTGTGATGACCCCATAAGGTAAACCGATCTCAGTCAGATGGCCGAGGTCGTTTTGCTTGAGTTTCCTGATGAGGGTTCTGTCGTCGATCTGAAGGACTGTAGAGGCTGGTTTTGAGTATGACCCGTCACGAAGGCAGCGAGCCTTCGAGTAGTTCGAAATTCTTTGTCACCATCGCGTCGCCGTTTTGAAGAGCAGCCGTCACAATCCCTTGCGAGTGTTGTAAATGTCGCCTCCAGCTTGCTTGTAGCGCTGAAAGACAGCCACAGCCTCATCCCGGCATAGGTCAAGACTCACGTCGATCCCTCGTTTCTTGAGCACCGTCACCCAGTTCTTCGGTTTTGGACCTTCATCGAACCCGATCGCCTCCGCATCGTGAGCTCGCGCGCCGCAGAGGACTTTCCGAACTCCTGCCCAGGGGATGGCCCCGTAACACATCGAGCAGGGCTCACAACTCGTGACCAGTTCATGCTTTGGCATGCCTGCCGCGCCAAGGTCGAAATGCCCGATGGCCTGTTGTGCGTTGGCGAGGGCTACCATTTCGGCGTGGGCATGCGAACAGTGCGACGACACGACGAGATTCACCCCGATGGATACGAGCCGTCCGGTTGTGGTTTCGAACACGGCGGCGCCGAAGGGTCCGCCGGTTTCCAGCGCGACATTGGTCAGCGCCAACTGTATGACGAAGCGCATGCGGTCGCGAGCCGTCAGGATGGGCCTCTGTTGGCGATGCGCGAGACGGATGGCCCAAGATGGAAGACGAAAGGGAGACGTGGGCGAGAAGCCTGGCTTCATAATGGCAAGGAAAGCTTCAGTGCATCCAGATTCTTCGTGACCATGGCATCGCCGTTCTTAGTGGACACCTCGATGCCGGTAGCGCAGACGGTTCGGCACTCGTCGATTCGACCTAGCTTGTGCAGTGATTGGGCCCAGGCATAGTAGGCGGCTGAGTAGGTGGGTTTGACCGTGATGCATTGTTGAAGGGCCTTGGCCGCTTCTTCGAAGTTTGCATCTTCCATGTAGGCCTTCCCGAGACCAAACCAAGCTACCTCGTCGTTCGGATCAATCGTCAGGACTTTCTTGAGCGGTTCGATTCGTGGATTTGGCATCTCTTCCTCCAATTCGATAGACGATAACAGCGGCGAGCGCTCATTGTCTATGCCGATTCCTGCGTGATAATCTGACCACATCGGTAAAGACGATACGCCTCACGCTTTACGCCTGACGCCTTACGGAATTTGCCATGGGAAACACCGGACTCGTCTACGATCCACGCTATCTCGACCACGACATGGGGGCCGGGCACCCAGAGTCTCCCAATCGGTTGCGCGCTATCATGCAGCAGCTGGAGCAGAGCGGCACGGCAGCCCGACTGACCAGGATTGAACCGCGAGCGGCTGAGGACGAATGGATTACGCAGATCCACACGTCCTCGTATCTTGCGATGCTGAAGACTCATGCACCGGCGAATGGGCGGGTTTCACTCGATCCCGATACCTCCATGTCTCACGGCTCATTGACCGCCGCCTATCTGGCAGCGGGCGGGGCATTGGCCGCTGTCGATGCGATCATGAGCCGGCAAGTGGACCATGTCTTCTGTGCGGTGAGGCCACCAGGGCATCATGCCGAAGCGGGACGCGCGATGGGCTTCTGCCTCTTCAATAATGTGGCGATTGCTGCGCGCTATGCGCAGAAGAAGCATGGCCTCAAGCGTGTATTGATCGTCGATTGGGACGTGCACCATGGGAACGGCACGCAACATAGTTTCGAGGACGACCCCTCCGTACTCTTCTTCAGCACGCATCAATTTCCTCACTATCCGGGAACGGGTCGAGAATCGGAACGGGGACGAGGAGCAGGGGAAGGGTTCACGATTAATGTACCGATGGAAGCGGGTGAGGGCGATGAGGAGTATCGCGCCGTCTTTCAGAAATCGTTGGTGCCGGCGGCCGATGCGTTCAAGCCGGAATTTGTGATCGTCTCCGCCGGCTTCGACGCGCACAAAGACGATCCGCTCGCGAGCATGGAGTTGACGGAACAAGGCTACGCGGACTTCACCGGCATCGTGGCCGGCATCGCCAAACGCCATGCCGCCGGACGCATTCTCTCGTCGCTCGAAGGCGGGTATCATCTGAGGGCCTTGGCTGTATCGGTCGATCGCCACATTCAGGCGCTGTTAGCCGCATGAAGACCTCTGTCAAAATTCTGCTCGGTTGTGTCCTGGCGGGTGTGCTCGTCTATCTGTATTACACCGAGATCAAACCGGTCGTGATTTTCGGGTTGCGGTCGGATTACGCCCATGCGATTCCGTTTCAAAAAATTCCGGAGGGTCTGACGAGCCTGAAGGCTGAGTCTTGTGGCCAATGCCATCGCGAGATCTTTGACGAATGGAAGACGAGTATCCATGCCCACGCCTATGAGGATCCATTCTTTCAGGCCTATTGGAAAAAGGACAAGAATATTTGGGTGTGCTTGAACTGTCACACCCCGCTGGAAAATCAACAGCCGACATTGGTGAAAGAGATTCCGCGAGGGAGGGTGGAGAAGGCGATTCAAGACCCCAATCCCCAGTACGATCCCGAGTATCAGAAAGAATCGGTGACCTGCGCGGCCTGTCATGTGCGGGACGGAGTCATCTACGGACCTTTCGAAGATTCCGCAGCGCCGCATCCGACCAAGTTTGATCCGAATTTCAGGACGGCACAAGTCTGTTATCGCTGTCACAATGTCGTGTCCGGACCGGCCCAGTTTTATAACGTGGGACCTTGCGGGACTTACGCGGAATACGAAGGCAAGTTCTTCATGCAGGAGCGGGGCTTTATTTGCCAGAGCTGCCACATGCCTGAAATCGATCGGCCGATTGCGGTGAATAGTCCGATCCGACGTGGACGCCGGCACCTCTGGCACGGCGGGCACGATCCCGATATGGTGAAGCGGGCGGTGGGAATACAAGTAAGAGCCGATACCGCTTCACCCAAGCCGGGCGATCGAGTCGGATTTACGCTCACGTTGATCAATGCAGGAGCCGGCCATAAGATTCCGACTGGCGATCCCGATCGGTACTTCACGGTGGAATTTTCCGTGGAAGATCAGCAGGGGCGGGTGCTGGATCATCAAACATCGACGATGGGCCGCTGGATCATGTGGCAGCCGGCCATTGTCGAGTTGTATGATAATCGCCTGCTGCCTTTGGCCAGCCGGGAATACCAGTTCGCGTACCAACTTCCGGCTCAAGCAGAGGGCTTGAAAGTAAAGACCCGCGTGCAGTACCACATCCTGACGGATAAGCAACATGAGATGTTACAGACTCGATATGGGCTGACGGGGGACGATCCCTATCGATTCGTCGTTTACGAGCGGGAGTTTCCGCTTTCCGGTGCGCTTGCCGCGGTATTGAATGAGGGCAATCAGCTTGCCGCGGTCAGCCGTCAGCCAGACGGGTTAAGTTGTAAGGCCGGAGCTGAAGGCTCATGACAAAAGGAACGACATGACACACGCGTTGCTTATTGATACCGAAACTCTCCAACAGAACCTGGGACAGCCTGGGCTGGTGATTCTCGACGTGCGTGGGCGGGCGGCCTACGAATTCGGCGGGCATATTCCAGGGGCGGTGCATTCGACGTGGCATGAGTACAGCGATCCCAATGCCGTACCGAAGGGATTGCTCGATCCTGATCGCGGACGCATGGAACAAAAGATCCGCGCCTTGGGCATCAGTCAGGACAGCGAGGTGGTCATCTATTCCAATCCGTTCGACAACTGGGGAGACGAAGGCCGCATGTTCTGGATGTTGGAATATCTTGGACACACGCATCTGCGTATTCTCGACGGTGGGTGGGTCAAATGGGTGCAAGAAAAACGGCCGTTCGAGCATGGGTGTGTGACGCCCAAGCCGGGGACCTTCACCGTCAAGCCGGTGGCCGCCGTGATTGCCGGCAAAGACGAACTGAAGCATCTCGTGAAGCAGCCGCATCCGGGCACCGTGATCGTCGATGCGCGCAGCCTCGAAGAATATCTTGGGAAAGAGGTATCGGGGATACCGCGACCCGGCCACATTCCCTCCGCGATTCATCTGGCCTGGACTGGATTTCTTCACGCGAATGCCACGGTAAAAGATCTGCAGACGATTGCAGAGAGTCTCGCCGAGAAAGGTCTCACGCAGGATCAAGAGGTTATCTGCTATTGCACCGGCGGCGTCCGTTCAGCCTGGTTGTATTTTGTCCTCAAACTCGCCGGATATCGGAAGGTCCGCAACTATCCCGGATCCTGGTGGGAGTGGAGTCGGGATTTTGCCTGTCCGGTGGAAAAAGACGCCAAGGGATTGCAGCACATCCTGAACGTCGATCCCCAGGTGCGGCCTTCTTGACAGTGAAAAAACGGCTGTGTAAGGTGAAGGGAATCGAGGATACTGCGGACACCGTTCACCCGTTGAATGAACCTTAACCACTGAGGAGGAACCCATGAAAGTGAGAATCCATCGCGGAGCACTGGTCGTTGCGGCGGTTGCCGCGCTTGTTGGTTTCCCGCTGTTCAGTGGACTCGCCCTTGCTGCTGACAAGCATGCAGGCGAAGCCTTGGAACATGCCAAGGAAGCCGTGGCGCATGGTAAACAGGGGCATGCCGACGCCCTGGTGCAACATGCTGAGGAAGCACTCAAGCATGCTGGGGCGGCCGGGAAGAATCCGCATGTGGATGAAGCGATCAAGCATCTCAATGAAGCCGTTGCCCATGGCAAGGCCGGTCACGCCGATGTGGGCACAGAACATGCCGAAGGCGCGGTCACCCATTTGTCCGAAGTGAAGTAAGCCATTCGGTCAGAGATCTTTTTGAACGGGCAGGGTCATCCCTGCCCGTTTTGTTCTGGGGACATGACAATTATGCGCGTCGGGTTTTTTCAGTTCACTCCACGGTTCGGCGAGGTGTCGCACAATCTCGATAAGGTTGTGGAAACACTCGACCGGGCTGACGCTGATCTGATCGTCTTGCCTGAGTTGTGTGCTTCCGGTTATCAGTTCGTATCGCAGCAAGAAGTGATTACGCTGTCAGAGTCGGTGCCGAATGGACCGACCACACAACGGCTTATCGACCTTGCGAAGCGGCGCCGGATGGTGATTGTTGCCGGTCTTCCGGAGCGCGCCGGGGCTGTCTGCTATAACTCCGCCGTGGTCGTCGGTCCGTCCGGGTTCATTGGGTGTTATCGCAAGACGCATCTGTTTTTTGAGGAAACGCTGTTCTTTACGCCCGGCGACACAGGGTTTCAGGTGTGGGATGTAGGATCGGCCAAGATCGGCGCGATGATCTGTTTCGATTGGTACTATCCGGAGGCTGCTCGTACGTTGGCGCTCAAGGGGGCAGAGATCATCTGCCATCCCTCAAACCTCGTGTTGCCCAATTGCCCGGACTCCATGCCGGTTCGATGTCTGGAAAATCGAGTGTTCGCGATTACGTGTAATCGTACAGGGAGCGAAGCGCGAGACGGCAAAGATCAACTGACGTTTATTGGGAACAGCGAAGTCGTCGCTCCACAGGGGGCGATTCTGCATCGCGCGCCACGGGACCAGGAAGAAATCTGTATCGTCGAGATCGATCCTGCCGACGCGCGGAACAAAGCCATCACGTCTTACAACGATTTGCTCCGCGATCGACGCGAATCCCTCTATCGCTAGAAACAGTCCGCCAGCCTGGAAACGCTGAACGGTGAGCGATGAACTTTGAACAGGGAAACGATTATCCCTTCAGCGTTCCGCGTTCATCGTTCAGAGCTCGGTTCGTTATGCCGCTTGCACGACACAGATCAGCGCGGTAGGATTAACAACATGAAAGCTCCACTTGGGAAAGGCATCTTCCTTATCGCGGCGCCGTCCTTGCGCGATCCGAACTTTCGGCAAACCGTCGTGTTGCTCTGCGAGCACGGGGCCGAAGGTGCGCTGGGTGTCGTCGTCAATCGCCCGACGGCGATGTCGGTTTCGGAGGCGTTACCTCAGGTACCAATCCTCGAAGGTCAACGGCATGTCCTCTTCGCTGGAGGGCCGGTGCAAACGAACCAGGTCATGATGTTGTATCGATTGGATCAATTGCCTGAGAATTCCCATCATGTCTTCGATGGGATCTGTCTCGGCGGAGATACAGAACTCGTCGATCGTATTTTGACTACTAGTGAAGGGCGCGAGGCCTTCCGCGCCTATATCGGATATTCCGGATGGGGACCAGGGCAGCTGGAGTCTGAAATGCTGACCGGATCCTGGTTTACCATTCCAGCAGATCCCAATGCCGTCTTCGACAAAGATCCTACACGTATCTGGCCGGACATCGTGAGCGCCATGGGTGACGACTATCGCCATTACGCGGACATGCCCTTCGACCCTTCCTTAAATTAGTCTCACGCCTATTCCTCGTCCCGTTCCATTGCAGCCTTCTCGTGCAGGTGTTACCCTGCTTTGTGGTGCGAATAGGCTTTCCTGGAGCGGCGTTGATATGGTCAAACGGATTGGCTGTTGTATGGTGATGGCCCTCCTCGTTAGTGCCTGCTCCGGATGTGGCGTGCTGTATACCGTGGTGAAGTCGGAATCCAAACTGGACCGGCTGGCCGTGCCGATGACGAAGGCCGAGGTGATCGAACAGATCGGTCGGCCGGACCGTGTGCTGCGTGACGATGGCCGTCTGCTGGTCTGGGAATATTCCCTCACGGCCCGCAAACAGTGGCTCTATGAATTGGCACTCTGCCCGATATCGGTCTGGGTCGGCGGCTGCGTTTTCTATCCCTTCACCAACCTCGCCTTGGAGCATCAACGCGAATATCCACACCACATTGTGCTGGTGAACGACGAACTCTGTGCCTGGGGCACGCCCTCTGCCATTCTGCAACGGCGCCGCGCTTGTGTCTCGTCCGGCACTGCCGCCATAGGATCCGGCGGGATGCGCGGACGACCGGAGCCGGTCGTGACGGGTATCGGCCCGATCAATCGAGATACGATCGATCGCTACCGTACGATGGCCGTCATGTTGTTTGAAGATGCGCCGGGCGCAGAGGGGTCGGGGTCGCGTGTGACCGGGATTGTCACCACGCTTCTGTTGGACCTCGATATGAACATGGTGGAGCGGGCGGAGTTGGACGAGGTGCTGAAAGAACAGGTGCTTCAACTCACCCATGCGGACGATGCTGAGGTGTTGAAAGTCGGAAAACTCGTTGGTGCGCAGGCCATTGTGGTGGGCGAAGTGCAACAATGGGAGCGAGCTGAGGGAGACCAGATCAGCCGCGTGTCGCTGGCGTTACGGATGATCGATGTGGAAAGTGGCTTAGTCTTGTTTCACGGGGAGGGACACGGTTCTGACGCCACGGCCGATGATCCCGAGGGCTTGGCCCGCGTCATCGCCAATCGCATTCTCGCTCGGTTCGGATCACAAACCGGGTTGCTCGGGTCCGGGCGGATCGGAGTCAATTGGGAGTTGCAAGAATCGGCGGGCGCCAGATTCTACCTCGTGCGGGAACTCCGTAGCGGCCTGCCTGCCGAGAAAGCGGGCCTCAAGGTGGGCGATCGGGTGGTGGCCTGTAACGGCGCGGTCTTATCTAGCGTGTCTTCAGAGCGAGAGGCTAAACGACTCTGTCAGGTCGAAGCCGGGCAGGCATTGCAGTTGGATGTGCGGCGAGCTGGACAGCCAATAGAGATATCTCTGACGGCCGAAAAGCGGCCTGGGCTATAAGCGTTGGCGTGCTTTCTGTTCATACGCAAGCAGAGGGGCGAGAAATTGTCCAGTATGAGAAGCCGTGACTTTCGCCACCTGTTCCGGTCTCCCTTCTGCCACGATCTGTCCGCCAGCCGCGCCGCCTTCCGGTCCTAGGTCGATAATCCAATCCGCTGACTTGATGACGTCGAGGTTGTGTTCCACCACCACCACGGTATTGCCGCTGTTCACCAGTTTCTGCAGCATCGCCAGGAGCTTCTTGATGTCTTCGACGTGCAGTCCGGTGGTCGGCTCGTCCATGATATAGAGCACATTCTTCGCGGAAGAGTCTTTGAGTTCAGCGGCGATTTTCAACCGCTGGGCTTCGCCGCCTGAGAGTGTTGTCGCGGATTGGCCGAGGCGGAGATAGCCGAGTCCGATGGACGAGAGGAGGTGGAGCTTTTCGGTGAGCCTGGGCGAACCACTAAAAAATCCCAGCGCCTCTTCAGCCGTCATCTGCAACACATCATGAATCGTTTTCCCGCGATAGCGAATGGAGAGGACATCCGGTTTGAATCGCCGCCCGTCACAGGTTTCACAGGTGGCATAGATATCTTCAAAGAAATACATCTCGAGTTTTTCGACGCCGCTCCCTTCGCATCGGTCGCACCGGCCGCCGGTGGTATTGAAGGAGAAATGGCCTGGCGTGAGCCCGCGCCGGAGCGCATCGCGCTCAGAGGCGAAGAGGGAACGAACCTCATCAAATGCTTTCAGGTAGGTGATCGGATTCGAACGCGGCGTTCGGCCGATCGGTTCCTGATCGACGAGCTTGATGCCGGTCAGATGTTCGATCCCCTTAATCGCGCGAAACTTGCCCATTGGCAGTGACTCGACACGAAAGGCACGGGCGACAGCCCGGTAGAGCGTGTCTTCGACCAACGTGCTCTTGCCCGACCCTGAAACGCCGGTGACACAGGCCAACATACCGAGCGGAATTCTGACAAAGAGATCCTTGAGGTTATTCTCACAAGCTCCTGCTATGACAAGAAAATTTCCGTTTCCTTTCCGTCGAGATCGTGGGGTCGCAATCTCGTCTTCCCCACGCAGGTAGCGCGCCGTGATTGATCGCCGGTCTGCAATGAATTCCTGTTGTGGCGCTGAACAGATCACTTCTCCACCCTTCTCTCCGGACAAAGGGCCCAGCTCGACAAGATAGTCGGCCGCCTGCATCATCTGGCGATCATGTTCGACGACGACCACCGTGTTGCCCTGGACTGCCAGGTCTCGCAGGATGCCGGCGAGCGTTGCAGTGTCACGCGGATGGAGCCCGATGGTTGGTTCGTCGAGGACGTAAAGCGTGCTGACCAGGCGTGCACCGAGTTGATTGGCCAAGGCTGCGCGCTGGGCCTCTCCTCCCGAGAGTGTGCGGGTCTGACGGGAGAGCGTCAGATAGCTGAGGCCTACGCGTAGGAGAAAGCCAAGCTTGGCTGTCAGTTGTCTGAGAATATCGTGGGCGACCTGCTCTTCATAGGGAGAGAGGGTGAGGGATGTGATCCAAGCGGCAGCCTCTTCGATCGTGAGCGCAGACAGCTCATGAATATCTCTGCCCGCGATTTTCACGTAGCGGGCGTCCGGTCGGAGTCGAGTCCCCTCACAGGTTGGGCAGGGGACCGGCGTCCGGTAGCGGCTGAGCAGCACGCGCACATGCAACTTGTAGCGCTTCCCTTCCAAGTATTCGAAAAATTGTTGCACGCCCTCCAACTTGCCTTCTCCCTGCCAGAGCATCTTCTGGATATTCTGTGGCAGGTCTTTGTATGGGAGGGCGAGGTCAACCCCACGCCGTTTCATGGAGAGCAACATTTGTTTCTGCCACCAATCGCCGCTGGGTTTACTCCAGGGTTCGATTGCGCCTTGGGCCAGCGACTTGCTGTGGTCGGGAATGACGAGGTCGGGATCGTAACGGAGAATATTGCCGAACCCTTTGCACTCCGGACAGGCACCAAGCGGATGGTTGAAGGAAAAGAGGACAGGGCGAATCGGTTCGAATGTTCTGCCACATTGTTGGCAGCGAAAGTTTGTGCCGTAGGTTCGGATGCCCTGGTCGATGACCTCCACGCGGCACAGGCCCTCGCCCTCGCGAAACGCGGTTTCGATCGCTTCGACGATGCGGGATCGGTTGTCTTCCCGGATCACAAGCCGATCGAGGATCACATGAAGATGGTCTGGCCTGGTTTTGGGAAGGGTGTGGATCTCATGGAGATCGAGGGTCTCCGCGCCGCAACGCACTCTAGTGAACCCGCGCCGCAACAGCGATTGGAGAAAGGCCTGGTCCTGTTTCGGCGTCGGTGCCGTGATAGGGAAAAGGATCATCGCTCGTGCGTCGGCGCAATGGTTCAGGAGGTCGTCGGCGACGCTGCCAGGGTGAAAGCTGCGCGCATCGATGGCGCAATCGGGGCAGACCGGATGGCCCACTTTGGCGAACAGGAGTCGCAAGAGGTCGGCAATCTCGGTCGTGGTCCCGACCGTCGAGCGGGCGGTGCGAACGGGGTTCTTCTGCTCGATCGCAATGGTGGGGCGGACGTTGATCAGCCGGTCGACATCGGGCCGATTGACCTTATCGAGAAACATACGGGCATAGGTGGAAAGCGATTCCACATAGCGCCATTGGCCTTCGGCGAACAGCGTGTCGAACGCGAGAGAGGATTTCCCCGATCCTGATATGCCGGTGATGGCCGTGACCTGATTGTGCGGGATACGGAGCGAGATGTTCTTCAGATTATTCTGCCGCGCGCCTTCGACGATGAGGTCTGCAGGCTGGTTGTGAGGTAGAGGGGTGGATTCCACGGCGCGCTCCTAGCAGGATGCTGAAAAAGTCCGCCAGCTTCGTTCTCGCTTCGCTCAGAGGCTCAACGTGTAGAGGCGAGCCTCTCGGATATCGGAATCACTGGAGGGGCTTTTCCGTTCGCCAAGATCAATTCGACGAGCGAACGGCCCACACGAAGTGCGGTCTGTACCTCCTCGCCACTTCTCTTGCTGCGGCCTTGCTGGACGGCCTTTTTGAGCATCCTGCAGGACTGTTCCCTGTTGTGCCACATGTGGGGATCGTCGAATCTTTAGCCTGCCAATATAGTTTTGCCGTCAGGCTATAGTCGAGACAACTACATAATCGTAGCGCGGACCATTCATGAATATCTACTCCGGCGTTCGACCCTCTCCCCGGCAGGGTGGGTGTCGTTCTGTTTTCTCGGGATCGGGGAATTCGGCGAAAGGCTTGGCGATTCCTTCCAATGGTGAGAGGATGGGGGCGTTCAGCGGGAGGGGAATATGATTCTATCGACAACACCGAGTATCGACGGAAAGAAAGCGGTCAAGTATTTGGGATTGGTCTCTGGGGATGCCATCCTCGGCGCGAACATCTTTCGGGATTTCTTCGCGTCGATTCGTGATATCGTGGGCGGTCGATCGGCGGCGTACGAAGCCGAGCTGCGCAAGGCCAAAGACATTGCGCTCGGCGAAATGCGAGAGCAGGCTCGCCATCTGGGCGCCAATGCCATTGTCGGCATCGATATCGACTATGAAACGATCGGCGCCAGCAGCAGCATGTTGATGGTCAGCGCCAGCGGCACAGCGGTGGTTGTGGAGCCACAGTAGGATCATGCAGCGCCTGCCTCAGGCAGAGTATCTCGGGCTCGGTCGCCAGTTGGCCCGCTTGCTGGGCTCCTGCCTTGAAGGAGAGTCGGGCGACATGTTGCGCGAGTTGGCCCGAGCCTACGATCCGTCCGCGAACGAAGCACGTATCAGTGCCGAGGTATTCCTCTTTCATAAATATCTGCTCATGCAATCTTGTGTCGGCGTGTTCCCCGAATCGGAGGCTGACCACATCGTCGGTGGACTGTTTGCGGCGCTCAACGAACGGGCCAGCGGGTTGGAGTTCAGTCCCGAGCGGCAGAAGGCGATGGAGCAAATGTGGCAGCTGCGATCCGCGCAATTCGATCAGCCCTTCTCGCAGGATCGAGCCCAATTTCTTGATGAAGGATCAGGTCCCATCCACTGGAAACAGACTATCGTCCGGTTCTGTCAGAACGTGCGAGAGATCGAAAACCCTCCCAACATTTGGGCCGGGGCCGATGGCCCATCCCAAGCAGCGAGCCGCTCTGTCACCGCAGCCCTCGATCAAATGGTGTCGGCCCTCGGCGAAATGAATCGGCTCCATTTCAGCGGAGCGGGCTGAGCATGTGGTAAAGCGACAACTATGCGAGCGCCAACAAAAGACCTACCTCAACACCATCTTCACCAGCCCTACGCAGCTCAGATACAGCACGAGTGAGCCGATCATGGCGGGCCAGAAGCCGAATCGGGGGACGCCCGCTATCATGGAAATGACGTAGACCGTCCAGGGAGGGACAAACCACAGCAAGTTTTTTGCGTAGCTGACGATCGCATCGCTGCCTCCGTTCAGATAGATCAGCACGAACGTGGCGCCGGTAATGACAGGGAAGGTGCTGGCAAAGGCGGCAAGAAACGATTTTCCTTGCGATCCAAGGTAGGTGGAGACGCTCACAATGGTTCCGCCCAGCAGAAAGTACACGGCATACTTCACAAGATCGCTCACGTTGCGCCCTCCTCAGGTTCCTTGAAACGCTTCCATCGCTTCCCGCTTCAACACCTCGCCTTGTCCGGTATACCTTGGCGAGAAATGAAACACAACGAGATCGCGTACCTGGGCCTTGCGTGCCATGAGTCCGGCTTGCCTCGCGGTCAGATGATAGCGGTCGCGGGCCTTTCCGGCATCAACATCCAGATAAGGCGATTCGCAGTAGAAGAGGTCAGAGCCTTGAACAAGGGCGACGATCTTCGCTTCGTTCTCTTCATCGTATCGAGCGTCGACGACGTAGGCGATCTTTTGCCCGCGTGAGATGGTACAGAATCGTTCTTTGATCTCGCCCAACACAAGCTCCCGCTCCTCGCGGTGGTGCTCGTCATAGAGTGTGGCCGTAAAGCGGAACTCATCCGGTTGACCCTGCCAGATGTACTGTTTCACGTCTTTGAGCCAGGAACCGACCGGCAGGTCCGACTCGTGGAGCTTCTGCTTGTTCACATTGATGTGGAACTGTTCCTCCAGGGAATAGGCAAACGAGGGAACGCGATGGTTCAAGGAGACCGCGCTCACGGTGAACATGGGGTCGTTGAGGACCGTGAATTGGCCTGTGGCTGGTTCCGGTACGAGAGGGCGAGCCGGTTGTTCAACCTGACGGAATCCGTCGGTTGCGCGGAAAAGTGCCCGCCGGATTTCCTGAGGGTGACACTCCTGGACGTCGAGGGTCAGTGGATAACCATCAACCAGATTCCATGTGTAGCCCTGCAATTTGCCCTGCACATTGTTGATGAGTCCAGGAGGGCCTAATAGTCGGACGGTCTTGCCTCGCCCCAAGGCCACTCGCAGGACCGCATCGAAGCCGATGAAGTGGTCCAAGTGCGTGTGGGAAATGAATATGTCGTTGGCACGCAGGAGCCTCGTGGGTCCCAGCCTGTCATTGTGGCCTAGGTCAAAAAGCAGAGCCCGCTTCGACCAGCGGACCTCCACATAGACTCCGGGGTCACCGAAGACATCGTTGACGAGGTAACTGGAGAAGGAGGGATTCATTGAAATTGAACCATTGGGTCATTGAGTTATTTCAACAAATCACTCGGCAATGGAAAAATAAAACAATTGTTATCCAATCGCCGTTCTCACAGCACTGTACATCACAATAACTTCGACCGAATGCGCGACGATTGTGATGTAGAGATTACGTGTGCGTAGCCAGATGATTCCCCAGACGAGACCGTCCCATAGTGCGATCCAATGAAGGTGCTGGAAAGTATTCACCATGAAGGGGTCGAAAGCAAATATCAGTGCGCAGGTGACGAGGGCGAAAGGCGAGAGGCGTCGGGCCAAGCCGGGTCTCCATAGCCCTGATTCAAGTGCGGCCAGCCGTCCGAGGAGAAATCCGCGAAAATTCAGTTCCACAAAAAGGGCGATGCCACAGATGAACCAGGGGGCCATGACCAAGAGGGGGAGTCGGCCATGCGGCGTGGTCTTGAGGAAACTGATGTCATAGCCCAGATACGGATAGGCCGAGAGAATTACGAACGTATTCAGGCAGCCGAGAAGCAGGCCTGTCAGGAGCCCCCAGCGCAGGCCATTCCGTACTTTCCATTTCTCCAGCCCAAGTCGAGACACGATATCGCGGTTGTGCGTGGCCCATAGGCCTAAGGCGAGGTAGGCGATGATCTGTGGCGCGAACAGAACCAGCTTCTGTTCTTGGAGCGAGGTGGGAAGGGCGTAGAAGCCAAGCGTTGCGGCGGTGGGGAGCAGCGCGAGGGCTGCTCCCCATTCTTCTGCCTGAGCCGGCGTCGCGTGTGAACCAGGCTCAGGCGCCATCATGGAAGTTGTCAGTTCAGTTGGAGATTATAACGGTCGAGTGTGGTGGCTTTGTGTCGCGCGAGATTGGAGAGCGATTTATTGTAGTCAACCGTGGCGCGTAACTCATTCCCTTGGGCCGTCGCAAGATCGCGTTGGAAGTCGAGGACAAAGCGTGTGGTGCTGAGCCCCACTTTCAGGCGCTCTTGCTCCGCCTGCAACTGCTTCTCTGCCATGATTCTGGCCGATCTGGTGGTTTCGATCCGCTTGAAATCTGTCTGAACGCGTCGGACTGCTTCGCGGACTCCCACGATGATCTGCTGCCGCACACTCACGAGCGACGCTTCGGCGTTCTTCGCCTCCAACTGCCGCTTGCTGTAGGTACTCCAGGCTGAGCGGTTGCCGAGTGGGTAGCTTAAGACGAGGCCCGCGCCATAATTATAGTAATCGCCGCTGAGGTTTCGGTTCACGGAGTCACCGTAGTCTTTTCCCAGTCCCGCAAGTCCCATAGTGCCTTGAAACGACAGAGTCGGGAGGAGCTGATTCTTGGCAAATTGTGTATTGAGATCGCTCGACTCCATGTTCTTCTTCGCTTGGACGATTTCCGGACGCTGCTCGATGGCCGTGTCGATGGCTTCCTGCAGGCTGATGGGTTCAAGGGTCACGACCGGTTGATCGAGCGGGGTCAAACGCAAGTCTTGACGCAGGTCCTCTTCCGCAGGATTGAGCAATCTGCGCAGCTGATCTTCCTGGTCTCGAATCGTTTTATCCGCAACCAGTACCTGTTCGACCCGCGACGCGACGGCCGCTTCGGCTTGCAAGACATCGACGATCGACATAATGCCGGCCTTCGCCTTCGCGCGGTTGCTGGCCAAGAGTTCCTGCGCAGCTTTCAGGGCGGCCTCTGCCACTTTCAGATTCTCATTGGCAAAGACGACTTCCCAATAGGTTTGTTCTACCGTTGCCAGGACGGTGAGGACACGATCGCGAAAGACATGTTCTTCGACGGTAGCATTATTCTGAGCGACGCGGATGAAGGTTTTGGTGACGTCGAGGCCGGCGTTGCGGAGGAGAGGTTGCGTGAGGGTGAGTGCGAGACCACCTGTATAGGAAGGGTTGAACAGGAACCCCGTGGCCAGATTCTGGTTCACACTTGTTCGCGATGGGCTATAGTTCAGATCGACGTTGCCGCCGGTAAGGAGGTTTGTCGTTGCATCCAACGTGACGGAATGGTTGCGTTGATCAAAGGTAGTAATCCCGGTCAAGTTTCCGCCGGTTGCGCCGAACACCGGCCGATTGAGCGGATTCACAGTCCGGTTGTATTGGCCGTTCACGCTCAGAGTCGGATCGAACTTGGCTTGTTCGATGGTGATGTCGGCCTGTCGGCTCTCCTTCGTCTGGCGGCTGATATTGATGTCCAGGTTATGCTTCAGCGCTTGAAGTGCCGCGTCGGCGAGAGAGATGGTTTCCCGTCGTTCCGCGGGCGATGTCTTGCCAATCTCCAGCCCCCAACCGAGCCCAGGTGACAGGATCAGCCCAACGCAGACAGCATAGCTAAATGTGCGCAACCATCCATTTGTCCCGGTACAGTGCTCCATAACGCCCCCTTTGATCGACAAGGAATCTTTCTCCATACTATAATGACTCTATGCGAACCTGTCATGGACTAAGTGTAAGGAGATGTCAGGGTTATAGGGTCAAGCAAACCATTCTGCCGGTCTCGGTGCTTCCCGCGGCGCTGTCTGTGCTGGCCCTGCTCCTGTTCGCGCTCCCGTCATTGAACTCGCAGGCTTGGGGCCAATTGATCTCCAGTGTTCGTTCATTCGATGGAGGGGTCGCGCCACTGTTCAAGCTACCTGGCCTAGGGAGTCTTTATCTCGACAATCAGGGCACGCAGGGATTTCTGTACAACCCCGGGAATAATTTCCAGTCGTTCAGCTTTCGGAATCCCATGACCGGTCAGGCTTGGAGCGGGGCTGTGACCACGCTTGGGCCGCAACTCTCAATCGGACTGATCCAGGGCGCCAACCAGATCGGTTCACCGCTCGTCCTTCCCGGCCCTCCCCGACAAACCGCGCCGTTGCCGTCGATCCAATCCACTATTCTCGACGAGATCCCTTAAATACAGACACGGGGCATGAGGCGAGAGGCCAGAGGCTTTCTCTTGCGAGTGGCATATTCTCTTTGCCTTACCTCTAGCCTCTTGCCACTGGCCTCGTGCCTGCAGTTATTGCGCATTGGCTAGTTGCCACATCAACGCCAGGACATACCGAGCCACGGTCTGTAGAATCTCCGGATTGATCGTATCGGCGGTATCGGTGGGCTGATGAAAGTGTGGGTGGACTCCACCGCTGACGATCGTGATGGTCGGCACCTCAGCCTCTTTGAAGGGCACGTGATCGCCACCGGGGAAGAATCCGAACACGTCAAGCTTGTCCGCCAAACCTACTGCCCTTCCTGCCTCCTGTGCCGTGGTTTTTTCAAACCCCGTGACACCAACAGTTAACCGTCCGCTTCCCACTCCGGCATGGTCGATGTTGATCATGGCCTTCGTTGAGCTGAGGGGGAAGGGGGGTCTCGATGTATACAGACGCGACCCGAGCAGATCCTTTTCCTCTCCACTAAAGGACACAAAGAGGATCGTCCGCTGGGGGCGCAGTCCAGCTTTTCCAAGAGCCCGTGCCACCTCCAGCATCACGGCTGTTCCAGATGCGTTGTCGTCAGCGCCAGGAAACCAGAGGCCCGCTGGACGGCCAAAATGATCACGATGGGCACCGATGACGATAGTATCCAGCCCTGTACCAGGGATCAGCCCCACCACGTTTATCAGCAAGCCGTCCTGTATCGTGGTCTTCCAGTAGAGAGATGCAGACTGGTTGGCTCGACGCGATCGTGCTGATGGGGCTTTATTGAGTTGCTCTTGGATGGTGCGAAGGCGGTCAGCGTCGGACCCCTCACCGCTTCCGACCAGGAGAATCTCGGCGAGGTCCGTGCTGATCCATGCGCCAGGGAGAGCCTGGTCAGGGGGTAGCTGCCCATAAAAAGCGCTGGGCCTTCCCGTGACGCCGCGTCGAGTTTCATACGGATTGAGAATTGGCCCTGTCGCAGTCAGATAGGCCAAGGCTCCTCGATCTCGCGCGAAGTGGACCTTGTCGGCATGGCTGACGGGGCGTGGGTAATGATCCGGCTTGCCGCGCAGGAAGAGCACGATGCAGTTGTTCACGTCAACGCCGGCGTAATCGTCGATCCCTTGGGCGGGATCGACAATGCCATAGCCGACGAAGACGATCTGACCTTGGAGGTCGGCAGACGGGGAATCAAAGACCGGGAGGTAGTCCGTGCTCAACTGTGCTGTGACAAACTGGTCCGCTGTGCCAGTGCGAATGATCGGGTCAGGTCCGATTAGTGAAGTGGAGACCATCGAGGCCATGACGCCTACAGGTGCTTCCTTCCTTCTGCTGGCAAATGGGAAAGTTAGTGAGCTGTTGTAAATGAGCGGTAGCTGTAACCCTGCCAAAGTCAATTCCCGTGCAAACCATTGTGCAGATCGCAGGTCGTCTTCTGATCCGGCCTGCCGGCCATTGAATGCCGGGCCGCTTAACGTACGCACGTCGGCGAGCATACGTTCGCTTGACAGGCTGTCGAGTGCTCGAAGCCACGCACGCTGGTTTTCCTCCGATTGCACGAATCCCTGGGCCCCCAGGGGGAGCAGAACGAGGATGATTCCCAGGAGAGTGACCACAACACGCGAAGGAGAGCAGCTGCGCGTCGAGCTGTTCATGAAGTGAGCCTTTCGAGGTGGCGCAGAACTATAGCATAGTCTGACAGGTCCGTTGCAGAGCGGCTGCGGGCCAAGGTAGTATGACAAATTGCGAGGGTGAAGAGTCGATGACAGATCCAACCACACAAGCGGACCGTTTCTCGAATCGGCTCATCGCAGAAGCCAGCCCCTATCTTCGGCAGCATGCGGAGAATCCGGTGGATTGGTATCCCTGGGGCGAGGAAGCCTTGTCGCGGGCGAAAGCAGAGGACAAGCCGATTCTGTTGTCGATCGGCTACTCGGCCTGCCACTGGTGCCATGTCATGGCACATGAATGTTTCGAAAATGCCGAGATTGCCGGGCTCATGAACCAGGACTTCATCAACGTGAAGGTCGATCGAGAAGAGCGCCCGGACCTGGACGATATCTACCAAAAGTCTGCACAGGTGTTTCTTGGACGGGGCGGCGGGTGGCCCCTGACGATGTTTCTGACACCTGACCAAGAACCGTTCTATGGGGGGACGTATTTCCCGCCGGCGCCCCGCTACAACCTGCCGGGATTTTCCGATGTCTTGCGCGGTGTCGTCGAGGCCTATCGGAATCATCGAGACGATGTCCGCAAGAATGTGGAGAAGGTGAAAACCGGGTTGCTGCGAGTCGGAACGCCGCAGCCGTCGGCCGATCCCTTGACGGATCGTTTGCTCGATGAAGCAGCCAGGAACTTAGGGCAGTTTTTCGACCCGGTTCATGGCGGATTCGGTGAGGGGCCGAAATTTCCAACGGTCCCTCCGCTCAACCTGTTGCTGCGCCAGACAGCCCGGACGAAAGACGTCTCCCACCAAGAGCAGGTGCTCTTACAGCTGAGAACTATGGCGGCTGGAGGGATCTACGATCATCTCGGCGGCGGGTTCCACCGCTATTCGGTGGATGGCCAGTGGTTGATTCCCCATTTCGAGAAGATGCTCTACGACAACGCGCAGCTGGTGCGGATCTACCTCGATGGATGGCGTCTCACCAAAGAGTACCGGTTTCGTGAGGTTGTGGAAGAGACGTTGGAGTACGTTCGTCGTGAACTCACCCATCCGGACGGTGCGTTCTTTGCTGCGCAGGATGCCGATAGTGAAGGGCGTGAGGGAAGCTACTTCGTCTGGGAGCCGAGAGAGATTGCCGCAGTGCTGGGGGCCGAAATGGCTGAGGAGTTCTGCCGGCACTATGGGGTGACGGAGAGCGGCAATTTTGAAGGCAAGAATGTGTTGAATCGGCTCGGTGGGATCCCGCTCGTGCCCGACGCGCAAGAGGAAGTGGAGTCCTTGTTGCGGCCTGCCAGGATGAAGTTGCTTGCAGCACGAGAGCAACGGATGAAGCCGCAGCGGGATGACAACATTCTCACGAGTTGGAATGGGATGATGGTGTCCGCCTATCTCGACGCCTATCACGCGTTCGGGGTTCCCGCTTATCTGGCAGCTGCAGAACGGGCGCTCACATTCCTAGTGGACTATGCGGTCGAGAATGGGCGAGTCTATCGTACGGTTAGTGCAGGGAAGGGGCACTTGAACGGCTATCTGGACGATGCAGCCTGTCTCGCCGCCGCGTTGCTGGACGCATTTGAGGCCACGTCGCATCGGTGGTATCTGGATCAAGCCCGCGAGGTGACGGACCATCTGTTGGAGCGATATTGGGATGAGGCGGCAGGTGGGTGTTTTTATACCAGCCGCGACCACGAAGCCCTCCTCCATCGCATGAAGTCCGGTACCGATAGTGCGATTCCATCCGGTAATGCCATTGTCGCCTCGGTCTTGTTGAGGCTTTTCTCGTTCACAAGAGAGCAGAGGTATCATGACCGGGCCGAGCACCTGTTCCGTGTGTTCCGGAGCGTGATGGAGCACAACGCCTATGGTTCATCGGCCATGCTCTGTGCGCTGGATTGGTACCTGACGACGCCACAAGAGATTGTCGTGGTCGGCACTCGTGGCGATGCGATGACCGAGGCATTCCTCTCAACAGTCCATCGACGCTATCTGCCGAATCGTGCGGTGCTGGTGATCGAAGCCTCTCGTCGTGCCGGGGAACCCGACTTGGCGCTTGCCGCAGGGAAGACAAGTATGAACGGGCAGCCAACGGCGTATGTCTGTCAACGTCAGACCTGTTCGCCTCCGGTGACGGAAAGCCACCAATTAGAGCTTTTATTGTAGGGAGGGTGTAATGGGCGGAGGCGATTCAGGCAAAGGATTGTACGATCACCTCTACCGCCGATTCTTCGAGAATCGCGCGTCGCACCAGGGCTATGAGTTTCAGCATGCGCCCGGTGGAAGCGCTCCACTGCCTGTCGTCACGTTTCGGGATCGTCTTCGATGGTGGACTTGGGGTCGGTGGCAACGGCGGAAGGCCATCTTGGCGGCGCGTGACCGGTTCCAGCAAGACATTCTCGATATCAAGAAACAGTCACCGAAGTAAGAAGAGATCGAAGGGATAGACGTGAGGGAACGTGTCATACGCTGCGAATCGCTGCGTATCCAGCGGAATACCATTTTCAGCAAGGACTTTATCGAAGCCTTCTTTGACGGGCAGCTCGTCGTGAAGGTTGGAGCTCAGTCGCTGGCGATCGGTCAGTTGGGCTCTTGGTTCGCGGATAAACGGCGCTAAATTTTGATAGTGTACACGCCATTCCGCTTTTTTCTCATTGACCGCTTTCTGTCCCCGCTGCTTACTAGATTGACACATGGCATCGCGCGTGATTGCATCATCGCTTGCATTTGATGGAGTTGAGGAGTAGAGTGCCTTTCGTGTATCATCGCGAAAGGCCTGGTGGTGATACCACAGAGAGTGACAAGGCCTAAGACAGATGTTGTTTTGGTTCTGCCCGGGAATTTGATCGGAAGCCAGCCTTGAGCCGCCATGGTGCTTGCGTCTTCGGCCCACTCCTTCCTCACTTTGTTCTCGAGTCCAAGACAACACATATTCTCAAAGGAGGAGCCCAATGGGTTCGAAGATCTATGTCGGCGGTTTGCCGTATTCCACAACTGAGCAGCAGCTGAGCGATCTGTTTGCTGCTCATGGAGCGGTGACCTCATCCCGGATTATCACAGATAAGTTCACCGGCCAGTCCCGCGGGTTTGGATTCGTGGAGATGTCCTCGGATTCAGAAGCGCAGGCGGCGATTACCGCGCTGAACGGCACTGAGTTGGGCGGCCGCACGTTGACCGTCAACGAAGCGCGCCCCCAGGAGCCACGTACTGGTGGTGGTGGTCGCGGCGGTCGCGGTGGCGGAGGAGACCGGTACTAAGCCGTAACGAGTGTTCACACGTCGGGGCTGCCCATCCGGCAGCCCCGCTATTTCCTTCCTAGAATTGCCCATCAACGCGATGCGTTTCTTGGCCCTCTGACTAGGCCGGACCGTGCAGTCCCAGGAAGTGTGCCCTATACAAGGAGTCTTATGTCTACGTTTGCTGATATGAATTTACCCCAGTCCCTTGCCCAGCGCCTGACTCAGGCGGGCCTGACGACACCTACGCCGGTGCAGCAGGCTGCCATTCCACTGGCGCTGAAAGGGCTGGACATTATGGCACAAGCCAAAACCGGGAGCGGAAAAACACTGGCGTTTTTGCTGCCGATTATCGAGCAGGTCATGCGACGGGAGGCCTCCGCGCCCGCGCCTGGTCCCTATACCAAGTACGGACCAAGCCACGCTTCCGGACCGAAGTTTTTGGTGTTGGCGCCCACGCGGGAATTGGCGCTCCAGATCGAAATGGAGCTACGCAAGTATGCCCCGATGTCCGTGACCTCCTTGTCGGTATACGGCGGGACGCCGATCGAGCGCCATTACCGGGCACTGCAACGACCGCCGATGGTGGTGGTCGGTACGCCAGGGCGGTTGCTCGACTTGGCTGGCTCCGGTCACTTGAAGTTGGGTGGCGTGACGTTTCTTGTGATGGATGAGGCCGATCAGATGTTGGATCGCGGGTTTCTACGGGACATACAACGGATCATTCGGCTCCTCCCGGCTGAACGCCAGACGCTGCTGTTCTCCGCGACATTTTCAGGGGACATTCAGACGCTCGCGCAAAGCATGCAGCGCGATCCCGCTCGCATCTCTGTCGACCCAGGGATCAGCACTCCGACCACGATCGTGCATGCCTACTACGTCGTACCTGGGGATCAGGCGCGCACGCAACTCGTGCATACGTTGCTCCAGACCCTGACGGGTGGTGAACGGTCGATGGTGTTCTGTGATCAAAAGTATAAGGTGCGACGCTTGGCGGCCCATTTGGGTGGAGAACCGGCTTCGGTCGGTGCGTTGACCGGCAATCACAGCCAAGTGCAGCGGGAACGGACGCTCGGAGCCTTTCGGGCAGGCCGACTCCGTTCGCTCGTGGCAACCGATGTGGCAGCCAGAGGCCTCGATATTCAGGATGTGGCCCAGGTGATTCACTATGAGTTGCCGACCAATCCGAATTCGTATGTCCATCGGACAGGACGAACGGGTCGAGCAGAGAAAGAAGGCGCGACGTTCTTGATTCTGTCTCAGTCCGAAGAGCGAGAGTATCTTCGAATGGTGAGACACTTAAGAATCGAGACGAAGAAACTCGCGCTTCCCGTGTTTGTTCCTCTCCCGTCTCCGGCCCCTATGCCGGTCAGCGAACAGCAGGCTCCTCGCCACCGTCCCCGCCGAAGTGCCGAACCATCCGGCAGACGATTCCGCGAGGGCGAGCACCGGGGATCAGTTCACAGACAGGGAGCCTCGGTCGGTGGACCCAGGCGCTCACGATATTAAGAAATACTGACGCCACCGGACCTTGAAAGGGCTCGGTGGTGTCTCGTGGGTCTGTCGGTGTCAGGCTTGCGTTCTCTCTGTTGCGCGCAGTGCTGTTTTCGATGGTAAGATAGCGACCAAACCAGGACTATTCATGAATACCTGCTACGTCGTCCGATCCTCTTGCCCAGCGGGGCTTTTCTCGTTCGGCCTCCTCGACGGACTGAGCGTTCGCCGCGTCGGCCTCACTTGCGAGAAGCCCCGGCGGGCTTCGGTCTCGAACGCCTCGCGACGGCATTCATGAATAATCCTGGCTAAAGGTCGTCCTATGCCGCCGTTTCAACTCGAAGCCCCATTCAAGCCCTGCGGAGATCAAGGCCAAGCCATCGACAAGTTGGTAGCCGGGATTGCGGCTGGCCGGAAGCACCAAGCGTTGCTCGGTGTAACTGGGTCCGGCAAGACCTTTACCATGGCCAATGTGGTCGCGCAGGTGCAGAAGCCCACGTTGGTGCTGGTCCATAACAAGACGCTGGCCGGTCAGCTCTATCAAGAGTTCAAACAGTTCTTCCCCCACAACGCGGTGGAGTATTTCGTCAGCTACTACGATTACTACCAACCGGAAGCCTATATTCCCCAAAGCAACACGTACATTGCCAAGGACGCATCCGTCAACGATACGATCGACCAGATGCGGCATGCGGCAACGACCGCGTTGCTCCAACGGGACGACGTGCTGATCGTCTCGTCGGTTTCCTGTATTTATGGCTTGGGGTCACCTGAGGTCTATCACGAGATGGTGGTCTTCCTCGAAGAGGGAATGGAGATTCGGCGGGAAAAGATTCTGGCTAAACTGGTCGAGATTCAATATGCCCGAAACGATATGGATTTCCACCGTGGGACCTTCCGTGCCCGCGGCGACGTCATTGAGATTTTTCCGGCTTCGAATGACGCGGTGTCCGTGCGGATCGAGTTGTTCGGTGACGTCGTCGACGCCATTCACGAAATTGATCCGCTCACGGGGAAGTCGCTCAGGAAGCTTCCAAAAGTCGCGGTCTATCCAAACACTCACTATCTCATTGCGCCGGATCGGTATGAGCGGGCGATTACAGGAATCGAAGAAGAACTGGACGAGCGCGTCGCCTATTTCAAGAAACAGAATCAGCTTGTGGAGGCTCAGCGGATCGCGCAGCGCACCAAGTTCGACCTTGAAATGATTCGGGCGATGGGGTACTGCCATGGCATCGAAAACTACTCGCGGCATCTCAGTGCCCGTGCGCCCGGTGAGCAGCCTCCAACGCTCATCGACTATTTTCCCAAAGACTTTCTGCTGATCGTCGACGAATCCCATGCGACGATTCCTCAAGTGGGTGGGATGTACGAGGGCGACTATTCGCGGAAGCGCACATTGGTTGAGTATGGATTCCGGTTGCCCTCGGCGATCGATAACCGGCCGCTCACGTTCGCCGAATTTGAGCGCTGTCTTACACAGGCGGTGTACGTCTCCGCGACGCCAGGCTCCTATGAGCTGGGACATGCGGCTGGAGAGGTGGTCGAGCAGATACTTCGCCCGACTGGTCTGATGGATCCAGTCATCGAAGTGCGCCCGGCCAAAGGGCAGGTGGATCATCTCCTCGGCGAAGTGCGGACTGAAGTGGCACAGGGAGGGCGAGTGCTGGTCACCACCTTGACCAAGCGCATGGCGGAGGATTTGAGCGAGTACTACCATGATCTTGGTATCAAGGTGCGGTATCTGCACTCTGACATCAAGACGTTGGAACGAGCTGAGATCATACGCGATCTACGGCGCGGAGTTTTCGACGTGCTGGTGGGGATCAATCTTCTGCGCGAAGGGTTGGATCTCCCCGAGGTTACCCTGGTGGCGATTCTCGATGCGGATAAGGAAGGGTATCTTCGGTCTTATCGATCGTTGATCCAGACGGCTGGGCGGGCAGCAAGGAACGTGCGGGGCCACGTGATTTTGTACGGTGATGTCGTCACCGATTCTATGCAAATGGCGGTCGCCGAGACCGGCCGCCGGCGCACGATTCAGGCTGACTATAATGCCAGACACGGTATCGTGCCCACGAGCATCACGAAGGAAGTCCTGTCACTCGAATATGCCACGGCGGAAATGGATGACGTGCAACTGGATTTGGCCGCGGAGTCGCAGGCCGTCTACGGAGCAGAGGAAGCGACCGAACAGATCATCAAACGGCTGGAAACGGAAATGAAAGCCGCCGCCAAGGAGTTGGAGTTTGAACGGGCCGCGGCCCTCCGAAACCGGATTCGAGCATTGAAGATGAGGGAGTTAGAGTTGAAGCCGGAGGTCTAACCCGGTCTGTTTGGTTCATCTGGTTTGTTTTGTTTATCTGGTTGGTCTGGTTCAACCAAACAAACGAGACAAACGAGACAAACCAAATAACGGTCTTCTTATGCTGGCGGACTTTTTCAGCATCGTGCTAGCAAGCGCTAGACGTTTTTGTACAAATAGATGCCAAGGAACATCCCGAGGAGACTTAGGAGGTTGATTTTTAAGACGAAGCCAATGGTGAACTTGAAGAGAACCAGATCGATGGTCAGCGGTGGACTAATGCCGGGGGTAAAATTGGTGGCGAAAATCGCCTGAATAGTGCCCTGTGGAGCCATGACCCGGAGGATTTCTCCCAGTACTCCGCCCAATAGTCCACCGATGAGAACAAAAATGAGCAGAACCCAGGGTGATTTTTTCACGGTAACCGCCTTATAACTCTCTGCGTAGTCTCACGGAGATATCAAAAGACGATAGCGAAAGGCCTACGACATGTCAATGAAATGTGCGCTCCGGTAGTGGATCAACTTAAATCCAGCAGTCCCGCTTCACCGAATGCAAGGAGGTCAATATGGACTCGATAAAATGTCCGAAATGCAATGAGAGTGTAGTGTGATGAAGCTGCTGCTCGCAACTAACCCTCCAGGCCCTGGATACGCTGATAAAGGCGGAGCTAAATTGGACTGCACTGAGAGCAGTTATCAATCGCTTCCAAGCGAGCTTCGTCAGTCCAAGGACTCAAACTGACCCACTACCTGCGCTCCAGTTCCCTTGACTTCAACCTGCCTCGTCTTCTAAACTCTCGATGGTCTTTTGCTAGAATTTTCGAGGTGATCGGAGATCTGGGGTTAAGGCTTCGATTGCCTTTTTCTTTGTGGCGCTATGCTGGACTCTCTCAGCGAAAAATTCGAGAATATTTTCAAGAAGCTACGCGGTTCTGGGGTCCTCACCGAACAGAACATAGCGGAAGCTTTGAAAGAAGTTCGCCTCGCGCTGCTCGAAGCCGACGTCAACTTCAAGATCGTCAAAGACTTCATCGAGCGGGTCCGCGTGAAAGCCGTTGGACAGGAAGTCCTCAAGAGTTTGACGCCTGGGCACCAGGTCATCAAGGTCGTCTGGGACGAGCTGCGGGAAATGATGGGCCGCGAGCGAGCCGGTATGGCTCTGGCTTCGAATCCCCCGACGGTCGTCATGATGGTCGGACTTCATGGTGCTGGAAAGACGACGACCTGCGGTAAGCTTGGGCGGTACTTCAAGGCACAAGGAAAACGAGTTCTTCTGGTTGCGGCAGATCCTCGTCGTCCGGCAGCCGGCGACCAGTTGGCGACTCTGGGGCGAGATCTTGCCATCGACGTGTATCGAGCCGATCAGGCACAGGCTTCCCAAGCGGATGTCGTCCGCATCTGCCAGGCTGGCGTGGAGCGAGGACGAGACCAGGGATGCGATCTCGTCATGCTGGACACCGGCGGGCGTCTCCACATCGATGATGAGTTAATGGGGGAGCTGGTGTCGGTGAAAGCCGCCGTGCAGCCGCACGAAATTCTCTTGGTGGCAGATGCCATGACGGGCCAAGACGCGGTCACGATGGCGAGCCAGTTCGATCAACGTATCGGACTGACCGGCGTCATTCTGACCAAGGTTGAAGGCGATGCTCGGGGAGGAGCGGTGCTGTCTATCCGGGCGGTGACCGGCAAGCCGATCAAGTTTTTGGGCGTGGGCGAAAAGCTCGATGCGCTGGAGTTGTTTCATCCCGATCGGATGGCCTCGCGCATCCTTGGAATGGGCGACGTGCTCTCGCTGATTGAAAAGGCCCAAGAGACCTTTTCACGTGAGCAGGCAGAAGATGCGCAAAAGCGGCTGACCAGCAACACGCTCACACTGGAGGATTTCCGTGCTCAGCTGGGGCAAGTCAATCGCCTGGGTTCGATGGACCAGATTTTAGGGATGTTGCCGGGCGGTCAGAAGCTCAAGGGGGCGATGGAAGGGCAGATGCCGGAGCGAGAGATTAAACGAGTCACAGCGATGATTGACTCGATGACCTTTCGAGAGCGGCGCGATCATACGGTCATCAATGGAAGCCGAAAAAAGCGGATTGCCCGTGGAAGCGGGACGAACGTGCAAGAGGTGAATCGGTTGATTAAGCAGTTTCTCTCGGCGAGGAAAATTGCCAAAGTTATGGCAGGGTCAGGAGGGCGCCGGCAGCTTGCGCAACTTCTGCGCTCCAGGTAAGGGGCGATAAGCATCATCACGGGTGTTTCGTACAGGAGGAGGAATCTAGTGGCTGTTCATTTGAGATTGACAAGGACCGGACGACACAAGCGACCGCTCTACCGCGTTGTGGCAGCGGACTCTCGGAAGCCGCGCGACGGGCGGTTCCTGGAAATTCTTGGGATTTTTGATCCCTTGAAGGAACCGGCGGTGCCGGAGCTGAAGCAGGAGCGGGTGTTGAGCTGGTTGCGCCAGGGAGCCCAGCCAACGGTCACGGTCCGGACGTTGCTTCGTCGGAGTGGCGTATGGAAACAGTTTGAGGCGGAGAAAGCAGCGAAAAAGAAGGGCTCCTAGTTCATGACACCAGCTGAAGCAGATCTTGTGACAATTGGCAAGATCGAGCGCCCTTTTGGCGTGCGGGGCGAGTTCAAGGTGCGATCGTTGAGCGATGTGCCCGGCCGGTTGGACCAACTGAAGCAGGTTCAGGTTTTGGAGCCGACGGGACAGACAGTCGACAGGACCGTGACTCATGTTCGGCGCGCCGGCTTAACCTACATCATGGGTCTTGCTGGTGTGACGACGCCGGAAGAAGCTGGCATGTTGCGCGGGGGATTGATTCAAGTACCACGTCGTCCAGCGGCGACATTGTCTGCGGACGTCTATTTTGAATGTGATCTCATTGGAATGACGGTCGAGAACGAGCGGGGCGATGAGGTCGGTGTACTTGAGACGATTTTGGAGATACCGGATAATCACGTCTTCGTCGTTCGCAAGGGAACGGAGGAAGTCCTCATTCCGGCCGTGAAGAGCTTTGTGACTTCGGTGGATCTCGCGCGCCGCCGTATGATGGTCCGCGGGATTGACGACTTGGTTGAGGAGCGCCATGCGGTGTGACATCCTGACCCTGTTTCCCGACATAGTGGCGCCGGTGCTCGGCCAGAGTATTCTCAACCGAGCACAAGAAAAAGGTCTGCTGCACGTTCACGTGCGCAACTTGCGGGACTATACGCTCGATCGCCACAAGGTGGCGGACGACGTGCCTTATGGTGGAGGGGCCGGGATGGTGATGAAGGCCGAGCCCATCTTGCGAGCGGTGGAAGAGATTCAGGCCGACTATGCACGGGCCGGTGAACAGATTCGGTTGCTGTTTCCCTCCCCGCACGGTCGTCCGTTCACGCAGGCCTATGCGAAAAATCTGGCGGCCGATCCACGTCGACTCGTCATTCTCTGTGGCCACTACGAGGGGGTCGATGAACGAGTGCGGCTCGCCTTGCACCCGGAAGAAATTTCCGTCGGGGATTATGTGTTGACTGGAGGCGAGTTGCCGGCGCTGGTGCTCATCGATGCTGCAGCCCGTTTAGTTCCCGGCGTGTTGGGTGATCCGGAGTCGATCGTGGAAGAGTCGTTCACGGATGCGTTGCTCGAATATCCGCACTATACGAGACCGGCGGAGGTTCGAGGGGTGCCCGTGCCAGAGGTGTTGCTTTCAGGACATCACGAGGCCATTCGTCTGTGGCGTCGGAAAGAAGCCCTGCGAAGCACCTATCAGAGACGTCCGGATCTCTTGCAGGGTAGGGTCTTGAGTCTCGAAGATCAACAATTGCTAGACGAACTTACTCGTGAAGTCGTGCCGGACACGCCTGTTCGATGTGGGGAGGAGGGGTAGTCTCATGAATCGGTTGGAACGGTTACAACAGTCCTTCAGGAAGAAGTCGGTGCCCAGGTTTAAGATTGGAGACACCGTCCGCGTGCACGTGAAAGTGGTAGAAGGGGAAAAAGAGCGCATTCAGGTGTTCGAAGGTGCGGTGATCGCTCGTAAAGGGTTGCTGAACACGGAGACCTTCACGGTGCGTAAAGTTTCCTATGGCGTCGGCGTAGAACGAATTTTCCCGCTCCATTCGCCGATCGTCACGCGCGTCGAGGTTATGCGTCAAGGCAAGGTGCGTCGGGCCAAGCTGTACTATCTCCGCGGGAAGAAGGGCAAGTTTGCCAAGGTCGAAGATCGGGAGTTCGTCGCGAGCGTGAAGGGGCAGCCTGGGGTCACCCGTAAGGCCGAAGAGCCGGTCGGAGCCGCCTCGGCTTCGAAGACCTAATCTCATTCCCTGGTTCCGTTATCCACGACTGTCGGGAGCCCTTTCAACGGATGTATCGCGGGGCCACATCGTGGGACCTACCGACGAATTTGAATTGGAAGCCCGGCGGCGCGGTTATCGCTGTATCGCCGGTCTGGATGAAGCCGGACGGGGCCCTCTCGCGGGCCCTGTCGTCGCGGCGGCGGTGATCCTGCCCATTCGTTGCCGCTTGGTCGGTATCGATGATTCCAAACAACTCTCCGAATCTCAGCGCGCGTGTCTCTACGAGGTTATTGTCCGGCGGGCACGTGCGGTCGGTGTAGGGGTCGCCACAGAGCAGGAGATCGACCGCCTCAATATCTTAGAAGCGTCTCGCCTGGCCATGCGTCGCGCGCTGGCATCGTTGACTCCCCCGGCGGACTACCTCTTGATCGATGCTGTCGCATTGCCGGATCTCGCCATTCCCTCACGCTCTATCATTAAGGGTGATAGATTGTCGATATCTATTGCTGCAGCGTCGATTGTGGCCAAAGTCACGCGCGATCGCATGATGGTGGTGTACCATCGGGCCTATCCCGATTATAATTTTCTCTCCCATAAAGGGTATGGGACAGAAGAGCATTTGCAGCGGCTTGCTCAATATGGCCCCTGCGCGATTCATCGGCGCACGTTCGCTCCAGTCGCACAGATCTTGAGTGGAAGCAGCGGTAGGTGGCCCTTCTCGCGTACTGGCCTGGGCGAATCTTCACGGATGAATCAGTGACCATCCTTGATCCCCGGAGGCTTTTTGGTCAAGAAGGGGAATCGGCGGCAGAGGAGTATCTGCGGCACAAGGGGTATCGGATTGTGGCGCGCAATCTGCGTTCGTCGGTGGGGGAGCTGGACTTAGTGGCTGAACACGGCCAGGTGCTGGTCTTTGTCGAGGTGAAGGCACGTCGGACCGACGCGTTCGGCGGAGCCATCCATGCCGTCCATCAACGGAAGCAGGAAAAGTTGATCCAGTTAGCGGCTCAGTATTTGGCCCGCCACCACATCAAAGATCGGCTATGCAGATTCGATGTCGTCTTGCTGCAAGGCACGGACGCCATCGCCCCGCAGATCGAGCATATTCAGAACGCCTTCGAAGTGTCCGGAGACGATCTCCGTTGGTAGGCCGACGATGATTCAATTGATCCACGTTTCGAAACAGTACGATCAGCGGCCGGCGCTCTCGGACGTCACCTTCGAGATCGGCAAGGGAGAATTTGTCCTCCTCATGGGGCCCAGTGGAGCGGGCAAGTCGACACTGTTGCGGATGCTTATCGGGGCCGAACGACCCGATGAGGGACAGATCTTCGTCCACCAGAAAAACGTGACGACGCTCAAGCCGTCTGACGTTCCGTATCTGCGCCGCAAGGTGGGAACGGTGTTTCAAGACTTTCGACTGTTGCCGAAGAAGTCTGTTTTCGACAATGTGGCGCTGCCCTTGCTGGTGCAAGGAATCTCTTCTGCCGACATTCGTCGGAAAGTCACGGAGGCGTTACGGGCGGTCGGTGTCGAGCACAAGCGAGATCAACTTCCTGCGGGTCTCTCGACAGGAGAGCAGCAGCGGGTGTGCATTGCGCGCGCGATTGTGAATGGCCCGGTTGTCTTGTTGGCGGATGAGCCGACCGGAAATTTAGACCCTGCCCTGACGTCCGAGATCATCGAACTATTTAAACTCATTAACGCGCGCGGCACAACTGTCGTGGTGGCGACACATGATCCTCTTGTTATGGCGCAGGTGAATCGGCGGGTGCTCACATTGTCACAGGGCCGGTTGTTGCCGGAACAACGGGTGATGGAGTGAGGACGCTCTCGTATCTTCTCAGAGAGTCCTGGGTCAATATGCGGACCAACCGGACGACGACGATGGTCGCCATCTTGACCACGGCCTTTACATTGGCCTGTGTCGGCATCTTCTTGCTGCTCTTTGTCAATCTGCGTGCTGCGGCCGGATGGCTCCAGGACGATATCAAGATCATGGTGTACCTTGATGAGCGGCTTGGCTCCGATTCGGTCGCTGATGTAGAGCAGCTTTTGCGGGGCGATCGTGCCGTCGCCTCACTGCTGTTTATCTCAAAAGAGCAGGCGCTGGGAGAGTTCAAGGCGCAATTCCCTTCAGAGTCTCACTTGCTTGAAGGGCTGGGCCAGAATCCCTTACCGGCCTCCTTCGTCGTGGCACTCAGCCCGTCGTTCCGTTCGCCGGACACAGTCAAACGATGGGCGGAACGGGTCAGGCAGGTCGCCGGCGTCTCCAAGGTTGACTACAATCAAGATTGGATCGACGCACTAGCGACGGTGATTCGATCGATTGAGTTGGTCGCCATCGGCATCGGCGTTATTCTCTCGGCAGCTGCCGTCACCATTATCGCCAATACCATTCGCCTCACACTGTTCGCCCGACGGGATGAGATTGCCATTTTGCGGCTCATCGGGGCCACGACCAGCTTTATTCGCATTCCCTATCTGTTAGAGGGCGCAGTGCTTGGTGCCTTGGGCAGCACACTCTCGCTGGTCATGCTCAAGTTCATGTACGAATTATTTCGGCAGCAAATGCGAACGACGGGGCGATTTGCCGGGCTCGACAACCTCATGGCGTTCTTTCCCCCATCAGTCTGTCTTGCCCTGGTTGCGGTGGGGATGGGGCTCGGGTTTGCAGGCAGCTTCGTGTCGATACGGCGTTTCGGCGAGGCCAAGGCATGAGGTGTTGGACGGGGCTCAGGGTCGGAGTCATGATCTGGGGGCTGCTGTGTCTTTCCTGGTCAACGGTTGCGGTTGCCGATCCGATCACCGACAAGATTGAGAAAGAACGCAAGGCCCTCGGCCAACTCAAAGATCAGATCGAAGAAACACGCAAGCAGGCTGATGAAGCAGGGAAAAAGCGAGAGTCCCTCTTGCAGGGGATTCAGACACTCGACGAACGCGTGGTGCACTACCGACAAGCGCATCAGGAGATTAGCCGAAAGCTGCGGAAGAAAGACCAAGAGATAGAGGTTATCAATACACAACTAGCCGGTTTGCGTGTTAGTGTACGAGAACGTCAGGACGCCATTCTGGCTCGGCTGCGAGTTCAGTATATGGAGGGCCGTTTTGGATATTGGAAAACCTTGCTCGCCTCGGGCTCGTATGGTGATTTCCAGCGCCGGCTCCAGTATCTCTCGGCCGTATCCGAACGGGATTATGCCCTCATGGGCACGTTCCGAGCCGATATGATCCGTATGGAGCAGGCGGAGCGACTGCGGGAGGAAGCGCGGGTCGGGATGCTATCGTACAAGCAAAGTACCGAGAAGCAGCTGGCTGAGATGAAATCGGTCAAGAAAGAAAAGAAGGTCTATCTCACGAAGATCACTCATCAAAAAGAGTCCTACGAACATGCCCTCCAAGAATTAGAACGATCCGCGTCGCGCATCGACAGTCTGTTGCGCGAATTGGAGCAGCGCCGTCGCGCGGCCGCGGTTCGACCTCCGACTGGGGTGATCGCCCCTCGTGGGGTGAAGGGGGCACTGCCTTGGCCGGCTGATGGGAGCATTATCTCCTTCTTCGGCCGTCAGAAACATGCGACCTTCAACACCTATGTGGAGCGCAGAGGCATCGAAATCAAGACGGTCGAAGGGAGCGCCATCCACGCGGTGATGCCGGGGTCCGTCGTCTATGCAGACTGGTTGAAAGGATACGGACTCGTTATAATCCTTGACCACGCGAATGGGTTCTTTTCGCTGTATGCCCATGCCTCGAAGATACTTGTAACGGTGGGAGCGCAGGTGGGAGCCGGGCAGGCGATCGGCGAAACAGGCGATACAGGCATGACGGGTGAAAATACTCTATACTTCGAGTTACGCCAGGGGGCGGAGCCGCTTGATCCTCTCCAATGGTTGGCGAGGCGGTAGCAGGTTGCGGAAAAACTTGGTTTATACATACAACATCGCTGAGATCTCATAGAATAGCGCTGATGCCACAAAAGCTCAGGATGCTCAAAAAGGCCGTCCAGCACGGCCGCAGTGAGCGAAGAGGCGAGGCGTACGCTTCGGTACGTTGAGCTTCTGAGCGATGCGAGAACACCGCTGGCGGACTTTTTCAGCATCCTGACTAGGGAACGGGCAGAGGAAAGGACATTATATATGGATCAGTATCCCCAACGACGAATCTGGATGTTAGGCCCGATGGTAGTGGTGGCGTTGGTCTTAGGCGTGCTGCTCGGCAAGGGATGGGAGCGGACCGGGCATGCCACGGAAACCTACGAAGAGTTGAAGACGTTCTCCGAGGTGTTGACCCAAGTTCAGAAGAGTTACGTCGACGAAACGAAAGTGAAGGACCTCGTCCAGGGGGCCATTCGTGGGATGCTTTCAACCCTCGATCCGCATTCGGCCTACATGACGCCGGATATGTATAAGGAAATGCAGGTTGAAACGAAGGGTGAATTTGGTGGCGTGGGCATCCAGATCGGGGTGAAGGAGAACCGTTTGGCAGTGATCGCGCCCATCGAGGGTACGCCGGCCTACCGAGCCGGGATCAAGTCAGGTGATTTCATTATTAAAGTGAACGACGAGACGACCAAAGACCTCACGTTGATGGATGCGGTTCAGAAGATGCGTGGCCCCAAGGGCTCGAAAATCAGTTTGACGATTCAGCGGGATGGGACTCCCGACCCGCTCCAATTTACGCTGGTCCGCGATACCATTAAGATTGAGAGCGTGAAGTCGAAGGTGTTGGACAATATCGGGTACGTTCGGCTGACGCAATTCCAAGAATCAACGGGGCGAGATCTGAGCAAGGTGCTCAAACAGTTCAAAGACCAGAAGCTCCAATCGACGATCCTCGACCTCCGCAATAATCCTGGCGGACTGCTGACCTCGGCCGTTGAGGTCTCCGAGCAGTTTCTCCCAGGCGGAAAGTTGGTGGTCTATACGAAAGGACGTGAAAGCAAGAAGGACGAGTGGGTCGCCAAGGGGAAAGATCAGATGGACGATTCGCCCATGATTATTCTGGTCAATGAAGGGTCGGCAAGTGCGTCTGAGATCGTGGCCGGTGCATTGCAAGACTACGGGCGGGCGGTGATTGTCGGCACGACCTCGTTCGGCAAGGGATCGGTGCAAACGATTCTTCCGCTGGGGGATGGGTCCGGGCTCCGCCTCACGACGGCGAAGTACTACACACCGAAAGGGCGCTCGATCCAATCAACCGGTATTACGCCCGATATTGTCGTGAAGTCCCAACCACCGACCACTGTCGCCAAGGCAGGCGACACGAAGCCCGGTGAAAGGGAAGGGGAGCCGAAGCAGGCCAAGCCTGTGGTCGTACCGGGGAAAGATCAGCCGGCTCAGAATGGCAAAGGACAGGAAGAGGGCGCTCCGAAGAACGGTACCATGCTTCAGCCTTCTCCCGTTGAGGTCTCGGGTGAACCCTCGCTTGAGCAAGATGTTCAACTCCAAAAGGCGGTCGAGATGCTGAAGACCTGGAAGATCTTTAAGGAGCTTCCTCGCGCTTCCTAACCCGCATGATTCATGACGGTTCGTCGCGAAATCACATAAAAGCCGGGTGAAGGGCAAGTGGCACGAGGCGAAAGGAAAGACATTTCTTCTGGTCACCCCTAGCCTCTGGCCACGCGCCTCTCGCCCAAATGTCGGCGATTGCAGCAGAAGCGCTCATGAATCATGCGGGTTAATGGGGGGCGACTGTTGTAAGGCAGTGATTGCCTCCAGCAGCCGTTCTTCCGATCCTGCGAACCCTGGTACCGTGCGCAGCAGGTGCGATCGCACCAGCTGTTCCAGATCGGTTAATGTGGTGATGCACAGGCGGGTATAGAGGTACGCCACGAGCGATTCGGACAGTCCCGGGAACTGTGTCCAGGCCTTTACCGCCTCCGGGAGTGGCGTTCTCAAGGCTTCATAGGCCTGGATCATTCCAGTTCTAAGAAATTCTTCAATCTTGTCCGCCAGGTCCCTGCCGATTCCATCAATATCTTCCAGCGCCTGCCGTGAGGCGACGCCTGCAATGTCTTCCTCCAAGGCTTCGATGGTATCCGCTGCCTTCCGATAGGCCCTGACCCGATAGGGGTTCGCCCGCTGGGCGGCTAAGCGCTCGGCGATCGACCGAAAGATGGTTGCGATTTGCCGGTTGTATTGAGGGGTAGACATCATAGGTCGTGGTGGCGTTATTCTGACGTGGTCATGGATGCGGAGGCAAGGGGATAGGCCAGGGCTTGTTGACAACCAGATTTCTGGTCCCCTAGGATGATGAACGATGGCGGAGTCGATTCAGATTCTGGTAAACGGCGAACAGCGGGGCTGCCGGGCTGATGCCACCGTTGGGGATTTGCTGCGTGAACTTGCCATCAAGATCGAACGCGTGGCGGTGGAGCTGAATTTGGAAATCATGGATCGCAAGGACTTCGATCGCCGAAGTCTGAAACAAGGGGATCGCGTGGAGATATTGAGTTTTATCGGGGGCGGTGCGCCAGTGAATGTTCAGGGCAACGGGAGGGGTTTCGTCCATGCAGAATGATCGGTTGATCATTGCCGGTCGTGAGTTGACGTCTCGGCTGTTCGTGGGGACCGGCAAGTATAAGGACTTTGCTGAAACCAAGAAAGCCATTGAGGCGTCGGGAGCCGATGTAGTGACTGTGGCGGTGCGACGCGTCAATATTACCGATCGCTCCAAAGAGAACCTTCTCGATTATCTCGACCCGAAGAAGTACACCATTCTTCCTAACACCGCCGGCTGTTATAACGTGGAAGATGCCGTGCGCTATGCCCGCTTGGCCAGGGCCGCCGGCGTGTCTGATTTGATTAAGCTGGAAGTGCTCGGTGACGAGAAGACCCTCTTTCCCGATACGGCCGGATTAATCGAAGCGACGAAGATTCTCGTCAAAGAAGGCTTTATCGTGCTGCCCTATACGAATGATGATCCCATTGTGGCCCAGAAGCTCGTCGACATTGGGTGCCCCGCCGTCATGCCGTTAGCGGCGCCGATTGGATCGGGACTCGGTATCCGCAATCCGTATAACTTAAAAATCATCATGGAAATGGTCAAGGTGCCGATCATTGTCGATGCCGGCGTCGGGACTGCGTCCGATGCCGCCCTTGCGATGGAATTAGGGGCGGACGCTGTACTCATGAACACGGCCATCGCCGGGGCGCAAGATCCCATTGCCATGGCCGAGGCGATGAAATACGCGGTGTATGCCGGTCGGCTTGCGTACAAGGCCGGACGAATCCCGCGAAAACTGTATGCCACAGCGAGTAGTCCCATCGAGGGTATGCTCTAATTGGGCGTAAGGCGTTAGGCGTGAGACGTCAGGAGAAAAAGCGAATCGATGATCTTTCCTTCCGAAGGAGTGTTGTTACCCCTCACGCCTCACGTTTCACGCCTTACGAATGATGCCCGGCGTTGATTTTCGGCTGCTCCTGGTGACGGATCGCCATCAGACCAACGGGCGTCCGTTGGTTCCTCTTCTGCAGCGGGTGCTCACAGCCGCGGCACCTGCGATTCAACTCCGTGAGCGCGATCTCTCAGCCAGGGAACTCGTGACGCTTGCGCGTGAGGTGCAGGCCGTGACGGCCTCGCGCAGGTCCCAATTGTTCATCAATGATCGGATCGATGTCGCGTTGGCGCTGGAAGGAGTCGGCGTCCATCTGCGCAGCAACAGTTTGCCTGTTTCGGTTGCACGGCAGTTGCTGGGGGCACAGCGTCTTTTGGGTATTTCCGTGCATGCAGTAGAAGAAGCGGTGCAGGTGGAGTCGCAAGGGGCAGACTTCATCGTCCTTGGCCCGATCTACGAGACACCATCCAAACAGATGTTCGGTCCGCCGCTCGGCATTCACACTCTTGAGAAGGCGTGTCGACTGGTCCGCATCCCGATTATCGGGATTGGCGGAGTGACGGCGGCGCGTGCGCATGAGATGCGGCGTGCCGGGGCATTCGGTGTGGCGGTGATCACTGCGGTTCTCGGCGCGGCCGATGTGGAGCCGGCGGTGCGCGAGTTACTCGATGCCGTGACGCTCTTACCGTGATGTAAGTCACGCATGACCATCACGCTGCAGGATGCCGTTGTCCGGTTGACCACCCCGAGAACGGATGATAGAATCCGCGCAGACAAGGACTTCTCGATTCAGCAAGGGGTTTCGCTTTCTTCGAGTGGTGCCATGGATGGCAAGAAAGAAAGTCCGAGTCGATTCCGGTCTCTCCGAGATTCCGTCACGCACATCACGAAGCGGTTGACTGAAGGAGAAACGGGCGTGGCACAACGCAACGACGAACATGTTCGCGAGGTTGAAAAGCTTCGTGTACAGATCCAGTCGATGGAAGAAGAGATCCGTCGACTGTATCAATCCCGCTACCAGCTCGACCAAGCCACCAAACAGAACGAAAAGCTTGTCACCACCCTCCAGGAAGCGAAGGTGCAGATCGAAGCGTTGCGTGCCGAAGTTGAGAAACTGACCGCGCCTCCCTCGGCCTACGCCATCTTTTCCAGTCTCAATGCTGACGGAACCGGGAATGTCTATGTCTCCGGACGGAAGATGAAAGTCAGCGTGCATCCGTCGATCAATGGGAAGGCGATGCGTAAGGGGCAGGAAGTGCTCCTGAACGAAGCGTTGAACGTCATTGAAGTCAAGGGTTTCGATATCCAGGGCGAAGTCGTGCGGCTCAAAGACGTGCTGGAAGGTAACCGTGCCCTGGTGACGCTGCATTTCGACGAAGAAAAGGTTGCAGAACTCGGCGATCCGCTGCTGGCCGAACGATTGAGCGTCGGCGACCATCTGCTCTATGATCCTCGCTCCGGCTATGTCGTCGAAAAGTTGCCGAGATCCGAGGCGGAAGAATTGGTGTTGGAAGAAGTGCCTGATGTCGGCTATGAGCACATCGGCGGGTTGCAGCACGAATTGGAACAAGTCCGGGATGCGGTGGAGTTGCCGTTTCTTCATCCGGCCCTGTTTTTAGAATACAAGTTGAGCGCGCCCAAGGGGATCTTGCTCTATGGACCTCCGGGATGCGGAAAAACTTTGATCGCCAAGGCCGTCGCGAATTCGATCGCGAAGAAGCTCGGGCATCTCACCGGCAAAGAGGTACGGAGTTACTTCTTGCATGTGAAGGGTCCTGAGTTGCTCAATAAATATGTCGGTGAGTCCGAGCGCCAAGTCCGCGAAGTCTTCAAAAAAGCGAAAGAGCGGGCGGCGGACGGTAATCCCGTCATCGTGTTCTTCGACGAAATGGATGCGCTCTTCAGAACGCGAGGCACCGGGATCTCCTCCGATATCGAATCGACAATCGTCCCGCAGTTTCTCTCGGAAATCGACGGCATGGAACGGCTCCGCAATGTGATTGTGATCGGAGCCAGCAATCGCCAGGATCTCATCGATCCGGCTGTCCTCCGTGCCGGACGGTTAGATGTGAAGGTCAAGGTGGGCCGTCCCGATGCAGTGGCGGCCAAGGATATTTTCTCGAAGTATCTGAGCATCGACCTGCCGTTTCACGAAGAAGATTTGAAACGCCATGGCGGAGACGCCAAGGCCTTAGTCGAACAGATGACCGATCTCACGGTCGGGGCGATGTATGCTTCCTCGGAGGAGAATAAGTTCATCGAGGTCACCTACGCGAATGGTGAAAAGGAAGTGCTCTACTTCAAGGATTTCGCGAGCGGAGCACTGATCGAAGGTATCGTGTCGCGCGCGAAGAAGTTTGCCGTCAAGCGGGCGATTGCGAAGGAAGGCCGTGGCCTTCGGTCCGAGGACTTAATCCGCGCCATTCGGGAGGAGTTTAAGGAACACGAAGACCTGCCCAATACGACCAATCCTGACGATTGGGCGAAGATCTCCGGGAAAAAAGGCGAAAAGATCGTGCATCTTCGGACGATCAGCGGGGGCCCGGGCGACTCGCGTC
>Ga0247727_10002400_pt1 | contig 42947 bp, 43 predicted proteins | sample WisWelCaveWW1625_FD_202498 | JGI IMG/M metagenome (GOLD analysis project Ga0247727, IMG submission 202498) | Biofilm microbial communities from Wishing Well Cave, Virginia, United States - WW16-25 | ecosystem: Environmental > Aquatic > Deep subsurface > Groundwater > Cave microbial mat | place...
TGGCTTCGAAATCAGAATCGCTGGCGGTTGAAAGCGCAGTTTCCACACCCGCGCCGACTTTATCGGTGAATTTCTCCACGCCGACGACCAGCGCAACATCCACCATGCCGCTGGCGACCGCGAGATATCCCTGACGCAACGCCGCGCCACCCGACGCGCCCGCGGCTTCAATGGTCACGGCTTCGATGCCAAGCAAGCCCGCGTAGTCCGCGAGCAACACGCCGAGATGCGCCTGGTTGGAAAGATTCGGCGCGAGCATGTTGCCAACGAATAAGGATTGCGGCTTGAGCCCACCTGAATCTTTGACCGCATCTTGAATTGCGGCAAAAGCCAGCTCACGCAGACCAATCTCCCAATGTTCGCCAACTTCTGTTTGTCCGATACCTGCGATGACTACATCTGTCATAGTTGATTTATACCTCGGTGGTTGAGTAGACGGCGGTGGTTTTCCGCCGTCGTATCGAAACCACCAGTTTCAAGCAATCATTTAATTTCTTGTTTGTATGTTATTTGCTGGGTCTCGATACGCCTTCGGCTGTCGCCTCAGGCTACTCGACCAGCAGAGTTGGGATGAAATTTTTACTTCATCTGTAATTTCCCTCGAAAGCGGACATAGGTTGCATAATCAATTTCACTGCGGCGGGCGATATATTCCTGTGTCTTCGTAGCCAGTCCTGCGCGGAGCGGGGCGGCGTCAGTGACGGTGATGTCGAAGGCGTCGGAGCCAGCTCCCGACCCGAAAGAGACGACGAGGATCCGATCTCCAGGCTGGGCGATGTCGAGAGTCGCAGTGAGTCCAATCATCGCCGCGCCCGCGTACGTGTTTCCAATCGTATGAACTAAAAGCCCAGGTTCAATTTGTTCCGCGGAAAATCCGAGTTGACCTGCGACGCGCTGCGGGAACTTCGTATTGGGCTGGTGGAAGATCGCCCACTTGTAATCCTTTGCGGTTGTGCCTGAGGCTTCCATCAGATGCGTGGCGGCTTCGGTGATGTGCTTGAAGTAGGCAGGCTCGCCCGTGAAGCGCATACCGTGCTCGGGATACTTCTGATTTTCGCGCCGCCAGAAATCGGGCGTGTCGGTGACGTACGAATACGACGAGTTGATGATCGCCAGCGACTCTTCGGCGGGACCGACGATGTACGCGCCGCCGCCCGCGCCTGCGGTGTATTCGAGCGCGTCGCCGGGTTTGCCTTGCGCGGTGTCCATGCCGATCGCCATGGCGTAGTGTCCCATGCCCGAGCCGACCAATCCCATCGCGGCGACCATCGCTTCGGTGCCCGCTTTACATGCGAACTCCCAATCGGCGGCTTGCGTGTTGGGGACGGCGCCAATCGCCTCAGCGACCAAAGTGGAAGTTGGTTTCACCGCATAAGGGTGGGACTCAGACCCGACCCAAACCGCCCGCAATTCGGTCGGGTCAATTTGGGCGCGGAGCATGGCGTTGCGCGCCGCTTCAATGGACATGGTGATGACATCTTCATCGAGCCCGGGAACGGCTTTCTCTTTGATGGGGAGTCCGCCTTTGCCGCCCGTCCATACGCGCGCGACTTCCTTCGCGGGCAAACGATAGCGCGGCACATACGCGCCGTATCCGACGATGCCAACGGGTTTGACGGGTTTGAGGAGGGTGGCCGAAGGGTGTGTGTGAGGGGTTGTCATATAAATCTCTTTTTTGTAACAAATGGTGTGAATAATCTATTTAACATCAATTGGTATCGCTTTTGTTGCGTCCAAGTTATCTACGGATATCCATTTTGTAATAATGCTATCTGAATTCAATGTAATCTGATTGCCTTGATTATCTTCAATATTGAAAGATAGATGTGTCCTAAATGTTCCAGTGCTGATAGGGTGCAGATATATTCCGAAACTCATGGGTGTAGCAGGTTCGATTATTATGGGCGGCGTATTGCTCAAACTAAGAAATGGCAATGAATTAGAGGTGGCTTTAAGTTCGTGTGTGAAAAACTGGGATGGAATTCTAGTTGGCATTGGAGAGGGCGTGACACTAAGATCAGGGCCGATATAAAGATCTGGAGGAATTAAGAAGACCAATTTATAGTCATTTGGAATTTCGGCTGGTTGGTAGTCATAGGCTTCCACAATAAGAACAAATTCTTTGACTAATATCCGACTCGGAAGATTGTTCCATAATACTATATCAAAGGAAATACTGGGTTCGCAAGGCGATACCCATCGATGCGGATCATCACCTTCCTGCACCCCATCACTATTTACCGATTTTGCCGCAACTGGAATTCCAACTGAATTAAGAAAATTGAATGTATTATTGAATCTCTCAAAGGGGTCATCTCCTGATACAGAAGGTCGTGTATCTACGTTTTGTGGGACAGCAAATATGGGAGCATGGCAACTGCGTACATCCACTGAAACTGGGGCTAATCGGATTGGATCATTAGATAGTGTTGATGTTGGCATAACTGTACTAATGGGAGAAAACCCAGAAGTTGTTTGTGTACTAATTTGATTGGGCGTTTCAAAAATCCGTGTAATGATAGGGACGCCGAGCCCCACACACGCAGCTATAACAGTACAAAGTCCTGTAATTGATGCAATAATGATGGCTATGATATTGCCTTTTGTTAATTTGAGCGAAGAGGTTCTTCTTTTGCTCTTTCCCATTTCGATACTCCTGCTTGGTGTCCATCATTATGAAGAGAAAGTTTGTTTCTTTATTTTATACTTTTCAAATTCTCTTCCGCTTTTACACATACCAAAACGCTGATGTCAATCCTGCCTGCCTGAAAATCTCTGCGACTTGTTCGTGCGGTGCGGACTAAAGTCCTGCCTCAGCGCGTGGAAGCCCTGCGGGCTGATGAGCGAGTCGGCTTTTAGCCGACTTTCATGAGCTGAGGGAGGGATTTATCCCGTACCGTGCCAAAACGCTGACGTCAAACTTGCTTGCTTGAAAATCTCCGCAACCTGTTCGATGCTTCGTCCATGATAATCCAAGGATAGGCGGTTATGGTACCAGAGTTTGGAGAGTTCCCAAACTTGAGTGATGGTTAGGACTTCTCCGCGTTCGAGATTGTTTCGCTTGCACCATACATCAATCCATTCTTCCGACTGGAAGAGAAGCATGGTCGCTCAGGTGAAAACCAGGTCATCGTACCAGTGGGCGAAGGGCAGGGGGAAGTGAATTAGTAAATCGTAATTGGTAATTTGTCCGTTTTTTATTTCCAATTGAACCGAGTCGTTGCTTTCTGTGAACACGGCTTCGATGACCGCGTCGCTATGAAGTGCGACGGGAATGCCAATCATGTCCCAGGCGCAGTTGGCGAAATAGGTTTTGCCGTTTGCGTGGACTTTGAAGTCCGTCCGAATCCCTGAGAATGGGTTTGCCATGCGGATAGTCAAGGTCTCTGGCTGGAGGAAGAACGCATGGCGATTGTTTAACTCTTTGTAGAGTGCGCTGGCTTCTTCGATGTCAATGTTGAAGTGCTGCGCGGTTTCATCCACACTTGGAGGGTGGGTTGTGTCCGCGAAGTGGTTGTAGACGAAGGCGCGGACTTGCCAGAGGAGGGAGTCGTTAGTCATGGGTGGAATGTAAACACGTAGACAAGTATACAGGTAGACACGAGGCTTGTTTACGTGTTTCCTTGTTTACTTGTGTACTCTTTTACCAATTCTTCCGCCTTATCGATCCTCACGATCTTCTCCACAACCATCTGCGCGGCAACCTTTTCGATCAGATCGCCCGTCGCCCCCGCGGCGATGGCAACCTGCCGCGCGTGCAGGGACATGTGTCCGCGCTGGATGCCTTCGGTGGCGAGGGCGCGGAGTGCCGCCATGTTTTGAGCGAGTCCCACCGAGACGATGATCTGTGCCAGTTCAGAAGCAGTTTTCACGCCCATCAATTTGACTGAGGCTTGCGCGGCAGGGTGGACCTTGGTCGCGCCGCCGACAATTCCGACAGCCATCGGCATTTCAAGCGTGCCAACGAGGTTTCCGTCCTTGTCTTTGCCCCAAGTGGAGAGTGATGTGTATTTGCCTGAACGCGCTGCGTACGCATGCGCGCCTGCTTCGATGGCGCGCCAGTCATTGCCTGTGGCGATGACGACCGAGTCCACGCCGTTCATAATCCCTTTGTTGTGTGTTGCAGCGCGGTAGGGGTCCACGGCGGCGAAGGCGTAGGCGGCGATGATGCCGTCACGGACTTCTTCGCCTGTGTAGGACAAGATATTACCTCGTCCTACGGTTTCAAATGCCAATTCTTTAACAGGAATAGTGCATCTTGCTCTGGCAATGCGACGATCTGCAAGGTTGGAAAGGATGCGAAGATGAACTTTTCCGCCCGTAATTGACTCAACTCGGGGCGCAAGTCTTTCGCAGGCTGTATTTACAGCGTTCGCGCCCATCGCGTCGCGGACATCATAAATGAGATGAACGACGAGAAAACCGCCGATAGGGGAGTCTTCTATGATGCGGACTTCCAAATCTCGTGCGCCGCCGCCGAATTTCTTTAGGATGGGGTCTATATCAGTGGCTTCGGCGAGTAATTCGGCTTTGTGCTCATAGATTTTGAGCTTCGCTTCATATAAGTTGGTGACGTTGATGACTTGCATTTGTCCGATCATGAGCGGATCAGTGGTGGTGGCGGTGAATCCACCGCCTGCACGGGCGAGTTTTGCCATAAATGAAGCGCCTGCAACCACAGAAGGCTCTTCTAGCGTCATTGGTACGAGCACATCTTTGTCGTTCACCATGAAATTAAGCGCGATTCCAAGCGGTAAACTGTATAAACCGATGACATTTTCGATCATGGGGTCAGCAGATTCAGGGGAGAGTCCGCCTGTTGTAAGCGGGAGCAGGCTTTCGGGAGTCCGATTCGAAGCGTCTGCCAGTTTTACGCGGCGTTCTTCGAGAGTCATGTTGTAAAATCCTGAGATTCGTGAGTTTGTCATGGTTCACCTTTGACTTATTGTATACATGAGTTCTACCAAAATCTATCACATTCTGTGATAAATTGAAATATGATATTAATTCGTGAAAAATTTTGCCAAACAGTTAAACGATGGCGGAGGTTGTTGATGATCATCATCACAGGTCATCAGATGTTGATCAACGAACGACGAAATTTGCATCGGATTCGACCATCTCGCATGCATACCCATGAGATTCGATCATTCTTTAACATTGAATCACAGAATCCTGAGTCTCATTAACAAGTTATTAAGAAAGTATCACCACGCGTTCTTTAACAACACACCTCCATGTTGGCATGATGAAGGATAATGAAGCCATACAGCCCCATATGTGGGGGTGTGGATAACTTTGCGGAGTGTGCGTGGCTGAAACGTGTGTTCTATGAAAGAAACGATGAGCGAATATTTATACAGAAAATCTTTAACGTTTACCGACCTTAAAAAAACGAATGTTTTAAAAGTAGCGTAGGCTTTTCGTGTTGTACTTTTTGAATGTTGTGCTAGAATGAAAACACGCTGAGATGGAGATGTGAGGAGAAATCGCATCTCGTAGTCCCTGTTAGTTTCATTTCACAGCAAAATACTTCAAATTTTTAGCCGCTGATAAAGCGGGTTTGTTTCACATACGCTGGTACGGAAGCATGGGAGCAACTATGAATGCAGAACAGGCATGGCAATCAGTACTCGGACAACTGCAAATGGAGATGCCGCGCGCGTCATTCGATACCTGGGTGCGCGATACCAGGCCCGTTTCATACCAGGATGGAATGTTGACCATCGGCGTCCGTAACGCGTATGCGCGCGATTGGCTTGAGAATCGGCTTGCCAGTACCGTCTGCCGCCTGCTCTTGGGAATTATGAACTCCAGTGTTGACGTCAATTTTATCGTGAATGGAAATGAAAAGGATTCGGATGCGGAAGAAACGACTCATGCTTCGCGCCAGACGGATTCCCTCGATCATTCTGAGGGTGAGGCTGTTCCTGTCTACGAACCGCGTGCCCGCCACGTCGCGCTGAACCCGCGTTATCAATTTGAGACGTTCGTCGTCGGCTCAGGGAACCGACTCGCTCACGCCGCATGTCTCGCGGTTGCCGAGAAGCCCGCGCGCGCGTACAACCCGCTTTTCCTGTATGGGGGGGTGGGTCTCGGTAAAACTCATTTACTTCATGCGATTGGCAATGCCTGTCACCAGCGCGGACTGAGTGTGCTGTATGTTTCGTCGGAAGAATTCACGAACGACATGATCACAGCCATCCGCACGCACACCACACAGGCATTCCGCGAGAAATATCGTTCGATAGACGTGTTATTAATTGATGATATCCAATTCATTGCAGGAAAAGAATCCACGCAGGAGGAATTCTTCCACACCTTCAATACATTGCACGGGCAGGACAAGCAGATCATCGTCTCATCTGATCGCCCGCCGAAGTCGCTCGTCACGCTTGAAGAACGCCTTCGCTCCCGTTTTGAATGGGGGCTCGCGGCAGACATCCAGCCGCCCGATCTGGAGACACGACTTGCCATTCTTCGCTCGAAAGCCGAACGCACAGGGCGACAAGTCTCTGACGAAATTTTGGAGAGCATCGCCCGACGTGTGCAGTCCAACATTCGTGAGTTGGAGGGCGCGCTTAATCGCATCCTCGCTTTTGCAGATTTAAGCGGCTCCTCCCTCACGCCGAATCTTGTGGAGGTGGCGCTTGCTGATTTACTCCCTCAACGCACTGACATTGCACCTGCAAAAATCATCGAACTGGTTGCGAAGGAATGGCAGATTTCTGTGGATGCCTTGATAGGACGGGATCGTTCGCACAAGATCGCCGAGCCGAGACAGGTGGCGATGTATCTTTTGCGAAAAGAAACGGACGCGTCCTTGCCTCAGATTGGGGATGTTCTTGGGGGCCGTGATCACACAACAGTGATGTATGCCATCGATAAGATTGCAAATGCAATCGAAACAAAAACCGACTTGCGAAGACGGGTAGTCAGTGTCAAACAGCAGTTATATGGTCAGGCGGCAGTGGTTTAACTCTGCTCAAACTGCCGTGAGGAACAATTTTATATGCGGAAATGCTCAATCGAGACATCGTCTCGATTGAGCATTTTTTACGGGGAGACTCGGCTATTTTTATAGGATCAGTTTCCGACTAGGTTTCGATACGGGCTGTCGCCCTACTCAACCACCAGCGAGAGGCGGTTCGTCGGAATCCTGTGTTATAATTTTTCCGTGGCGCGAAAGCGCCACACATCTTGCCTGGGACGGGCAATAAGCGTCCCTGAGCGGGTCATCAAATCCCGCTAAACTCATTCCGCTTCACGCCAAAAATTTGCGCGTTGGAAAGCGGAACTGTAAGGAGAATCATGGCTGTAATTTCAATGAAAGCCCTGCTTGAGAGCGGTGTGCATTTTGGGCATCGCACCAACAAGTGGGACCCGCGCATGAAACCGTATATTTTTACGGAGCGCAACGGCATTCACATCATTGACCTGCAACAGACTTCCAAGTTGTTGAACCAGGGCTACAATGTGATCCGTGATGCTGTGGCGAATGGCGGGACGGTTTTGTTTGTCGGCACGAAACGCCAGGCGCAGGAAACTGTTGCCGAGGAAGCCGCCCGTTGCGGTATGCCTTATGTGACGGAGCGCTGGATGGGTGGTATGCTCACCAACTGGACCACGATGTACGCACGCATCCAGGAACTCGAAAGACTCGAGAAGATGCGCGATAACAACGAACTGGAACGCCTGACCAAAAAGGAAGGCTTGCTGATCGGACGTGAGATCACGCGTCTCACTACCCGTTTGTCTGGTACGCGCACGATGAAGCGCCGCCCCGATTTGCTTTTCATCATTGACGTGGGACGTGAGATTTCTGCGGTCAACGAAGCCAACCTGCTCAACATCCCGATCGTGGCGATGGTGGATACAAATTGCAACCCTCTGAATATTGATTATGTGATTCCCTCCAATGACGACGCGATCCGCGCGATCAAGTTGCTGGTTGCGAAGGCGGCGGATGCTGTCCTTGAAGGCAAGGCAATGCGCAAGGAAGAGGACGCGGAAGAAAAGCCTGCCGCCGAAGCGAAGGGTAAATCTGACAGATCTGCCCGCAAGACTCCAAAGGTCGTTGAAACCGACGAAGAATTGCAAGATGATGCCCTGCTCGGCGAAGCCACACTGGCAAAGATGAGCACAACCAAAAAGGATACTCTCGCTCAAGAAGTTCCCGCTCCTGAAACTCCTGCAGTTGAAAAGGCTGTTGAATCGGAGACGCCAGCCGCCGAGCCTAAAAGCGCTGAGTAGTAGTTTGTAGTAAGATAAGGAAACCATAGATGGAAATCACGACAGAAATGATCAAAGAATTGCGCGCCGCGACGAATGCAGGCGTGCTGGATTGCCGCAAGGCGCTTGAAGAAGCCAATGGTGACTATCAAAAGGCTGTGGACTGGCTCCGCGAAAAAGGCATGGCAACCGCCGCCAAGCGCGCCGACCGCGACGCATCGCAGGGTATTGTGGAAATATATTCTCATGGCGGCGGACGCGTAGGTGTGATGGTTGAAGTGAACTGCGAAACGGATTTCGTGGCGCGTTCGGATAAATTCCGCGAACTGGCGCATGAGATCGCGTTGCAGATCGCCGCTTCTGCTCCTCGCTACTTGAAAGCGGAGGACATTCCAGCCGACGTGCTGGAGCATGAAGCGGAAATTGCGCGCGCACGTGCGAAAGAGGACAACAAGCCAGAGAACATTTTGGACAAGATCGTGCAGGGGCGCCTTGAAAAATTCAAGGATGAAGTTGTCCTTTCACGGCAGGCGTATATCCGTGACGAATCGCTGACTGTCGAAAAGTTGATCCTTCAAACGGTAGCCGCCATCGGTGAAAACGTGATCGTGCGCCGCTTCCAGCGCTGGGAGTTGGGCGAGAGCTTGAACGGTTAATATTGAAATGACCAACCTTTGGGTTGGTCATTTTTATAACCCCTGATTGCTCAAGCCGCCGAGAGCGAACGAATTAACAATAATTTCCGACGACTACTTACAGGAGACATCCATGGCTGAGTTGAAATATAAACGCATCTTACTCAAATTGAGCGGGGAAGCGCTGGGAGGGGAAGGCGGCTTGGGAATTAATGTAGGTGAAGCGGAGGTGATCGCCAGTCGGATTAAGGAAGTGTACGATATGGGAGTGGAAGTTGCCTTGGTCATTGGCGCGGGAAATTTATGGCGCGGGAAACAAGGCTTGGAGCGGGGAATGGATCGGGCGACTGCCGATTACATGGGCATGTTGGGTACGATCATGAATGCCCTGATCGTCATGGATGCTTTGGAGCGCGCGGGCGTATATACACGGGTCATGTCTGCCATTGAGATGCGCGCCATCGCGGAGCCTTATATCCGCCGCCGAGCAATTCGCCATCTTGAAAAAGGGCGCGTGGTCATTTTTAGCGCGGGGACTGGAAACCCATATTTTTCAACCGATACTGCCGCGGCGTTGCGAGCCACCGAGATCGGCGCAGATGTGGTGATCAAAGCCACCAAGGTGGATGGCGTTTACGACTCGGACCCGAAAAAGAATCCAAATGCCATCAAATTTGATCATATGCCGCATATTGACTTTTTGAGCCGTCGGCTCACCGTCATGGATAGTACGGCTGTAACCTTGTGCATGGAAAACAACCTGCCGATCCTTGTGTTGAATTTCTGGGATGTAAAAGCGCTGACCAGCGCGTTGCGTGGCGAAGCCGTAGGTACGCTGGTTAGTTCGTAGGCATTAAAGATGTTGATTAAAAGGAGAGTTTAGACTCTCCTTTTTTGTTTACGAGAGTCTCTCGTATTACTCCAAAACCTATCGCAAAACGCCTTTCATATAGCGAATTTTGTAATTTTGGTGTATCCTTATATAGACTTCGGAAGTCTTATTTCGGAGTTGTACGATGAAGAAAATTCCAGGAAAGACTTCCGAAGTCTTTCTATATTAGGAGGCTGTGGTGATCAAAGATATTCTCAACGACGCTGAACATCGTATGCGCAGCGCCATTCAAGTCCTGCATGACGACCTTTCCGCAATCCGCACAGGGCGCGCGAGTCCTGCCCTGGTGGAAAAACTACCAATTGAATATTATGGCGCTCCCACACCGCTCCAGCAACTCGCTTCGATCAGTATTCCCGAACCGCGTACCATAACGATCAAACCCTTCGATGCAGCAACAATCAAGGTGATCGAGAAGGCGATCCAATCCTCAGACCTGGGGTTGAATCCCAATAATGATGGCAAGGTCATCCACCTCAACCTGCCTCCGCTCAATGAAGAACGCCGTCGTGATCTGGTGAAACACGTGCACCATCGTCTGGAGGAATCCCGCATTGCTGTTCGTAACATTCGCCGCGACGCGCATAACGATATGCGCGATTTTGAAAAGGAAAAACTGATCTCGGAAGATGACCTGGAACGCGGCGAAGAGGATTTGCAAAAACTCACCGATCGCTTTGTGGAAGAGATCGCCGCGCACGGTAAAAACAAAGAAGTAGAGATCATGGAAGTCTAGCATGTCATTGCGAGTAGGGCTGGTGGTCGAGTAGTGGCGCCTCGCGCCACGTATCGAGACCTAGCCCGACGTGGCAATCTCCAATTTACTCAGAGATTGCTTCGTTCCTCGCAATGACAAAATTGATATGACCGAATCCCCCCTCATCATCCCCGCCGATAAACTTCCCCGCCACGTTGCCATGATCATGGATGGCAACGGACGCTGGGCGCTTTCACGCGGATTGCCGCGTCTCGCGGGACACAAGGCTGGCACGGAAAACCTGCGACGCGTGATCCGCGCTTCGGTCGAGTTCGGAATCAAGTACCTGACGATCTACGCCTTTTCCACGGAAAATTGGGGCCGCCCGCCTGAGGAAGTAAAAGGCTTGATGTATATCCTTGAGGACGTAATTGACCGTGAACTGAAGGAATTGCACAAGGAAGGCGTGCAGTTGCGTCACATCGGGCGGCTGGAAAGGCTTGCGCCTACGTTGCAGGAAAAAGTGCTCGAAGCGATAGAGATCACAAAGAACAATGATCGCCTCGTTGTGAATGTTGCCTTCAACTATGGCGGACGCGATGAGATCGTCAACGCGATTCAAAATATCATGAAGGATGGCATCCTGCCCGATGATGTGACGGATGAAGTAGTGAGCCGTTATTTGTACACGGCGGGTGTGCCAGACCCTGACCTCATCATCCGCACTTCAGGTGAATTACGCCTGAGCAATTTCCTCATCTGGCAGGCTGCATATTCTGAGTGGTACATCTCTCCCAAGTTCTGGCCCGATTTCGATAAAGAAGAATATCGCCGCGCATTGGAAACTTTTGCAAACCGAGACCGCCGTTATGGAAAAGTCGCATCGAATGAATATGAGGCGTCCAATGCGTAGGCGCACGCTGACAGTGCTTGCGCTTACAGGGATTGGACTCCCTGCTATTATTTATGGCGGTGTTTTTTATTTTATCTTGATGACCATTTTTCTGGTCGGCGGCGCGTGGGAATATGTCCGCTTGTTTCGCGCGGTTCAGCATGAACCTCACGAATGGGTCACGGTTGGAGGCGTGCTGTTGATAGCCACAGCGCGCTTCTTTTTTGCCCCTGCCGCGATTCCTCTCCTGGTCTTTTTGATCCTGCTTGCGATGACAGTCCACCTCGTTGCCTTTGAACGCGGCAGGGATCAAGCCGCGCTGGATTTTGGTGTAACCGTCGCGGGCATTGTGTACGTCGGCTGGCTGGGTTCGTATCTGATTGACTTGCGGAATCATTTCGGTAATCTCGGCGGCTGGTGGTTGATGATCGTCCTGCCGATTGTTTGGGCTGGTGATACTGGCGCGTACTCAATCGGTGCGGCGTACGGCAAACATAAAATGGCGCCGCGCCTCAGCCCGAAGAAAAGCTGGGAGGGATATTTTGCAGGCGTGTTTACGTCTGTTCTCATCGGCGCGTTTTTTTCCTACGCCTTCTCGGCGATGGGACCACAACCACTCGGTGGTTTGATCAACCCAATTCAAGGCGCGTTGCTTGGACTCGTCATCGGCGCGCTTGCCCCGCTTGGCGATTTGGGTGAAAGCATGTTCAAACGCCAAAGCGGGTTGAAAGATTCAAGCAACATTTTCCCGGGTCATGGTGGTTTCCTCGACCGCATTGATTCATGGATATGGGGCGCGGCAATTGGTTATTTCATGATCCAATTTTTTATTCTCTAATGGAGGACCGATGGAACAAAATTACGATCCCACAAGAAATCTTGCGCTCGAGTTGGTGCGAGTCACCGAAGCCGCGGCATTGGCGGCGGGCCGCTTTATGGGGCGCGGTGATAAAGAAGGGGCGGACCAAGCCGCAGTCAACGCGATGCGGATCGTCCTCCAGACCGTGGAGATGAACGGAGTCATCGTCATTGGCGAGGGGGAGAAAGACAACGCGCCGATGTTGTACAATGGCGAGAACGTGGGCAACGGTTCGGGGCTGGACTTTGATGTTGCCGTGGACCCGATTGACGGGACCCGCCCTTTGGCATTTGGCAGGTCGAACTCGCTTGCAACAGTTGCGATTGCCCCGCGCGGAAGCATGTTCGACCCGGGTCCTTTTGTGTACATGAACAAACTCGCGGTCGGACCCGAAGCGAAAGGTATGATCAATATCGAGATGTCCATTACAGAGAATCTCAAAGCGATTGCGAAGGCAAAACGAAAAGATGTGGAAGACCTGACGACGATCATCCTTGACCGTGACCGTCATAAGGAGATGGTCGCGGAAATACGAAAGGCAGGCGCGCGCATTAGGCAGATCCCTGATGGGGATGTCGGCGCGGCGTTGATGACTGCCTGGCCCGATTCGGGTGTGGATGTGTTATTGGGTGTGGGTGGCACACCGGAGGGCGTGCTCGCGGCTTGCGCCTTGCGCGCGATGGGTGGCGAGATTCAGGGAAAGTTATACGCGCGCGATGAGGATGAACTCCGCCGTGGGCGGGAAGCCGGTTATGATTTCGATAAGATTCTCACGATGGACGACCTCGTTTCATCGGAGGATGTGTTCTTCACTGCCACCGGAATCACGGACGGCGAATTGCTCAAAGGGGTGCGTTACTTCGGCGATGGAGCCAGCACGGATTCACTCGTCGTGCGCGGGTTAACCGGAACCGTCCGCCAGATTTCAGCCACACATCGAATTGACAAACTCCGTCTCCTCAGCGCGGTGAAGTATTAAAGCCACGTCATTGCGAGCCGCCTCGCGCTGAGCGGAGTGAGCCGATAGGCGAGCGCAGTCGAAGCGGCGGCCACGAGGCAATCCCCTCGCCAATTTGGAGATTGCTTCGTGGTGCTGAGGCGCCGCCTCGCAACACTTGCACCTGCATGCAAGTGCAGGTGTGACGAACACTTCTTGACACTCCCTATCCTTGCACGTATAATCCCGCTCGCCTTCCTCGATAGCTCAATTGGCAGAGCGAGCGGCTGTTAACCGCTAGGTTCCAGGTTCAAGCCCTGGTCGAGGAGCTAAAGACCCTGCAACGGGTCTTTTTGTTTAAGTTGTATAATTACTTTGACCTAACAAAAGGAGAATCCCTATGCAATCTTTTATCTTCAATGACGCAATCACATTCAAACTGGCAACCCAACAGGACGATACAGGCGCGAAAGTGCAGGTGTTCTTCGGTGTTTTTGTTGGAGTCCTCCTGCGGTGGATTCTTGTGGATCTCATCAAGAATCAAGCCTCCTGGAACCTTGGCATCATCATCGCCCGCCTCGTAGTTGCGCTCGTCGCAACGATCTTTGTATTTTCAGGGTATTGGGGAAAGGTGAAAGACCAACCCGCAGGTATGCGCTTCCTGAATGCGCTGGTGTATGGTGTTTCCATTGATGCGCTCGTTGGTCCATGGACTTATTAAGAGGAGAATTAAATGAACTCGTTCAGTTTCAATGATGCAGTTCGTTTCAGGCTGGCAACTCAACAAGAGGATACCAATGCCAAAATACAAGTGTTCCTGGGTGTTTTTCTGGGTGTCATCCTGCGTTGGATTTACAGTATTGCAGTAGATGTGATCAAGAATCAAGCGCCGTGGTGCTTTGGAACCTGGACTACGATCCTAATCCGACTTGCAGTGGCGCTCGTTGCGACCTTTTTTGTTTTCTCGGGTTACTGGCAGAAAGTGAAAGACCAGCCTGCAAGTATGCGGTTTTGGAATGCGCTGGCGTACGGGATCACCATGGATGTCATTGTGAGCTCCTGGCTGCCCTCCACTGGTTGTTGAGAAGAGAATATATTAACCTAAGTTGCTACTATATCAAAAAAAACTACAGGCATGTCACCCTGAGGGAGCGTTTGTTGCGACCGAAGGGTCTCGATCACGTTGGTAGAGATGCTTCGCTACGCTCAGCATGACATCTTGGTATTAAATCAAAAGAGAGAAGTGATCACTTCTCTCTTTTTGTTACTCGCTCTTCTCACTACTCTTCGACTCGCTTGATTTGCTTTCCGGTTTCTTTTCCGATTTAGTCTCGGTCGAAGATTTTTCGGCCGATTTTTCGCCTACAGGGGACTTATCCTCTGAAGATGATTTACTTCCTGACAGAGACTTGTGATCGGTGGCGTAAAACCCTGAACCTTTGAAAATAACCCTGGTGGGGGTGATCACTTTCTTCAATGATTTTTTGCGGCACTCGGGGCAGGTCCTCAATAGTGAATCATGAAAAGATTGATGTCGTTCAAATTGCACGCCACATGATTCGCATCGATATGTATAAACTGGCATTTTCGTACTCCTTGCTTTTGAAATAGCGTGGGGCATTATAGCGCGCCTATGAACGGAGGGCAAGAGCAATGTCGTTCAAAGTACGGCGAAAATGATAAACCGAAACTATGCGTTTGCCCGACAAAAACCACAACTATATTTGGAAATTATAGCGGGAAGCGGTAAGAATTGCGTTAACGGATGCCGCTGTCGTAATTCACAATGACTTGCGTAAATCTGCCAGCCTCCACAATAAATGTCTGCTCGCTGGCGAAAGGCATCACATTTGGGGATTCGGGATGAAGGATGTATTGCCCGGGCGCAAGCGGAATCTTGAACCGACCCGCTTCATCCGTTTGGACTTGCGCGATCTTTCCACCCTCGAGGCTGGTGACTGTCAAAGCGGCTTGATACGGCTGGTCAGGACATTCCTGCCCCTCCTGCACGACTGGGCACATCGGACCGATGAATACCTGCCCCTCGATTCCGCTGTTCGTTGGCGCAGGCTCGTTTGAGCATGTGGCAAGGGATATGATTAAAAGACCAATAAGGAATTGTATTCTCATCGCATTCTCCTTTCACTCTGATTGACTTTCGGAATGCGAGATTTGTTCCTTGCCTGATCGGTAGGGGCGACCCGACAATGCCATCAGTCACGCATTTTTGCAATAAACCGTCGCCTGAAGTTTTGAGTGATATGCCCTGGCGGGTCGCCCCTACAGTTATTGCCAGGGCAGGAGTTGAGAAAATGATTCCAAAGTTAGATCTGCTGTAATGCTTTGCCGATACAAATAAAACAAATTCTCCCTTCCCTGAACCGATTCGTCTCCCAAGCCCATCGCGGCAATGTAGCCCGCATAATGGACGAAGTAAAGCGAATCCTTGTCATACGCGCCGAAGGGATAGGCAAAACTCCGAATTGGCACATCGAGATACGATTGAAGTCTCCAGCGCGAGTTGACGATCTCATCCATTTGTTTGCCCGGGCGTGTCGTCAGATCAAGGTGGCTGACGCTGTGACTGCCGATCTCCCAGCCTGCTGAGTGTAACTCGCGGATTTGATCCCGATCCATGAAAAGACCGGCTTCAACAAAGTTGTACACGGTGTAAACTGTGCCAGTGAATCCATACTTCTGCATAATTGGGAACGCGTCGGTGTAGACGGTTTCGCCGCCATCGTCGAAGGTCAGGAGAATCGGCTTGGCTGGGAGTTGCGCGCCGTGGTGAATGGCTTCAACCAGTTGCTCAACTGTGATGGTCTTATATCCCCACTTATGCAGAAGATTCATTTGCCTGTCGAATTCATCGGGTGAAATGTAATAGGGGCTGTCCTTCTGCGAGATGCCGATGTGATGATACAGAAGGATTGGCGCTGTCACTTCACTAGGTCCCTGAAAAATAAATTCTGGCGTAGAGGTGAAGGATGGGATGAAAGTCAATGTTGCAGAGGGGATTGGGGTAAACGTGTCAGTGGGGAGAAAGGTTGGGGTGACAGTGGCAGTTGCAGTCGGCGAAGGAAGCGGACTCGTTGTCCAGGTTGGCTCTGCTGTTAATGTTGGAGAAGGTTGAGCGATCAATCCGAATCCTCCGCATCCTAAAATCACCAACGTCATTGCGAGGAGCCACGTAGTGGCGACGTGGCAATCTCCGTCAAGGTGTGGGAGATTGCTTCGCCCCTCGGGCTCGCAATGACAGAGTGTGTTAGAGCGGATGATTGAGATCCCACAAAATTCGCAAGCCATCGAGGGTGAGCCACGGCGCGATGATCTGGATCACATCCGTTTCCTGCGCGACGATTTCAGCAAGACCACCCGTCGCGATCACTTTCATTTGCGGACCGAGTTCCTTGCGAAAACGTTCAACCATTCCCTCGACCATGCTCACATAACCAAACAACAAACCCGCTTGCATGGCATGGACGGTGTTGCGCCCAATGACGGATGGAGGTCGTTGCAGATCGATGCGCGGAAGTTTCGCGGCGTGTGTGAAAAGCGCTTCGGTGGCAAGATTGATTCCCGCGGTGATCGCGCCGCCGAGATATTCGCCGTCTTTTGTAATCGCGTTGAATGTGGTTGCGGTTCCGAAATCAATCACACATGCCGGACCCTTATAAAGATATGTCACTGCAACCGCATCTGCGATTCGATCCGCGCCCACCGATCTTGGGTCTTCATACTTCACTTTGATTCCCGTTTTGATTCCCACATCCACAACGAACGGTTCCCGATCCAGATATTCGCGGCACGCCTGAATGACCCGCCCGGTGAGTTGCGGCACCACCGACGCAAGGCAAACGCCCGTTAACTCTTTTGCTGTCACCTTCGCGTTTTGCAACAAGCCCTGCAATTGCAAACCATACTCATCAGGCATGCGGGCATGATCGGTGGCAAGCCTCCAGTGTGCGCCAAGATTGTTGCCGTTGTATAAGCCCAGCGTCAGGTTTGTGTTACCGATGTCAATGGCGAGAAGCATGGGGCAAGTATAACGGAAACGGGGGAACGTATACGAGTAAACACGGAAACAGGTAGACACGGATGTAAACGTGTACTTGTCTACCTGTGTACCTGTCTACGTTTTTACTTTTTCTATTATCTCCGCGACCATATCATATTTGTGGAACTGGGGCATGACGTACACGCCTCCCGCCCAAGCCTTGAGTTGGTTCACCAATTCGACCGCGATCTCCACCCCGGCTTTGACTCCCTCGTCTCCCGCGGCTTCGATTCGTTTACGCGTTTCATCGGGGATCGAAATGCCCGGAACTTCGTTATGCAAAAAATTTGCATGTTTTACACTGACCAGCGGAAGGATTCCCGCAAGGATTGGTGTGTTTAATTTGCCGTGCCTGGCTTCGTATGCCTCAATGAGTTTGGGTCCATCACCTGGACGATAAACCGGCTGTGTGAGGAAAAAGTCCGCGCCGGCTTTCACCTTGCGATGCAAGTTCTTGATCTCGTTATCCATATCTGGCGGGCATAAATTCAGCGCCGCGCCGATGAAGAAGTTTGTCGGTTGACCGATGCTCGTGCCAGAATGGTCAATGCCTTCGTTGAATCCCTGCTTGATCAATTTGATCAAACCTGATGGAACGAGATCGTAGTTGTCCATGGCTTCGGGATAGTCGCCAACGGAAGTTGGATCGCCCATCACAACGAAAATGTTGCGGATGCCAAGCGCGTGCGCCGCGAGCAGATCACCTTGCACACGAAGTAAGTTGCGTCCGCGCGTGGGAAAGTGAATGGTCGTCTCGACTCCCACTTTGCGTTGTACCACGTCGCACACCGCCCACGCGGACATTCTCATGCGCGCCATCGGGGAGTCGGCAACGTTGATGACGTCCGCGCCCGCGTCGGCGAGGAGGGATGCGCCCGCCAGCAGTTTGTGAGTCGAGAGTCCGCGCGGCGGGTCCATTTCAACAGCGATTGCGAATTCGCCGCGTCCCAATTTTTGCGCGAACTGTGTTGGGGGTTCTATCTCTGAGACTTCCGAAGTTTCAACAACATCGGAAGTCTGGATAAACACCGAAGAATGCGCTGAAGAATCCAAAGCCTTTTTCATCGCGGCGATGTGTTGCGGTGTTGTGCCGCAACATCCGCCAACAATGACCGCACCTGTCTCTCGAAACGACAACGCGTAATCGCCGAAGTAATCCGCATCGGCGGGATACATGATTCGTCCGCCCACCTGCTCGGGCCAGCCCGCGTTCGGCTTCACCCAAAACTTCGCGGAGCGGTCGGGCACGGCTTGTCTCATCTGCTTCAAGATTCGCAACAGTTGCGCGGGCCCGCCCGAGCAGTTGACTCCGATCACATCCACACCTGCATCTCGAAGCGTGCGCGCCACTTTCATCGGGTCATCGCCGAGCAGAGTTCTATCATCACGCGTGAACGTTACTGAGGCAACAACGGGCAGGTCGCACGTTTCCTTTGCGGCTTTAATCGCTTCACGAATTTCATACAAGTCACTGAATGTTTCAATGACGATGAGATCAACCTCAGCATCAGCCAGCGCGCGGATTTGCTCCGCGAACGCCTCTCGCGCCTCCTCAGCCTGAACCCGTCCGAATGGCGCGATCCTCACCCCCAGCGGACCGACATCCCCGGCGATGAGCACATCCTTGAACGACGCGGCAACGACGCGCTTTGCCAGTTCCACGCCTTTGTGGTTGATCTCTTTCACATCTTCCTGTAAACCATGTTTGCTTAACTTGAATCGATTCGCGCCAAACGTATTGGTGATCACCAACTGCGCGCCCGCTTCGATGTATTCGCGGTGAACCTCCGCCACTGCCGCCGGATTGGTAAGGTTGAGTTCATCGAAGCACTTGTCGAAGCCAACACCGCGCGCGTGAAGCATGGTTCCCATCGCGCCGTCGGCGAGGAGGGTTGTGTTTGTAATTCTTTCAATAAAACCTGATTGATTCATTTTCTAGTCCAATCTCTCGTTGTAGTCACGAGAAATATCTGATTGCCACGAGAATCCAGAGCCCGATCACGGCGGCAATGGTTTCTGGAACGGATGAAATGATCGCGAGCAGGGCGCCTACCCATGAATGCAACAAGAGATACGGGGAAAGGCAGGGAGATGCCGCCATTGCATATTCAATCTTTTTCCTGCGAATTGCGGTTACAAATAAAGCAAGCCCGACAGGTATAGACATTGGCCACAGGCTGGCACTTCCTGTTATTTTCCCGGTTTCAAAAACTCTAAGGGGCCATGGACCAAAAAGAATGAGAGACACAAAAAAAACAATTGTAAATGGACCAAACGTCTTCACGGTTTGCCCCAAGCCACCCTGTTGCCATGACTGTACAAGCCAGAATAAGCCCACAGCAATCCCTATTTGTGGCTTTGTTGAAATAAAGAACAGTCCAATTTGCGGCGGGAGAACAAACCCAAGAGTTGCAATCCAATCTGTATTTCCATTAAAGATTACATGAAAGACAGGCGGAGAAATGAGAAGAAAAAAAACTGCGAAAGGTTTGGCTCCTAAGCGGTGGGCGACATAGATATAAGATGCCAGCCCAAGAATTACCAAGATTGCTCTGCCTACAGATTCCGGAAACCATCCCAGTGGAATAAGCGGTAGTAGCCCCCATGGAGGGTTGTAAAATCCATCTACATTGTAAGGCGATCTTCCCTGAAGGATTTCAAGTATTGCAGGGCGAAAAGTTTCATGCCAATCCACCGCAGGAGGCAACAGCATTGACATCAGAGCAACCAATGTGATCAAGACGGTTGTAACTATTCCGATCCGCGCCAACCGGCGTGGACCTTCTGGTTTTACTAACATCGGCGCTCCTTCATTTGCAAAATTTTACCTCTATGGCCTCATTAACTGTTCAACGCGTGATTCACCAACGCTATAATACTTCGCCTGCGAATGATGCAAAATGATCGCCGCGGTGGATTGCTCGGGGATCAACTGATAGGCAGGTGAGAGATTGATACCGAGTTCGGTGGTAACAGCAGGCAATAACTCAAAGACCTTTGTATGATCTTCCAATTCTGGAATGGCGGGATAGCCCCACGAATATCGTTTGCCTTGATTTTCAGGGATGCCCATTTCACGGCGGATATGTTCATGCAGATAGATTGCAGTCGCTTCTGCGGCTTGGACAGCGAGTCCGTGTGTGAAGTAGCCTTCGGTGTAATCATTGGCGGTTTGGAGTTTGTCGAAGCGTTCGCTGGCTTCCTGACCAACGGTGACAACCTGGAAGGCAACCACATCCATTTGACCTGACTCAACGGAGGCGAAGTAATCTGAAAGCGCGAGATGCTCATCATATGGTTGACGAGGGAAAGTGAAGCGCGTCAGGGATTCGTCAAGATTCTCGGGATTGTAGATAATAAGGTCATCACCTTCGGCCTGACAGGGGAAGAGTCCATACACGCCTTGCGGCTTGAGCCATTTTTCGCGCAGGGCTTGTTTCTTCATCTTTTCAAGCCGCGCATCGAACTCCGCTTTGAGTTTGACCCACTCATCACCGTGAGAATTCTTTGCGCCCCATGAGAGACGATAGAGTTCGTTGATGTTGAGTTCCTGCAAGACAAGTTCCAGCGGCATGTTCTTGACCACGCGCATTCCAAACTTGGATGGAGGCAGGTTGAGAGGCGCGGGTTGAATCGTGGAGCGTTGTGACGTGGGGCGTGGGGCGTGTTGTGTGGCGCGTCCCAATTCCATATCCGCTTCCTTGCGGACTTGTTCGAGTAGCGCGGGCTTTCGATTTGTATCAATCAACTGATCCATGGTATCCAAACCTTCAAAAGCATCCTTACAATAGAAGACGCCCGATTCGTAAAAGTCTCCGCCTTCGGTTTGGAGGATGCGTCGTCCGAAGCGACGGTTGATTGCCGCGCCGCCAACCAACACAGGGATTTTATGTCCGCGGCGGTGAAGTTCGTTGATGATGAGCGGCATTTGCTTGGACGTGGACACAAGCAACGCAGACAAACCAATCGCAGTGGCGTTGACTTCAACCGCTTTAGTGATGATCGTCTCAGCAGGGACTTGTTTGCCCAAATCAATCACGGTGTACCCGTTGTTGGCGAGAATGGTTTTGACGAGGTTCTTGCCAATATCATGCACATCGCCGTAGACGGTTGCAATGACGACTGTGCCTTTGGTGACACCTTCAACTTTCTCAAGATAATTTTCAAGATGTGAGACGGTTTTCTTCATGACTTCAGCGGATTGCAACACAAAAGGCAAAATCAATTCGCCTGCGCCGAATTTGTCGCCGACTTCTTTCATGGCGGGCAATAAAACATTGTTCAATGTGTAAACCGCAATTTCATGTATCGTGGGTGCAGGGCTTACCCCTGCCCCGTTATCAGGTAAGGCTTCATTCCAGATGAAGCCGCGATTCACAATGATATCAATATCCGCTTCGACGCCTTCTTTATGGCGGTGGACGATTTTCCAATGCAGGCGTTGTTCGGGGGTCATGCCTTCGGTGGGGTCAACCAGAGACGACTCGGTACTGGGTGTGATATTTTCATAGTGTTCAATAAAACGCTGTAAAGCATCTTCGCGGCGATTGAAGATCAGGTCTTCGCACAGTTCTTTTTCCTCGGCGGGGATATCTGCATAGGCAGTGACATGGGCAGGATTCACAATTGCCATGTCCAAACCTGCCTGCACACAGTGATACAACATGATCGAGTTCAAGGCAGGGCGGGCTTGCGGAGCAAAGCCAAACGAGAGATTACTGACACCAAGCGAGGTCATTACGCCAGGCAGGTTTTGTTTGATGAGGCGAATGCCTTCGATAGTCTCGATGGCGGATTCGACAAATTCCTGGTCGCCAGTGGCAAGCGTAAAGGTCAGCGCGTCGTAGACTAGATCTTCAGGCTTGAGTCCATGATCGTTGACAGCGATGTCGTAGATGCGTTTGGCGACTTCCAGTTTTTTCTCGCGCGTCTTTGCCATGCCGTTTTCGTCAATCGTCAAAACAATTACAGCCGCGTTATGTGTTTTTGCAAGCGTGAAAATCTTGTCGGCTTTTTCCCTGCCAGATTCAAGATGCGTGGAATTGATTAAACATCTTCCAGGCGCAGTTTTGAGCGCGACTTCGAGAACATCCAATTCGGTTGTATCAATCACCAAAGGAACATCCACGCCCATTTCAAGTTTCTTGACAACCTTGCGCATGAGTTCAACTTCGTCGGGGCGTTCGGTGACGGCGCAGGAAATATCCAACGCATGTGCGCCGAATGCAACTTGTTCGCGCGCGATCTCCAAAATGCTGTCATAATCTTCTTCGAGCAAGAGGCGCTTAAACTTGCGCGAGCCTTGCGCGTTACACCTCTCGCCAAGCAAGGTCGGGGCGGGTTCCTGTCGCATGGCAATCGCTGACATGGCAGAGGCAAGCTGAGGCGTGGAATGAGTCGGTCGTTCGGGATGTGGATACTGATTCAGCTTGTCAACAAGCAACTTAAGATGTTGAGGCGTCGTGCCGCAGCATCCGCCCACAACTGAAATATTATGTTTGGTCACGAACTCATACATATCTTTTGCAAACGGTTCAGGCTCAAGCGGATAGACAGCCTGCCCATCCACATTCAATGGAAGTCCCGCGTTTGGAATGCACGAAACGGGAAGCGTGGATTGCTCGCCGAGAATGCGGATCGGTTCGCGCATATGTTCGGGTCCAGTGGAACAATTGAGTCCAATGACATCAATGCCCATGCCTTCAAGGATCGCAAGCGACGCGTTGATATCAGTGCCGAGCAACATGCGTCCCGTCGTATCCAACGTGACCTGAGCCTGGATCGGCAAATAGATTTGAGTCTCATCGAAGGCTTTGTGCAAACCCGTGATGGCGGCTTTGACTTCGAGAATGTCCTGCGATGTTTCAATTAAGAGGAGGTCAACCCCGCCTCGAATCAGACCGACAGCCTGTTCGCGAAAAATATCAGCCAGTTCGTCGAAACCGACATTTGAAAGTTCGGGGTCATTCGCGGAGGGAAGTTTTCCTGACGGACCGATGGAGCCAGCGACGAATCTTTGTTGCGTAGGTCGTGGAGCGTGGGGCGAGTCGGATGTTACGGGATACGAGTTACGAGTTACGTCTTGCGTATCGTGTAACGTGTAACTCGTATCCATTGTCGAATACTCATCCGCGAGTCTTCTGGCAAGTCGTGCCGCGGTTTCGTTGATCTCGATGACACGATCACCTAATTTATATTCCGCCATCGTCAGGCGGTTGGAACGGAAGGTATCCGTTTCAAGCACATCCACACCGACCTCGAGGAACGAGCGATGGACTTTCTCCACGGCTGCGGGATACGAGATGACGAGATAATCGTTGCATCCGTTGTATTGCTCGCCGCCGAAATGTTCGGCAGTGAGGTTTTGCACTTGCAGGCTCGTTCCCATCGCGCCGTCGAAGACAAGGACTTTCTTTTCGAGGGCGTCGAGGTATTTTCTATTTGTATACTTTCTTTGATTCATATTTGTTTCCTTCGTAAGTTTATTTCACTACAGATAAACATAGATGAAAGGGGTCATTGATGCAAAATGATTTCAGCGATTTCTTGCACTCTTTCCCAAGTAATTCCATTCTTTTGTTCTAACGCTAGGGGATGATTTGTCGGCTCAAGTTCAATATAAGGTCGCTCACCAATCGGACGAGTATGAACCATTGTTTTCAGATTAAGAGTTTCAGGATAAATTGGTAAGTATGCACTAAGCCATCCAAAATAAGCAGGTTCCTTCTCTCTTCCATCCAGATTCCATAATTCGGAAGTTCTCTTATAATTCTTGTCACTCAAAGACACCCAAACGGTCCAACTGAATATTTGATTTGTTCCAACAATAGGAATGTCAATATTACCAACGATGAAAAAATATTGTTTGTCAATTTCGCATTGGTCTGATGAAAGCAATGTTCGCTTATCACGCTCGTTTTCGGGAATGTGGTACCAAAGAGCAGGAGCATGAGCGCCATAACTTAGAGGTGGTCCTTCATGTTGTTTTCCGCAAGTATTACAGATATAGGTTTCCATAAAAAATAACTTCTCCATAACCAGAGTTCAGACTTCCAATCCTTGCACATCTTCCAGCGCGGGGTGGTTGCGTAGGGTTTTGTCCCGCACGGGTGGTGGTTGCATGGGGGGTGTCCGCACGGGAATAAATCCCCGTGCTATTCGTACGAAGCCGACTGAAGTCGGTTAGTCCGCTTGAGCGGACTTTGTAGGCGTAGCATGGACGTTCACGTCCGTGCGGCGTGAGGGCGTAGAATCGTTCATTTTCTCGACCACAACCACATAATAAAATCCTGGTCGAAGGTCGGCGCGCCGAACTCTGTGAGTTTTTGTAAAACCGTCGCGCGATGATCCGTGCCGTGGTTGATGATATGAAGCAAAACCACCCAGCGCGGATTAGGGAGATCGTTGGGGTTTTGGTCCAGTTCCTCTGCGGTCAATGAATTGGCATATTCGCCCAAATCCCTGGCGACCTGTTCAAATATCTGATGTGCCTCCGCACGGGTCGAATACTCTTCAAATTTCAGATGACCAACATCTTCCAGATTTTTCAAACCCGCCAGCCAACGTCGGTCCGTGCTGGCGAGGTGTACCATCAAATTGCGGATGGAACCGCGTGAGTAGGCGTCGTCCGCGAGAAATTGCTCGTCGGTGATCTGGTTGATCGAGTCCCAGACGCGGCGGGTCATGTCAATGTGATATTCGATAAAAGTCTTGATCATTTCAGTTGACATTATTTCTCCTAGCGAAACAAAATCGCCTCTCGCAATGAGAGGCGACATTAACATAGTCATCTCTCATCTCCCGCATGAAAGTCCATGCGCCGAAGTTGGCACCGTGTGTTAGTTTGTTAGTTTATTAGTTGACTAGTTATGTAGTTTTGTAGCTTGGAACTACTTAACTATTGAACTATCAAACTATAGAACTACTCAACTAAATTCGGTTGCCGAGGCGTCAAAGGGTCGGTCCCTCAGCCTCTCTGGATGAGTAAATCCGTAAGTTGTTTGCGAGTTATAACATGGCGCGGGGGGAATGTCAATTCATTATTCGGTATAATCCTGTCATGTTTTATGAACGGGAAAGAACGCAAAAACTCACGTTGTATCTCAGTCTCGCCATCTTTTTCATTGGATTGGGAATCTACGCGTATCTCGGCATCTACTTCCGCTATTGGGCGGATGATTGGTGTTACAACGCTGATTTCAAGAATTTGGGATTTCTCGAAACCCTGCGCGGCTACGCCTACAACGTGACCTACACCCCCAGCCGATATTCAGTGACGATCCTCGCGGGACTGTTCTATCCGCTTGGTGTGTTTGGATTACAGATTCTTACCCCGCTCTCGCTTCTTCTCTGGACTTGGGGTTTGGTTCGGTTATTCAAAAACATTTCATTCATCTCGGGCTTTCCCCTCTCCACCTTGCAGGCAGTTTTGATTTCTGCCATGATCGTTTATTTTTCAATCTATCTCGCGCCGCATTTGTACCAGTCCATGTATTGGAACACGGGATTCTTCACTTATACCTTCCCGCTTATCATGATTCCCTGGGTGCTGAGCCTCGTCACTGACCAAAACACATCCACACCAAAGTTTATTCTTGTTGCCTTGCTCTCCCTCCTCACAGGCGGATTCTCCGAAGCGAGTTGCGCGGTGTTGGTTTCCATTCTTGCTTTGTATTCAGTCATTGCCTTCATCGGCTCGCGTTATCAAAAGCCTTGGGCACAGAAGACCTTCGTCAGCGCGCTGGTGGCTTTGATCTTTGCCCTCATTGCCATGGCGCTGTTGGTCTTTTCCCCGACGACTCAAATCCGCGCGGAACGATATGGCGAGCCAGCGAGTCTCCCTGAACTGGTCACCCTGCTTTTCAATTTCACACGTGAATTTGTTACCCTCTCCATCAAGGACTATCAACAACTTCTGATCTCTCTCCTCGCAGGATTATTCGGTTTTGTATTGAGTTCAAAAGGTGAACGCCAGATAAATATTTCTAAAACTCTAGTGCTTGGATTTGGGATTTTCGCGCTGGCGGTTCTGCTGGTTGCCGCGTCGCTGACGCCCAGCGCCTACGTCGAACGCGGACTTCCCATCCTCCGCACACAGATTATCCCGCGTCACATCATGGTCTTCGCCTTCGTCATATTCGGATGGATTGCGGGTTACAGCCTCCGAAATTTGCATTCATCCACTTGGTCGCAAGCCGCCGCAACGATCGCTTTGCTGGTTGCATTTGCCTTTCCAGCACTCACTATGTTCACTGCTTCAAAAAATATTCCCATCTATCGCGAGCGCGCCCAACTCTGGGACGAACGCGATGCAAAAATACAATCCGCGATTACAAATAACGCCCAGCGAGTCGAAGTCCTCGCCATTGACGGCGCGCCCGTCGGTGGCATCCGCGATTTCGACCCACCCGATAAAAGAGGATTTTGGATTTCCCGTTGCGCAATGGATTATTATGGAATCAAATTTCAGGTGAAACTCCCATGAAAATTGTTGTCCTCGTCCCGATGCGACACCATTCCCAGCGTGTGCCTGGCAAGAATTACCGCGTCCTTGCTGGCAAGCCGCTGTTCCATCACATCATTGAAACTTTGCTTGCCGTGCCTGAAATCAACGAAGTGATCGTTGACACCGACTCCGAGCAGGTGATGAGTGGTTTGAAACAATATTTTCCCGCTGTGAAAATCATCGTCCGCCCCGAGCATCTCCGCGCCGACGACATTCCGATGAATGAAATCCTCATCCACGACACGGGACAAGTGCAAGCCGATTTTTATTTGCAAACACACAGCACGAATCCCTTGCTCAAATCTGAAACTATCTCCAGGGCCATTCAATTACTAATTACGAATTACCCCAAACATGACTCCCTCTTCTCCGTCACCCGCATCCAAACCCGTTTGTACGACCAACATGGCAACGCGATGAACCACAACCCGAAAGAGTTAATCCAAACGCAGGATCTGCCTCCTGTGTACGAAGAGAATTCCTGCATCTATATTTTCAATCGAGAGAATCTTCTGGAAAAGAAGCACCGCATCAGTGACCATCCGTTGATGTTTGAAATAGACGCAGACGAGGCTTGGGATATTGACGAAGAGCTCGATTTTGCCATCTGCGATTTCCTGTTGAAGAGAAAATTGAATTGACCTCTTGCATAAGTCGAATACATGGTTTGCGAAAGCGGACGTTAGAGAACGTCCACTATACAAAATTATTATTTTTTTGTGTAGAAGTGCGCTCTCTAGCGCACTTTTGCAAGAGGTCTAATGAGTAGTTTGAAGAAGATGATGGGCAGGTGGTTCTCCACCCCCTGGTATCCCATCCTGTTTGGCGCGTATCCTGCTCTGGCTTTGATGGCATCCAATATTGGGCAGGTCAAGCTGGACGCAGGCTGGCGCGCCCTGTTGGTGTGTATTGCCTTTGCGGAGATTCTTTTTATTTTGTTGAGATTACTCTTTCGCGATTGGAATCGTGCGGCGTTGTTGTCCACATTATGGATGGCGTTGTTCTTTTCGTATGGGCACACGCATATTACGCTCACAGAACAAGTGGAAGACTTTGATTTCACGCCGTGGTTAATAAGTGCATGGCTTGTACTCGCTGTCGTCGCGGTTGTGTGGGTAGTGAAAAAAACTCCCTCGCCAGTCACGTTGAACGCGATCATGCTTGGGCTGGTGGCAACGTCATTGTGGCAGATCAGTTCGGGGGTCCAGAGGGGAGGCGTTCATCGTCTCGGAGCAGAGAATGCTCCTGTGCAGGATCTGACGCGTCCCGAGAATCCGCCTGATGTGTATTACTTCATCCTGGATTCATATGGACGTGAAGATTTGTTGAAAAAGGCGTATGGATATGACAACAGCGCGTTTATCGAGGGGTTACGTGAGCGCGGCTTTTTCGTGGCAGAGTGTAGTCAGAGCAACTATATTCGCACAGAAATTTCTGTGGCATCTTCGTTGAACATGTCTTATTTGCAGGGGTTGGATGATGCATTCTCGCCTGATAGCGCCCGCCGTCGAATATTATGGGATTCGCTCAAGCACAGTGCAGTGCGATATAACTTTGAGAGCATGGGCTACAAGACTGTTGCGTTCGCTACAGGCTTTGCATGGAGTGAACTGGATGATGCAGATGTTTTTTATACACCGCCGCCTTTTTCCGCGGGGATGACAGAGTTTGAAACGCTATTCATGCGAACGACCCTTGCGCGTCACGCACAGGATTTGGGCTGGGTGGACACGGATGAGATCATAGGGCAAAATTTCCGTGACCGTACTATGTTGGTTTTCAATACAATGAATGACATCGCGCGCATCCCCGAGCCGACTTTCGCATTTGTGCATTTAATTTCGCCGCATCCGCCTTTTGTGTTTGGTCCGAATGGAGAACACACCAATCCCGCAGATTTTTGGAATGAGAATCGGCAGTATCCATCAGGTTTATATGCGGAGGGATATCAGAATCAAATCACTTTCTTGAATCACAAAATGCTTCAAGCGGTGGATACTTTGATCGAAGAATCGGGTGTGCCCCCGATCATAATTTTGCAGGGCGATCATGGTCCATGGCATCAACCCAAAGACAGGCGCTTCTGGATCTTGAACGCGTACTACCTGCCCGATCATCAGGATAAATTATTTTCAAAAATATCCCCTGTAAATACCTTCCGTTATATCTTCAACGCCTATTTCAGCGGGAAATATGATATGCTCCCGAACATCAGTTATTTTTCACCCGTGCCGAAACTGTATGAGTTTTCGGAAGTGAAGAACAATTGCAAATGAACCATAAAGTCCTTTTTACCGCCCCTTACATGATCCCATTTGTGGATCGTTTCAAACCCATCTTCGATCAATATGATATCGAATTGATCGTTCCCGGTGTGCAGGAGCGCATGGAAGAGGAGGATCTCCTGAAATACGCTGGGAAATTCGATGGCGCGATCTGTGGGGATGACCGCTACACCGCGCGCGTGATCGAAGCCTGCGCGCCGCGCCTCAAAGTGATTTCAAAGTGGGGGACTGGCATCGATTCAATCGACGCTGAAGCCTGCTCCCGGTATTCGATCAAAATTGGACGCACCCCGAACGCCTTCACCACACCGGTAGCGGATACGGTTCTCGGTTACATGCTTGCCTTCGCCCGCCGCCAGCCGTGGATGGACAGGGAAATGAAAAGTGGAAAGTGGGAAAAGATCCCCGGCAAGACTCTGAGTGAATGTACTTTGGGTGTGATCGGGCTGGGGAACATCGGCAAAGCTGTCACGCGCCGAGCCCGTGTATTTGGCATGAAAGTGTACGGCACAGACGTTGTTGATATTGACCCTGTCTTTGTTACCGAAACCGGTATCGAGATGACCGACTTCCAGTCCCTGCTCTCCAACTCCGATTTCGTTTCGATTAATTGTGATTCAAATCCAACCAGCCATCACTTGATGAATTCTGATACATTTGCCTTGATGAAATCAAATGCTATACTCATCAACACGGCACGCGGACCCATCGTCGACGAGAAAGCGCTCATCGAAGCGTTGCAGGCGAAACGTCTCGCGGGAGCCGCATTGGATGTTTTTGAACACGAGCCATTGCCCCTCGATAGTCCCCTGATGAAAATGGACAACGTCTTGCTTGCCCCGCACAACTCCAATTCCAGCCCAGCCGCGTGGGAGCGAGTCCATTGGAATACCATCAAAAATTTATTGGATGGGCTTGGAATCGATTCGAGTGATTTGAAACATGATAAATAAAACGATCCTCATCACTGGCGCGGCGGGCGGGATTGGCCGCGCGACTCTAAACCTATTTACCGAGAAAGGCTGGCGCGTGATCGGTGTGGATCGGTCTGAGTTTGGAGGTGACTTTCCGAAGAATGGCTTGTTCATCCAGTCGGATATTTCGCGCGCGGAAGATATGGAAGCCATTTTCGAGAAGGCTCATCAATTTACGAAAACCCTCGATGCGCTGGTGAACAATGCCGCAGTGCAGGTGGCGAAACCGATAACAGAAACAACTGTCGAGGAGTGGGATGCGGTGATGGCATCCAATTTGCGTTCTGTGTTTTTGGGCGTCAAACTCGCGCATCCATTGTTGAAGAAAAATGGCGGCGCTGTGGTGAATGTTTCGTCGGTGCACGCGATTCAGACCTCCGCGAATATTGCCGCGTATGCCGCGTCAAAGGGCGGGTTGCTTGCATTGACTCGCGCGATGGCTATTGAATTTGCGCCCGATAATATTCGCGTCAATGCGATTCTCCCCGGCGCTGTGGATACACCGATGCTTCGCGCGGGGCTTGGGCGCGGGCACGCAGGTCAGGGTGATGCGCAGGAGCGGCTGGATAATCTTGCGCGTAAAACTGTCAGCGGCAAAGTTGGGAAGCCCGAAGAGATTGCCCACGCGATTTACTTTCTTGCTGATAATGAGCAGTCTTCCTTTATGACGGGTCAGGCGCTGGTGGTGGACGGCGGCGCGACGGCAAGGTTGAGCACGGAATAAACTTGTAGGAAAGAAGAAAGAAGAAAGAGGAAAGACGTCTTTCTTCTTTCTCTTTCTACATACAATCATGAAACAAACTCTTAAGCAAATCATCCCCTCTCCCCTTTGGCAATTCAGCGGCAACATCTATGATGCCCTTCGGCGCATCCCGCAATTGCCAGCCGCGTATTTGCATCCTTGGCGGCGCGAGAGCAGAAAACGCCTTGCTGAATTGAAGGACATTCACAAAGGCAAACGCGCTTTCATCATCGGCAATGGTCCTAGCCTGAACAAAACCGATCTTGGCAAATTGAAGAACGAGATCACCTTCGGCATGAATCGCATTTATCTCGCGTTTCCCGAATGGGGCTTCGCCACCGCGTATCTTTGCGTCACAAACGAACTGATCGTCGAGCAATTCGTGGATGATATCAACGCGCTGACGATTCCTAAGTTCATCGCGTGGCGTTCACATCATCACTTCTCGCCTCAATTGTCAGTTTCCCAATTACCAATTTTCGTTTACACCACCTATACCGGACCGAAGTTTTCTGGCGATGTCCGCGGACGGGTGTGGGAGGGCGCCACCGTCACAAACCTTGCATTGCAACTTGCATTTCACATGGGCATCGAGAAAGCCATCCTCATCGGTGTAGATCACAATTTCGCATCGAAAGGCGATGCAAATAAAATGGTCGTTTCGCAGGGCGACGACCCGAATCACTTCATGCCGAATTATTTTGGCAAGGGCGTCAAGTGGCAATTGCCAGATTTGGAATTGTCCGAGATTGGTTATGCCCTGGCACGCAATGCCTATCTTCGGGATGGGCGCGAAGTTCTTGATGCGACGGTCGGCGGCAAATTGACCGTCTTCCCCAAAGTGGATTACGAATCCCTCTTTCAATCGTAGGGGCGACCCGTCAATGCCATTTCGCATCAGGAATTAGGCAGATCCATTCGCGGGCAGTCTTGAATGTTAGTCCCTGACGGGTCGCCCCTACACTTTATTATGAAACTCGTTTCAATCATCACCCCCTCTTACAATCAAGCCGCCTATCTTGAGCAAACGATTCGATCTGTGCTTGAGCAGGATTACGCGCGTATCGAATATCTGGTTGTGGATGGCGGATCAACGGATAATTCGGTTGAAATTATCAAGAGGTATGCTGGCAAACTAACGTGGTGGGTGAGTGAAAAGGATGCGGGTCAAGGTGATGCAATCAACAAGGGATTTGCCCGCGCAAAGGGAGAGATCGTCGCCTGGTTGAACTCGGATGATTATTATTTGCCGAATGCAATTTCGTCTGCCGTGAAAGTGTTTGAAGAAAATCCCGATGTTGTTCTCGTATATGGAAATATGCTGGCTGTGGATGAGCATGGGAGAACCTTCAATACATTGAATTACAAACGATTATCCCTGCAGGATTTATTGTGTTTTCAGATCGTTGGCCAGCCTGCGGTGTTCTTCCGCCGTTCCATATTAGAAAAAGCAGGTTTGCTCGATTCAACTTTTCATTTTCTGCTAGACCATCATCTCTGGATTCGTATTGCACAGCATGGAAAAATTTTGCATGTTCCGCAAACATGGGCGGCGGCGCGGTATCACGCGGATGCCAAGAACCGAGCCAAAGCCGCGGAGTTCGGGCGCGAAGCCTTTCGCATTTTGGATTGGGCGAAGAGTCAGCCTGGGTTGGCTGAAGCAGTTTCCAGCGTGGGAAGACGCGCGCGCGCATCCGCACACCGCCTCGATGCGCGATATCTGCTTGATGGGGGAGAGTCCCGGTCTGCATTGAAAGCCTGGATGCGCGCTTTTTTTATTCATCCGCCAACTGCTTTGGCGCGATTGAATATCATTGGTTCAATAATCATGAAATTAGCGGGGTTGGAAACCTTGCGATCGTCTTTCCTGCGATGGAGATCAAAACGATATAAGGATGATAACAAATGAGACGTATTCACATCGGGCTTACGGTTGGGATGTTGCTGGTTGTTTTGGGAGCAGGTTGCCTGCCTGGGGGGAATGTACCTGAAACGTCTGATCCAACTCCCACGCCGCGACCCATCCTAACCATCACGCCTAAAGAGGATGTGCGTGTCATTCCAAAAAGTGATCGTCCAAATATCATATTTATCCTAACGGATGATTTGGATGCGGAATTAGGTACGACGAGTTATATGCCATTCTTTCAGGAATTATTGGCTGAACAGGGGATGACGGTGGAAAATTTCTTTGCGAGTACCTCAGTCTGTTGCCCGTCACGAGCCACGTTTCTGCGCGGTCAATATGCCCATAATCATGGGGTTTATACCAATAATTCACCCTCCGGCGGGTTCGAGAAATTTTACCTTCAGGAGTATGAATCTTCCACATTGGCTACCTGGCTTCAAACAGCGGGATATGAAACAGTCTTTTTTGGGAAATACCTCAATGGCTATCCTTTTCGTGAGAATCGCACGTACGTTCCGGTGGGCTGGACGGAATGGTATAGCCCTGCGAAGGGTCAGCCTTACGTCGGCTTCACATACACGTTGAATGAAAATGGGATACAGATTGATTACAGGGATCGTGGACAGGAAGAGTCATATTACCTGACCGATGTGCTTTCGAGAAAAGCAGTTGACTTTATTCACAGGTCTGCGGAAAACCCTGCTCCGTTCTTTATTTACCTTTCCATGTATGCCCCGCATGAGCCGGCAAGACCTGCTACGCGCCACGCAGAATTATTCCCGGGTCTCATGGCTCCCCGCTCTCCTTCATTCAATGAATTGGATGTCTCGGACAAACCAGGCGGAATTCAATTTAACCCATTACTTACCGAGGATGAAATAGCAAACCTTGATCATTTATTTCGCCTGCGCGTACAGTCCATGCAGGCTGTGGATGAGATGATTTTTCAGCTCATTAATGCCTTGGCGGAAACAGGTGAGCTGGAGAACACCTACATCATTTTCACCTCCGATCATGGTTTTCATCTTGGCCAACATCGCTTGCGTGCCGGGAAAGGTACGTTCTATGAAGAAGACATCCGTGTTCCGTTTGTGATCCGTGGTCCGGGTATCGAGGCGGGGACCACTCTCAAGGAATATCTTGTCGGAAATGTGGATTTCGCCCCAACCGTTGCAGAACTGGCAGGAGTGATACCCCCGAATTATGTGGATGGCAGATCTATTGTAAAGTTGTTAACCGAGAAAAGACCATCTGTTGATCAATGGCGATCGGCTTATCTTTTGGAACTTTATAGTTCTAAATCCGAGGATCAAAATCCGGACACATCTCCCCGCCTAGTTAAGAATTATGGCTTGAGAACGACGGAATATCTTTACGTGGAATATGAGGACGGTACGATGGAACTATACGACCTCATCAACGACCCGTATCAATTGGAGAATATTGCATCCAGTGCAGGCGAGGCGCTCCTTGCCCGGTTGTCGAAACAGCTCCACGCGTTAATGGAGTGCTCGGGAAATAACTGCCATGTTGTCGAGAGGGATGTTTGGAAATAATGATAGAATTTCGCGGTTCTTCCACCTGACTAGTTTTTCGATCACAGACAGCAAAAACCGCTGCACTCCCCGTAATTTTTGAGCTGCTGATTGCAACCCGCCTTTATGACCTCACTGACCTTCCAATCCTATGAGCTTTCTTAATATGAATACCCTGCCTGCGCGGGCCTTTCGACTTGTTGCCGCGCTTAACGGCTTTGCGGTTGCATTTGTTCTTTCAATCTATGCCTACGGAGGGCTGTTCTCGCGCTACCTGGCGGATGACTATTGCGAATCGTTCCTGTTGCTCTCATCCCGCAATGTCTTCGATGCCACGCTTACAGGATATAAAACCTGGTTTAATAGTTACTCGATTCTGTTTTTTGTGCAGATTATGGATTGGATGGGGATTTGGGGCTTCCGATTGATGTCTGCGATCACACTCCTGGCGTGGACGGTTTGCCTGACATGGCTGATCTCTGAGATTGGAAGACTCCTTCGACCGGGTTCGAATCTCGCAGTCCATGTATGGATGGCCGGACTGACAATTTTTCTGGCGCTATACCAGGCGCCTAATCTATACCAAATCCTATACTGGCGCACAAGCCTGATACCCTATACCTTGCCGCTGGTTTTCTTTATCGGCATTGCCGCTCTGATTGTTCGATATGCCCGTTTCCCGTATCAAAGGTCTCAAGCCATGTGGGCAGGCATCACCTGCATTGGGCTGGTTGTCTTCGCCAGCGGACTCGGTGAAACAACAGCCGCTCTGCAAGTCGGCGCTCTCGGACTCGCTGTTCTCCTTGTGTGGTTTACAAGGCATCAACATCGCCGCGAAGACGTCTTAACCGTGCTTGCCTTGTCGTTTGTTGCCTCTGTTGCGGCATTATTGATCATTGCCTTTTCACCGGGCACCACAAATCGAATGGATATGATCATGTCCCAGCCGCCATTGTTCAATCCGATTGAGTTATCCGTTCAAGTCATCATTGTCACTTCTCAATTTCTGTGGGATGCTTTGAAGATATCGCCCCTGCCTCACCTGATTTCAATAACAATCCCGTTTGGGATACTTTATGTTCAATCATCTTATGGGCGGGAGAATTTTTCACATATTTTGTCAAGCCGCATCCGGCTTGCGATCCTGGTGATATTGTTCCTAATGTTCCTTGTGATTGGTTTCAGTTTTGCTCCCAGCACATTTGTGCGATCCTTCCCCGTGGCGCGCGCCCGGTTTGCCGCTCACTTCGTAATCACGTTCAGCCTCATTCTGGAAGGCGCCTTGTTGGGTATTCTGGCGGACAGAATTCATTTTTCCATGAAACCTGCTGTTGTACAGGGAACGATGATTGTTTTTCTTGGCTTGTCAGCCCTGTATCCACTGCGGGCATCCTCGAAGATTTATGCTTCAATAGCAGAGTATCGCTATTTTGCGATTGCCTGGGATGCGCGTGACAAGCTGATCAGGCAGTCTATTTCTGAGGGCGCAAAAGACGTTGTAGTTGTTCAGCTTGATTCCATGGGCGGGGTAGGCGAATATAAAGGCAATGAGCGCCACTGGATCAACCGCTGTGCCGCAAATTATTATGGCTTGGATACTCTCCGCGCTCCGTGAATCTGTTGTATCATGTATCCATGACCACCCTGCAAAAAAATGCTCTTTCACAACCCCTCCTTGTCACCGGCGCGCACCGCAGCGGCACAACCTGGGTCGGCAAAATGCTTGGCGCCGATTCACAGACTGCTTATATCAGCGAACCGTTGAATGTTCTGCATCGCCCTGGCGTTTTGCGTGTCAAAGTCAATCACTGGTATCAATATATTTGTGACGAAAATGAAAATGAATATTTGCCAGCCTTTGAAGAACTTCTGGATTATCGTTATCACACTTGGGATGAGTTTCGATCCATTCGCTCGCCCAAGGATTTTCTGCGCATGGGGCGCGACTTCGCGATTTTCTACACTGGCTTGATGCACGGACAGCGTATGCTGATCAAAGACCCGTTCGCGGTTTTTTCCACTTCATGGTTTGCGAAAAAATTAAATTTCAAAGTGGTTGTCACGGTTCGTCACCCCGCCGCGTTTGTGAGCAGTCTCAAGCGCCTGGGTTGGAATTTTGATTTCAATAACCTGCTCGATCAACCCTTGCTCATGCGCGATCATTTGGATTCGTATCGGGATCGGATGCAATCCATCCAAGCGGATGACGTCATCGGACAAGCCAGCCTCTTATGGACGATGATCTACCACACGGTTCACACTACCCGAAAATTGAATCCTGATCTATTAACCGTTCGCCACGAGGACCTTTCGCGTGATCCCATCAACGGCTTCCGCGATCTGTACTCAGCGCTCGGCTTGGATTTCACGCCACAGGTCGAGAAAAGAATCCTGAATTCGAACAGTTCCGAAAACCCAACTGAGTTATCGCGAAAAAAAGTCCATTCTGTAAAACTGGATAGCCGCGCCAACGTCGAAAACTGGAAGAAACGCCTGACCAATGATGAGATTCATCACATCCGCAAGGTGACGGAAGAAACAGCGCAACTGTTTTACCCCGACAGCGGCTGGTAACTCGCCATCAATTACCAATTCCTGCTTACTGATCACTAATGACTGCATCCTTTCCTCTTCTCGTCTCCATCATCACCCCGTCGTTCAATCAGGCGCGCTACATCGAAGCGACAATCCAATCCGTGCTGGCGCAGGATTATCCGCGCATCGAATACATCATCGTGGATGGCGGCTCAACGGACGGGACCGTTGATATCATCAAAAAGCATGAGGGGCGAATCGCATCATGGGTCAGTGAGCAGGACAAGGGTCAGACCGACGCGATCAACAAGGGGTTTGCGCGCGCGAATGGCGAAATCCTTGCGTGGATCAATTCGGATGATACCTATGAGCCGGGCGCGGTCAGCGCGGCGGTGAAATATCTGCTCGAACATCCTGCCGTTGGAATGGTCTACGGCGACTGCAACTTCATCAACGAAGAGGGACGCGTGATCGGGAAGTTTGCCTCCGCCCAGACAAATTACCACCTGCTCCGTCAGGGATATGTGCACATCCCGCAACAGACCATGTTCCTCCGTGCAGACTTGTGGGAGCAGGTCGGTCCGCTCGACCCGTCCTTTTATTTCGCAATGGATTATGATCTGTGGACGCGCATCTCTGCGCGGGCAGGGTTAAAATACATCCCGCAGACGTGGGCAAATTTCAGGTTACATACATCAGGCAAGACCATCATGGCGGACGAGCGTTGCTGGCCCGAAATGATCCGCGTGCATTATCGCGACGGCGGTTCGTTTTTTTCCGTCATCGTTGTTAAATATTACATCCGCAAACTGATCGCGCCATTTTGGAACTGGCGTAGAAGGAGGATGTTGAATGCGTAGGGGCGAGTTTTCCCGCCCTGGGCGAGTGAACCTCGCCCCTACGTTGAATGCTTATTATGAAACTTCTATTCTCCCCTCCCTCCCTCGACGACCTCATCCGCCTGCTCAAAGCATGGAAGTTTTGGGCGCTTGGCGCAATTCTCGGCGCGTTGATCGGCGCGGCGGTGTTTTATATCGCCCCGCCTCCTTTTCGCGCGCGCGCCACCGTGCTTGTGGATTTCAACCTTGAGGAAGCCTTTCCACAAGATACAGACCGCCAGTATTTCTATTATTTGGAACGCGAGACTCGCAAACTGGAAGAGATCGCCTGGTCTGATGATGTGATCAGGCGCGTCGCCAACTCGGAGGACACGGTAGAGTCGTTGCGCGGCGCGACATTGCAACTCAGTCAACCTGCCGAGGGAGGCTGGCACTTCTATGCGGACCACCGCGATGCAAAATTGGCAAGTCAACTTGCCTCGGCATGGGCGCAGGGATTCGCAGATGAAGCACAACGAAAGATCAATTCAGGTGAGTTGAATTCCTTCATTCACGTGGAAGTAACTCAGTCTGGCGAGTTGCCTGTGGAACGAAGCTCGCCCATGAGCACCTATTTGTTGATTGGGGCGACTGGCTTTCTCGCGGTCAGCGCGTTTCTGTCCCAGTTTTTCGACAAGCCTAAATGAAATTCTCAGTGCTCTCTGTGATCTCTGTGGCTAAAACCACGCGCTTCCTTTGGGGTGCGGCGTTGTTAACTCTGCCCGTCACGAGTTTTCGATACTTCCCTTTCATGGGCGAAGGGACGTTTGTTCGCCCGCTTGCGTTCTATCCGATTGCGTTGCTCCTGCCATTGTTGTTTATTCAATTAATCCGTGGAAAAATATTTCTGCCACGTGCGGAGGCATTGACTCCGCTCATCGGGTTTGTGCTCGTTGTTTTAATGGCGAGCAGTTTTGGGGCATGGCTCGATCCGTTGCCTTTGCGCGGCAATGAATATTTCGGGCGAGTCATCCGTGCCTGGGCGACGCTTGCGATTGGCTTATCCTTTTTTATCGCGGCAGTATGGATGAATCGCGGTGAAGACGATTTGCGATTTTCAGTGAAATGGATTCTGGCTGGCTTCATAATGGACGTGGCATGGAGCGGCGTGCAGGCGCTCGCGTTTTACACGCCGTTGATCGAGAAAGTCACAGTGACGCACTGGCAACTCGCGTTCTCGATGCGCGAATTGGTAAAAACGAATCGAATCTCTGGCATGGCGTATGAACCCGCCTGGCTTGCAGGGCAAATTGGGACCGTGTATTTGCCGTGGCTCTTTGCGTCGCTGTTGACGCGCGTGCGTGTCACACGTTTCAAGTGGCTTGAGTTGATCTTGATGGGCTTCGCGGCGATATTAATTCTTGCAACCTACTCGCGCGGGGGCCTGCTTACTGCTGGCGCGGCAACTGGAATAACTTTTTTGCTTGTGGGCCGTGCGGAAATACGCGCAGTGTGGAATTGGTTTTTCTCAGGTTTTCAACGCGGAAGCAACTGGCTTTTGAGAATCGGCGTTATGATTCTCGTCTTTGGCGCGCTTGGCGGCGCAGGACTCTTTCTGAGCCAAAAAGGATATATTTCGCGGTTGTTTGAATCGAACTCTGACAGCCTGGATGAATTCATCGTAGAAAATTCTGCGGGAGCGCGCACTGCATATTTATTCGGCGCGCTGGGCGCGTATGAAGAAAGCCCTGTCTTTGGTGTGGGTCTTGGCGCGAGCGGATTTTACATCTACGACCACCTTCCAGATTGGTCGTTGACCACGGTGCCTGAGATCGCGAAGCAACTCAGCCCTGAAAGCAGGTTGTACCCAAACCCAAAGAATATGTACGCGCGTTTGCTGGCAGAGACTGGCTTGTTTGGTTTTACTCTTTTCATTGCGTTTTTATTTTCATTGCTCGGAGATTCGTTGATCGCGTTGCAAAACAAATCAGCGTTTGCGCGGTATCTTGGGATCGCGGGAATGTTTTCGTGGATTGCGATTGTCATCTACAACATCACACAGGATTCGTTTGCGACGCCGAACCTCTGGATCAATCTCGGTATTCTCGCGGGTGTGACGGCGTTTGCGATAGAATCGAAAAAATCATTTTACGCTTCCAGCGCTGTCCTCGGCGCTGGAGCCGCCGCCGAGGACGGCGGCTTGAGCAGGCAGGAACAAACATGATCGTTCTTTCCGTTGGGATGCCGCGCGCGGGTTCGGGTTGGCACTATAATCTCATCCATGACCTGATGAAAACAACAGGTTGCGCCGACGCGCGCGACATCCGCGAGAAATTTCGCCTGCAGAAGATTTTGACGGAAGTGAACTGCAATATTGGCGTGCTCTCTGCGCGAAGACTCGGGATGGTGACCCTGCCCGCGTTGATGGGGAACACGTTTGTGATCAAGGCGCACGCGGGACCGACTCTGACATCCCGCCTCCTTCAAAGCCTCGGCTTGCTCCGCATCACGTACATTTATCGCGACCCGCGCGACGCCATGCTCTCCGCGTTCGAATACGGTGAGCGCGCCTTGCAAAAGGGACGACCGAACGCGTTCTCGCACTTGACTGATTTCGACAAGAGCCTCGCGTTCATCATGGACTACGTCCGTATTTGGGAGAAGTGGACGCGCGCGAAGAATGTGCTCACCGCGCGCTACGAAGACCTGCTCACGGATTACGATCGTGAGGTGACTCGTCTGCTTGGATTCCTTAAATTGGACGGAAGCAGGCAGGAGGTCCAAAAAGTGACCGATGCTTTTCGTCCAGAAGCCGCCGAGGGGCAGCAGGGTCTGCATTTTTACAAGGGCAGGATCGGGCGGTTTCGTGAATCCTACTCTGCCGAACAACAGGGAGTGTTGAAGGAAAACATGGGCGCGTATTTGCCGCGCATGGGATATGAAGCATAGTCCGTAATCCATCTGCAACTCAAGGCGGGATTTGCAACCCTCATTTTCGGGTATCATTGGAAAACCATGCGTAGATTTGAAACACCTTATATCGCAGACTGGTTTGCCGTATCCCTGCGCTGGATCGTGCTGGTGGGGATTGTCGTTTCGCTCGCGCTGAGGGGGCAGGTGAACGCGGTCTCGTTGACGATGCCCGCGTTAATGATCTTGTGGAATGTGGTATTGAGCGCGCTGGCGGGCTTGAGCATTCGCATCCATTATCATCGTTACGTCATGCTTGCCGTGGACTTTTTGCTCGCGGCGATTTTCTTTTTACTACAGGGCGGTCTTGCGGGCGCATCTGCATGGGTGGGGCTGTATCCCATTCTCACGGGCGCGGTGTATTTTGAAATGTGGGGCGCGTTCGCCATCGCAGGTTTATTCACCTTATGGCAGTTTCTCGTTTCGCGCGATTCGTTTTCAAACGGCTTTGCATTGACGGCATCCAGCGGACTCACGCTGACCCTGTTGATCGGTCTGGTGAGCGGCATCGGCGGACGATTCGGGATGTTGTGGCTGCGCGTTTCGCGCCAAAGCCGTTTGGATTTGGAAGAACGCCGCCGCCGCATGGAAAGCGAACGCCTGCGAGCCATCTATGAACTGACCTCCACGCTGACGGCGACTCTCAGTTACAAGCGCGTGCTCGACTCCGCGCTCGATTTGGGATATACAGCGTTGAACCCAAACCCCGACCCCGATGAGCCAGACGTGGATGAACGACTCGTGAGCGCGGTGTATTTATTCCGCGGCAATGAATTGCGCGTGGGTTCTGCGCGGCGCTACACCAATGCCGATATGCGCGTCAACCTGAGCGGTAATGAAGGCATCCTCAAAAAAATATTCGACGATGGGGAACCTTTTCTCTCAACCGATATTGGCTACGACCCCGAACTTGGACGCATCATCGCGTTGCGTTCCTGCACATCCGCTTATTGCTTTCCCCTCAGAAGCGGATTCAACGTCTACGGCGCGATGCTCTTCGCCCACCCCGACCCGAGTTATTTTACAAAGGAAAGGCGCGGCTTGCTCGATATCATCGGCAGGCAGGCGGTGATCGCCGTGCAGAACGCGCGGCTGTATCAGGATCTGGTGGAGGAAAAGGAACGCATGGTGGAAGTGCAGGAGGAGGCGCGCAAGAAACTGGCGCGCGACCTGCACGATGGACCGACGCAATCCGTCGCCGCGATGGCGATGCGCATCAATCTCGCGCGCCGCATGATGACGAAGAACGTGGGCGACGCCACAGAAGAACTGGTCAAGATCGAAGAACTGGCTCACCGCACCACGAAGGAAATTCGTCACATGCTGTTCACCCTGCGCCCGTTGATCCTTGAATCGCAGGGTCTCACCGCCGCGCTCGAAGCGATGGCTGAGAAGATGCGCGAGACGTTCACCCAGAACGTACTCATCAACGTGGATGAAAAAGTCCTTGAAAACATGGAAATGGGCAAGCAGGGTGTGATCTTCTACATCATCGAAGAAGCGGCGAATAACGCGCGCAAGCACGCCAATGCCTTGCATATCTGGGTTCGGCTACGATCGTTTGAAACGGGTATCGCATTGCTGGAGATTGAGGATGACGGTTTGGGTTTCGATGTGGAAGCCGTAAATAAATCCTACGATAAGCGCGGGAGTTTGGGCATGGTCAACTTGCGCGAACGCGCGGAACTGGTGAACGGCTTGCTCAATATTGACTCCGCGCCCGGGAAGGGGACGCGTATTCAAGTCTACATCCCGCTCACTGAGGAAGCCGCAGATCGTTTGCATCACGCGAAGAGGTAATTTGTTTTCTCGGCGGCTTGAGCGGGGAGCGAGGTAAGGCAAGAAGTGAACTATATTGCCCAGGGTATGTGGGCTACACATTCTGGCCAGACTTTAGAGGACAGCAATCATACTGTTAAAGAGTGGAAGAATTGGGTTTATCAGGAAGACCCTCCTCCGGCTACATATTACTGGAATGAGGTTGGATATAATGCCTATCAGGCTCTGAATCCATATTGCGCTGAATTAAGTGTGGTGTACAAATGAAAAAGATAAACAGATATTTCAAAAGCGCTACATTTTTAATGTTATTTTATCTCTTGATTCTTTACCTAGGATATGCTTATGCTTCTTGGCAAAACGATTCGTTGTCAGATTGGGTTATTGGCAAATGGTATGGTGAAAGAGAGTATACAGATAATGCAGGGGTCCATTCAGAAGAAATATATTTAGAATTTCTACGGCCTGGTATATTAATTTATAGCTCATCCCTATCGCGCGAACTGGAATTTGGAATTGTATTCAGATATACTTTCACCTCAAATAAGCAGTTAAGTTTGAGTGGGCGACTTAGTAATTATCTCAAAAGGTACTCTGGGCTAATCTACGGAACCAGAGCATAGCACAAGCAAATTGAAGAAGCGCAAGATAGTTTTTTGACTTTTTCTCGTAACGGACCAAAAGACCTCGACAT
>Ga0247727_10002401_pt1 | contig 42943 bp, 25 predicted proteins | sample WisWelCaveWW1625_FD_202498 | JGI IMG/M metagenome (GOLD analysis project Ga0247727, IMG submission 202498) | Biofilm microbial communities from Wishing Well Cave, Virginia, United States - WW16-25 | ecosystem: Environmental > Aquatic > Deep subsurface > Groundwater > Cave microbial mat | place...
CAGGCTGATTCACCCCGGCTATCTGCGCAGCCGTCGATACGGGACCCGCCCCATAAATGTTTCCTACGCCAGGCCGCGTCTGCGCCATCCGCTCTCGCCAACCCGCTATGCGGGTACGAAGCTGGGCCATCAACGCCGGACGCTGAGCCTCAGGGGCATTCTCTATTGCATCAGCCGTCTCTCGAGCCTCAGACAATATCGCATCCATTGCCGCCCACCGAACCGCATCCGCTGCCGCTAGTCGCTCTCGCTCTGCCGCATCAATCGGTGTAACACCTGCAGGCTGATTCACCCCGGCTATCTGCGCAGCCGTCGATACGGGACCCGCCCCATAAATGTTTCCTACGCCAGGCCGCGTCTGCGCCATCCGCTCTCGCCAACCCGCTATGCGGGTACGAAGCTGGGCTAACCGACCAGGCTGATCCACAGCAGGCGCTTGAACCATCGCTGCCAACTCTTCCTCTATTTGCCTCACATCCTGAATAGTCACACCAGTGGTTACGACTGCACGGAAATGTTCTACCACAGCATCGATGAATGGCTCACGCGCATTTGACGACAAGTCGAGCCCATCAGCTGCCCGGCCTGCGGCAGCTGCCAGATCATCGATTGTCCGCGCATTGGTAATACCAGCTTGTTCAAAAACCACTTGTAGCTCGGCCCATGAACGGTAATCGTTTCCAGTCAGCCCAATTTGGTTTAAGCCAGGCACGTTGCCGTAAGCCTGACCAAATGCGTTCATTTGCTGCACCATGCGCGCGGCGGCAACTTGCGCCTCCTGAATCGCGGTCGGTTGCTCAAGCATCTGGGCTGCCCGCCACGTGCTGCCATCTCCGAATTGAATAGAAGTATCTGGGATAGCCTGAGTCACGCGTTCCCGCCATTGAGCAATGGCTGTGCGTAACTGTTGCAATCGGTTCACTTGCTCGGCAATAGGTGTCTGCTGAATGGCGGCAAGCCCCTCATCGACAGCTTCAGGCCAGGTTAGCGAATTAATGGTTCCATCAGCATTGCGGAAACCTTGAATGTAGGTATCCCACGTTTCGGCTGTCAACGGCCCAACCGGGGTCTGCGGCAACATCCGGTCACTTGTCCAAGCATCTCCGCGGCCAAACGGCAGATCGGCTCGTGTCGGCTGCCTAGGCTGACCGGCACGCGTACCCATCCGCTGCGCAAGACCAACAAGGCCGCCCATTTGTGCGTATTGTTGCCGCTGCGCAATGTTTGCCTGCAAATCAGCATCACTGGCAGCAACGAAATTACCTTGAGGATCGATCACAATAACTGGAACGTCAAAATGGTCGCGGCCTTGAGTCAGACCAGACAGCAATGCATCAGCTGCGATAATCTGCCGACCTTCTTCATCAGGCGGAGGAAGCACAAACAAGCGAACACGATTGCGCGCAGCGCTTGCACCTTGCGTACCGTCTGCAGCAGCCGCAGCGGTGGGATCCAAATCAAACGGTGGAATGCCATCCATGCCACCCGCAGCCACCATCGCCTGCCATTGTTCAGCGTTCTCGATGGTAATTACTCCATCAGGATTGGCCACCGTCGCCGCAGCGATCCGCGCCTGCTGCCTAGCCAGCTCCCTTCCATTTCGATACGCAGGCACTAACCCACGAGTCTGCTGCTGGATTGCTCGCCCAACTCTCGTAAAAATTCCAGGGCGAATAACCGCATCAATTGCTTCAAGATTCAAGTCATCAGCATCAAGCTGCATTTCCCGGTTCCATACCTGTCCTGCTTCCTCTCGTGCCTTAGCAGTCGGATCAACCATGACCTCTTGGCGCACTTCCTCACCTAACACGGGAGGGCCTTGCGTAGTGGTCAATATCGTACTGCCTGCTTCAGCCACCACAGCACGTTGATCCCAGCCAAGCACCTTCTCGCTAAATCCTATCCAACCCTCTCCAACCCCATTTACAAAACCTTGCAATGGTGCGACACGAGACTGCTTGGCCTGTGCTTCAGCCACCTTAATTCCCTCGGTCTGCATTGCATCGATATGTGCATTCGTTGACATTTTCTGGACTTGAGATCGTATACCTGAAACTGTCAAATTCGCATAAGATTCATCCTTGCTGGATTGTGCCGCTCTCTTCCTAGCGGCTGCTCTAAGCTGAGCAGCCACTTTTCCATTCGTCATGAGATAGACACCCGTAATAAACTTGTAATAACTCAAGACCGCATATATATCCTGACCAATCAATGGAAGCGCCGTACCCTGTCGTGTGTATTCATTATTTGCTTCAGTAAAGTCAGACATAACAGCATCCATGGCTTTACCGAGCGTGCCGTGAAAGAGGAGGTTTTCGTCTGCGAGTTCAGAAGCAAGCTGTTCTATAACCAAGTTCAAAGGCCCGCTTAGTTCACCCGTTGATGGGTTAATCCAGCGCGAACCTTTGTATCCGTAATATTCCGAAAGCTCGCGTAAAATACGCTGTGCGTCTTTCTGTCGCTGCTCTTTTGTGGATGGAAGGCTCGGATCAAGCGGCTTAAGCAATTCCGTAAGCTTATCGCGCAATAGAAGTGGGCGGACATCGTCAACCATTTGTATCACAGCATCAGCGATCTTCTTATCAATACCGATCCCCGATCGTTCGCTAATGGCCAACCGTTTGACGATAGCCTCCGCTGCATCCTGCTTAATATGCAGCATCTCCGCCAACTGAGCAGTGAAATCTTCTTCGTTGAGGTTTCCTTTACGAGCATCCTTAATCAGGTCGGTCAATACGAATCTCAAGGCTGTTCTCAACGAAATTCTAGTCTTACCTTCAACAACACGGTTTTTGTACTTCTCAGCGAATTGTGAAAGAGGTTCCCAAATAAAGCTCAGCTCATCTTGACGTCGGCGATGTCGAGACTCACCTACGGTTCTGCGTGCGGTCGCAACTTCTTGGTGAATACTTAAAGTCTCGGAATCGGCTCCAATTCTACCTGTTTCAAGCCGACGAATTAAGCGCTGGGTTTCTGTCAATCGTTGTCTGCTGAGCTGCTCAGCGAGCAAATCCTGCTCGCCATGGCCCGGCGCATGGGTATCCGCGATTATCCACAGCATTCGATCACGCGCTTTAATCGCTTGAATATACTGGTCAATTGTAGGCAAAGACCGAATCGCGTCCATCTCTTTAACCAAATCCTGCCATGCTTGATCATTCTCATCCGCTTCTGTAGCGCGCAGAACACTCAATGCATTTTGCAATCGTTGGTACTCAGTCCATTGCTCTGAACCACGAATACCCTTTAGGTCAAGGAAGTGGTTCTCCAACTCTTTTCTCCCCTCATCGGCCCATCTCTCTATTCTGTCAAGTCTAGCCTGAAGCCGCGTAAGATCCTCTTGTGCCTGAGCGATAGCTGCTTCAAGCTCTACACGCTTTCTGTTGGCTGCGGTACGCGCCTCATCCGAAACATTGGCATCGGATAGCTCAGCCATAACCACTTCTAAGTCATTTTGTGAAGCGCTTTGTGTTTCAGTCAGTTCAGTAATCTCATTGCGCACAGTAGTGAGCATATTTTCGCCTGCGATCGCGGCTTGCAGGTCGTTCGCCTCGATCTCATGGCCAAGCGCTTCATTTGCCTTATTCATGAACTCAATCTTGGCAGCCTCTTCTTTCGTTTGCTTATGAAGAAGCTTTTCATGGATCATGCGGCCAAGAGCTTCCATTTCATTTAATGGCATGTCGTAACCATTAAGCGTGGCAGCCACATCACCAAATGATGTGTCTTTTAGGGCTGCATCAGCTGACCCATATCGGAATGAAAGTCCACGAGCATTATTGCGAGCCACACGTGTATCACCTTGATGCGTTTCAGCATTTGTAGTGTGATCATGCGGCATGATGTTGGCGATTCCGACAACGCTGCTCATGTATACGCATACTGCTGCATCAAATAGCGATAAATCTCTGTCTGTAGCCCAATGAGCAGCTAGCGCGCTTCGGTGTTCGGCAAACTCATCCCTCAGCATCTGGACATACAAGTCACGAAGCGCAAAGTCTTTCTGGGCTAAGAACTCTTCTCGTATCCACTTCAGCCGGTCAATGAGTTGCTCCATGTCTCCTGGCGATTCCAAACCATATTGCTGACCCAAGCTGCCGATGGTATCGAGTGCATTTGTCAATCCATCCTTCTCCAGCCAATCGGCCACCGCGTTGTAGCCACGTCTCATCAGCTTGCTGCCGATCTGTACCACACCATTGAGCACCAAGACTCCAGCCCTTTTCATAATTTCATTCTGTGCTTCACTAGAGCCATCCACGAGAACCAAAGTAAGTACTTTACTGCGATCAATAGGTTTGCCTTCCTTCATAAGGAAGTATTCTTTCACAGCATCGACAAGCGCCTGCTGTTCCTCTGAAGACATCCGCTTCCATTCCTCATTGGTTTCTGGTAAATGAAACTCTTCGTTAAACACGCGTAGCTCTTCATAATCAAGTTCTTTATTTGCCCAAGCATCCTTGAATGCCTGAACCACTTTGGGAATAGTTCCGCGTTTGGTAAGCTGAATCATGGCAGGCAGACCATACTGCTCGTTCTTAAGCATATTGACGGTCTGAACAAACCATTTCTTCACCCCTGCATTCGATCCGTAGTAAGTTCCCATTTGAACAAGATCCGTGGCATGGTGATCTGGCATATACAATATGTTCGAATCAGGCACACCCATGGCATAGGTAAGTTCGCGGCCGATTGTGTTGCCCTGCACATCTTGAGCTTCTTGGCTTAGAAACTCACCCGCGTTGTCCACGCTTCCCGTATAGCCGGTAACCCATCGTGCACCGCGAAGTACGGGCATAATTGTCGTTACACCGGAACTTGCCGTATCATGTCCGGGACGCAACTGATCAATTGCCTGCCTACCCAATTCAATCAACTGTTGCAGGTCTTCGGGAAACGCTACTGAAGCTTGTGCTTCGGCTCTTTCTACGTTCGTTATTGCAAGAGCAACCTCGGCCCACTTACCTTTGCCCTTGGCGCGCTGAGTTGTGTTCTCAGCTTGAAAGTTAATAGTGTTTATCGAACGTGTCTTCTTGTTCACGTATTGGGTATCGCCCATCTCTTCAAAAGTCAGGCTCATGACATAATTAATAGCCTTTTTGAATTCTTCAAGACTCATGAATTCATGGCCCTTGGCCACCCAAGCCTTATGGTAGTTCTCCATGGCGGCATCTGCAGCCGAGCCAAGCTCAACACGATGCGAACCAAAATCAAGCGATACCCAACCTTCTTTGACGGAGAACCATTTATCGCCTTTGGCACGTGCCTCAGCCACCCGGCGGCGCGTCTCTTGAGGTGATTCGCCCATAATCATCTGAGTTACGAAAGTTACAACGGTACCTTCTAAAAACTCACCGTTGCTCAAGGCTTCCGGCGGTAGTGCATCAATGAACTGCGTAGTCGCCAAATACGCGACACCCGCATCGATTTCATCGATCGACAAGATATAATTTTCCGGGAACAATTTATCTTCGGCGTGCTTGGCCTTCTTGTCCCTTAAATAACGGAAAGCCAGAGCAGCAAGAGTCGTTTCAAGGACAACCCCATACTTCCTTTGGCTGGGATCAAAGTATTTTGTTTGAAGAAGCCGCTTTTGTTTAGCTTCGTCCATTTCATGGTCATACTGAGCGTTGAAGATGCCCAGATTGGCATATACCTTTTCATTGTCTCCCACAGCCTTACGGGCAAGCGAATTATTAGCCGAAACCGAGAAAGTAACAGCACCCGTCCAAGCGCCAGCGGCATTCACAATAGCTTGGATGTATCCTTTGCCTCCACCGGTTCTAACAGAGGTTACGGTGCCATAGCGATAGGTAAGCTCACCGGCAAGATTCTGTTCTGGGTACATCACCAAAGACTCTTCGGCAAAGTACGAAAGCCCTACAGCCAACTTAACCAAGTGCAGAAGTCCCGCATCAGGCCGCTGATCTTTTTTCAGTTTCGCAACTGCTTTTGAGTATTCCTCGGCGCAATGTAACATCGTGGGGCGAAAGGCGGTGCGTAGGATTTCTGCTTGAATCTCCTTTCTTTTTTCTTTGTCATTTTGCGCTTTGTCTAATGCTTGTCGTTGCTCGGCCGAGGCAAGACCGCGAGCCACGGTTGGTCTAAAGATATCGCGCCAAATCCAGAACGCGCTGTCATTCTGTATCAATTCAAAGAAGTGGTTTGAGAACTTGAATTTCCTATCATCCGTTGACTCAACAAGTTTCGCTGCACGAATGATCGCTTGTTCAAGTTCAGCGTCAGCTATCGTTAATGAACCGTACTTTTCCTCATGGTTGGATATCTCTGTCCGAATAGCTTCGAGATTACTGGCATCCAGTGTCTTCGATTGGGTGGCTTGAGCAGCTCGTAGTAAGAGCAAATCTTGCATAAAATCATGATAATCTTTTCGCGCAGAAGCGTTGAACAGACGGCGCCACTTGCCCAATAGGGTTTCGTTAGCAGGTCCTTGTAACGTGTGGAGTACTTGTCGCCATCCCTTATTCTCACTGATGGCTTTGTCTAGAACATTATCGACCAAATCAATTTGATCATCGGTGGCTGCAGACTGATTAGCCACCTCAACCGCAGCCTGCATAGCGTCCCACATCGCGCGCAGAAGTGGCACCTGTCGATCTTTGGCTAAAACCCGAAGTATTTCCTGACTTTGTTGAAGAAGCTCTCTTTTCTTGGAGCCTTTAGCATTCGCCAGCTGCTTATTCAGGGCTTCCCATTTCTTTTCATTTTGATGGGAAATAGTGTCTGAACGCACCGCCTGAGTGCTTTTTTGAATAATACCTTGAGTCGAACTAAGAATGGCATTGCCAACAGGGTTATCCTCGTCTGTTTGAGGAGTAGTGCTAGGCGCTTCTGGCTCAAGGAGAGTTTCTGTATCGGTGAGGGTAGGTACTTTTGTTACTACTTCAGGTATGATTCCGGTTTCAGCAGCCGGAGGGGCGTGTTCGGGTTGAGCGACTAGTGCTTGGTCGACTGGTCGTTGAATAGGTTCGGAAGGTGTAGGCATCACTGGTGCTTGATATGCACGTTGAGCTTCCGAAACGTCGGCTCCGGTTGCAAACTGGTCCGGGGCCGTCATTGCCTGCCGCATCTGATCCATCTGCTCCTTAATGGTTGGAACATTCTGGAACGGAACAGGTGTAACTTGGTCCGGTGTAACTCCCTCCGCACCCACAGAAGCGCCGGGAATCTCCATCGACATGTCGATCGTGGGAGTATCTACTTCTCCAGAGGCGGGAGTAACTGGAGCCGGTTGCGGAATCGATGCGCGCAACGCCTCGGGGCTGACACGTTTGTCCTGAGCGGTCACGTTTCCGCGCACATCGGCAATGTTGTCCATGGCAGCCATGGGAGAATTTATGGCGCCACCTGGCTGGACATCTGCTCCACTGCCAACCTGGCCGACATCAATCACTTGCCCATCCGGGTCCATCTTGGCTTGCGTGCCCGGCAGAGACATCGTCATATCAAAATCACCGAGCGCTCCGTCCTCAGTACCAGAAACAGGTGTTTGCGGCTCTTTGTCCAATTGCCAGCCTCCAATGACCCCCACATCGCCACCGATGCGTCCTGGCGGACCCATGTCATCCGAACCCGAGCCAGGTATGAGGCCATATCTGTCTCCAGTTGGCCGCCCACTAAAATCCGATCCATGCACATTGCCTGCACCGACCATTACCGGCTCAGCCACAGATTCCCTCAAGGTCTCCACCGTGCCAAGTGCCATCTCTTCTTGCTCAGCGGTCGCGATCGGTGCGGCGGTCCCGGCGACAACAGAAGTCAGCGCAGCCAAAATCTGCGGTTGCGCGTTCTCCGGCACTTCATACCGAGCAAGAATCTCCTGCTGCTGTGCCAAAGACAGATCCCGCTGCGAAAGCTCCTGCGCCAATTCAGGCGCCATATTATCGGCGATACCCGCTTGCGTGAGCACCGCCAAAATCGTGACTTGATCAGCCGAAAGAGCGCTAGCAGGACTTACTGCAGGAGCTAAATCGTGCGATAACTGAATCAGTTTCTCTGCTTGGGGCGAGCCAACAGCGCGGGCAAAAGCTTCGTCTGGCGTCATTTGACGACCGGTCATCCCTTCCACTCCTCTACCGGCCCGAAGTACATTCGCGAGGTCTTTGATTTCGTGATTGATGATCTCTTCCCGGCTGACCGCATCCATCGCGGCATCCACATACACCTTTCCACTAGCAGCGTATCCACGCCCAAAACCCGCTGCCTGCAATCCCTCCACTGCAATAATTTCAATCGCCTGGGGTGTCCCTGCTTTACCATGCCAGCGTAGATGTGTTTGCGGAGTACCTTCAATGAACGCATAAACTTGCGGCACAGCGTTCGGATCAACCACCCCCGTCTCCGCCACGATATAAGGTGTCCGTCTGGCAGCGAATTTGTCCCTCAGCAAATCTAAACGCCAGTACACCGGTTTCTCCGTCTTTTGTGTAAAACTCAGCGGCGGTATCTTATTGAGCTGCAATTGCATCAATCGTGCTAGAGCGGAATTCTGCCCTACTGCTACAGCAATCTGCTCTAATTGCTCCATCGCTCTAGACTGTCCAACCGTCGACTGCTCGGTCAGCAGCTCCTGTATCAGCTTTTCAACAAGCCCTGCGCTTATTACCGCCTCCGCCTGAGCTGATCCAAGCCCGGCCACTTCAATGGCAACTTGCCTTGCTTGTGAGCCGTAACTGTCTTTTACCAGCGTTTGAGCCACAGACTTTGCCTGTGCCGGGCCAAGGCGCGCTATTGACTTAAACGCGCTAGCAGCACCGGCTTGCAGTGTTGGATTCGCATCTCCCAAGTAGAGATCAAGCGCGGTCAGCCCAGCACTATCGATAAACGCCTGAGCATTCGCCGGGCTTGCGGTGGCTATACTCTCTAGGGTCGCAAAAAGCTGCTGCTGGGTCTGTTGGCTCACATCGATTCTATAGTCAAGCGCCCAAGTCAAAGCCTCCATCGTGCTTGCATTGAATTCACCCGGCATTTGATGCATCTCAACTGCGATGCTTTCAAGAGAAGGCGCTTGAGCACCTGTACTGAGTGCATCATTGAGCCGTCCGGCCAGAATCTCTGCCGCTGGTGAATGGGCGGCAGCAACCGGAGTCGAAAATATTTGGTCTGGTGTCCGAATGGCGATCGTGACAGGCGCTGGTGTTTCAATCTCGGCAGGTATCACAGCAGCTGGCGGTGCGATCACTTCGGGTACAAGCAATTCAGCAGCCGGTTCGGGAGAAATTTCAATTGGAGCAGCCACCACCTCTAAGGCAGGCGCCGCTGTCTCAATCGTCCCAACTGGAATAACTGGCGCGGCAACCTCTGGCACGGCCTCCACAATGAGATTCTCAGGAGTGGCATCCACCTGCCGAACAGCAACTAGATCAGCCATCAATCCAGCCACTCGATCTCGTGTCGGCTGCGATACCCCGGAGCTAAGAGCCCCCTGCACTTGCTCAAGCTGCTCGTGCATCATTTGCGCCAAAATCGGGTCCTGGCGTGCCGCTTCGGCAATAGCTGCCAACTGCTCAACCCTTCTAGTTGTCTCTGTGGGCCGCTGATCAACCAATAACTGTCCCACCAATTCCCTCACAATCCCGCCTCTTAACGCCGCCTCAGTCTGCGGCTGCCCCAATCTAACCACCTCGACAAGCGCATCTCTCGCATAGCTATCGTGGGATCTCAACAAGAGCTCTTCCACCACACCGGCAGTCTGCGTTGGGCCAAGGCGTGCTATTGACACAAACGCGTCAGCAGCACCGAACTCACCTCCAAGTAAGTATTCGCCAAGCAAGCGCAACCCCTGTTGCTGCATGAATGCCTGCGCATGTTCCGGGCTTGCAGTGGCCATACGCACCAATTCCCCGAACTTATTGCGAGGCGCCAAGTCAAAATCGCGTCGACTCAGCGACCCTATCAGGTTTGTCATCGCGGCCGTATCGACCGGCTGCGGTGCTGGTGCTTCCACCTGCAAAACTGCCGTCGGACCAATAGGCATGGCCGGCGTGGGGGCAACCATCAGCTGTGACGTGGTCGGGGTAAGAGATATTGGCGGCTCTATTCGATCAAGCGGAGGTGAAGTCTCCATGCCGATCGGCGCGGCTGGCATATCCTCAAGTCCAGTCGGAGCGGCAATGTCTATGTCAGAAATGGGTGCCCGGTCAATCGGCGGCGAAATTGGCGTTGTGATCGTGGGTGTAGTCGTAACTTCCGCGACATTCACAGGCGCAACCACTGTTTCTGCACCACCAACACGCACAGCGGTAGCCGCGATGGCTCTTGCGGCATCTCCTGCTACAAGAGCGCCGGAATCATCACCCTGCACAACAAGATCATAACTAAGGCCAATTTGCATTCGCTCTGTTAGGGAGGAAGTCCTAAACTGCGGACGAATATTAGCCACTACATAATGCCGGCCGTCTTCGGCCTGAATTACGTCCCCTGACTGAAATCCGCTGTTATATCCCTTAGCTACGCTTAGCAGCTGTTCACGAAGTGACGCATTAGCGGCTACCCGTTCAGGTCCAGCCGGTGTTTCTTCATTAATCTGCCGCATTTCGGCCTGAATAGCTTCAATTTTTTGTTGATCAGCTTGGGTAACCAGCATGAGCGGCTTCGACATTGGATCGACACGTACAGCGGTAGCCGTAAGGCTGTTGGCCGCATCCCGCGCTACTGGAGACCTGGAATCATCTCCTTGCAAAACATAATCACGGCTAAATCTAATTAGCGTTTCCCCTGTTTGGGAGGTCCTGAGCTGGGGTCGAACATCAGCCACCACATAACGCTGGCCATCTTCGGCCTGAACAACGTCCCCTAGCTGAAATCCATCGTTGTATGGCGCAGTTAGGCTCGACAGATCACTACGGAGCGACTGACGACGCGATTCAAGAGCAGTTTCCTGTTCCGGTCCTTGAGGTGTCTCTTGATTAACCTGCCGCATCTGGACATGTACATTTTTAATGCTCTCCTGGTCAGCTGCAGTAACCGGCATGAACGACGTCATCTGCGGCGGCGTCTGCCGAGCCTGTTGAGCGGTTGGAGGAGTTATCCTCGCCATCTGGGGTGCGCTAGACGGCTGGGTTTCAATCAGGGGAATAGTTGTTTGCAAGTCGGCTGGGCTAACGAATCTGCTGTCAGGTGCCGTCACCCGCTCCCGCACCGCTGCCAGGTCTTTCAGCTGAGCGGCCGGCTGCATGGAAGCGCCGGGCAGCTCCATCGCCATGTCAAAATCATCGAGCGCGCCGCCTCCAGCACCAGGAAGGGGTGTTTGCAGCTCGCGGCCAACCTGCCATCCAACTACCCCAGTGTTGTCGATACCGTCGCCTGGCGGACCCATACCGCCCTGACCAGAACCGGGCATGAGTCGATATCTATCTACAGGAGGCTGCTGCCTACCAAAGTCCGATCCGTCCACGTTGCTCCTCCCAACTCCTGCCGACTCAGCCCCAGTTTCCACTTGGTGGTGAGTGACACCTATAATTTCGCCGGCCGGTGTCTGAGCGGTTTCATGAATGCTCAACAGCTGGCCGGTTATATCGCTTTTGAAGTTGATGCTCCGCGTTCCGGTTCCTGTGGTGTCTACACCCGCATCACCCGGAACGAAAATTCTATTCGCTCCCATCGCTCCCGGTTCGGTTGTTCCACCTGCGCGGTCGATGAGATTCGTCTGCGTGAGCCCACGCATCGCATTCGCAGCCTGGGTGGCGTCCATCTGAGCAGGCAATTCGTCCACGTGATCGGCAAAATTATCCAACTGGCCGGCAGTTCGCTCAGTCTGAGCAAGTAGACGCGGATCATCCGGCCGAATACCGCTTGTACTTACAATAGAGGAGCCGGTACCAGATACTACAGCCTCAAGCGTCGGTGTGACTGTAGTCTCCGAAGCTACCAACTTATTTTCAGCAGTGATTAATTGGCCTGTGCCGTCCAACCGAACCTCAGTCAGCCGTTCCCCTGGTGCGACTACATAGGTCTTCTCGCCAAACTGGTATTGTCCTGACTCAAGCACGGGAATGCTGATGGTGCCGTCGGCTTGCATCTGCATTTGAATCGGTGTGGTGGCTTGCACATCTAATTCACCCTGCAGCTTGATCGGTGTATTGCTGGGCATGAGCATCGCTGGAGCATCCTGAATAAGCATCAGAGTCGGAATTTCAGCAGGCAGTGTCACGTCAGCGGCCATCATGCTGGATCTAAACTGCGGCTGCGCTCCCTGAGTCACAGCTTTCTCAATTACCGAACCAAGCCCCAAATCAGGATCTGTTGCCAGCGCGTTGAGAAAATCCCGGCGCTCAGCGTTGGTATTGAGGGTTTGCGCCTGCTCCTGCAACACACTAACGCGTTCTGCAGGTAGCTGCGGAGCCGCTTGCGGCAGATGCGCAAAGAATTGATCCAGTGAAGCCCGGCTAACACCCTGTGCAATTACGGGTGTAGCCTGCCCAGCACCATCAACACCAGGTGCCTGGGCTATTCCAGCCGCGGTCGTTTGGGGGGTACCGGTGCTTGTTGGCGCCTGGCCATCTGGCGAGCCCGCACCCGATGTCGGCACGCCGGCAGGCTGCGTTGCCGGTTGTGTGCCTGGGGTCGTCGGCAGCTGCGCGACTTGCTGCTGCGGCGTTTGAGCGGCCGGCGCTTGCGCTACGTTTTTGACCGGAATGTACTGCCCGGTTGTATAATCCATATGCCCCTGGCCTTGCCCTTCTAGGGCGGCAATAACCATAGCCGTCGATACATTCATCGAGGAAACATTTTTGCCAATACTAACTGTCAACGTAGGATTTCCGGTGCCAAACCCTTCTGCAAGAAAATTGCCGATTTGCTGCATCTGAACATAGCTGATTTGGCCGGACTTCACAAACTCAGACAGGACTGGATTGATAATCATGCTCTGCGCTAGTTGCTCGGAAACACCTTCCTCCAATAGACCTTCTGAGAAGCGATTGAAAGCTCCGACCGTCAGCCCCTTTAGTTGTGTGCGCCATCCTTGCCAAGCGGCTTGCTCCGCCACTTCAGGCAGAAATCCTCCTAAAATATTTTGAAACGAGCTGATCGCCTGCAAGTTACGTCCTACCACGGGAGTAGAGTAAGCCACTCCTTGCATAATGGGCGCTAATGGGTGCATCAGCACGCTGAAGATCCAAGTTTGGGCCACGCGTTCCGGATCGGTATAGCCTGCATACAACTCGCCAAAGAACACGTCAGACACACTTGCATCCGATTCATATGGATTGCCCGCGTATTGGGTCGGATCAGCCACGCCCAAAGTACCGGCCAGAAAGCTTCTCTGTAACGGAGTACCCCAAGAGGGATCCTCCTCCAACTTCATCTTGGCCGCTTTGGCAACAGCAGCGTTTGTCGCCCCCATGATCGGCATGGTCATGGCATTGTTGAAAATGCTCTGCCACTGCTTCACAAACGCCGCTCGGCCGCTTTGGCCTGTCATTCCCGACACATTGATCCATGAGCTCTTCAAGCCTGACCCCAATGCGGTGTAACCCAGTGCTGTGGCATACCGCCTCAATTGCAGACCGCCGGCGTTGACCACGGCGGACTCCAGCTGCGGGCCTACGGTGTCCAAATTCATCGAAAAGAAATTCTTGAAACTCGTTGAAACCTCATTCCGAATGCCGGTCCAGCCCAGCTGGCGCAAACCCGAGGCGTTGGTCCGCATGGAAGTTGGGTTGATCAGCAAACCGGAGAAAACCGCCGTCTCAGCCAGGGTGTGGGAACCCAATAATGGGATATCGATATCATTGCTCCAGAAGCTGGAATCCGAAAGATTATCCGTTGAATGCAGATCAAGTAGATAAGACATGCCGCCGGTCTTTCCGGCAAATACGGCATTTCCAAAAACACCGACTGAATTCAGGATTTCCACGGCACCGTGCTGCAAGCCACTGGTCCAGCCGGCCTGCTCCAGCTGGTTGGCTGCGTAAATCGAGCCCGTTCCCACAGCATAACTACCGCCTAACCAAAGCACTTCTTTGCCAGCCCGTACACCCCAATTCGCCAGTTGTTGACGGGCGGTCAGCTTAACTGCTTCCTGCACGAGTTTCTCTGTCGCCTGCCCCCCGGCCGCCGCTCCACCCAATGCCCTGAATAGAGCGCCCCCCGCAAGGTAGAGAGTACTCTGGCTGTTCATCATGCTGCCCCATTTCACAGCACCGGATTGATTGCGGTAGGAATCAGGCTCAAGCCAGACTGCTGCGCGTGTCTGTTGGTAAAAAGTCTGGCTTTCACTCTGCGCGTGTATGGCACCAATAAGTATTGCGCGATTTACGTCATCAATGCCGAGGCCCATCCGATCCTTGCGCCAGTCTTCCAACTCATCATGAATGCCCAGAGATTGCTCAATATCGGCAAGCTTGTGTCCGGCAGCTGCCATGCCCAAAAGGGGCCATGCAAATGATTGCATCCAATTTCCGGCACCGCCGGTAAAGAGGGCTTCGTATCCGCGCTCAATAAACTCGGCGGCGGGGGTGGTGCTTGAATTAGCCTGATTATAGCCGCCCCAATATCGCTTAACCTCCTCCTCGCCGGATACACCATTTTGAGCAGCTATACGAGCCATAGAATCCCTATAGAATATCAGCTCATCGACTCCCATCCCTGTTATCTCACCTTGAGTGATCCGATTATAAGAAGCGTATTTCTGACTGCCATCTCGAGTAACACCGTGGAAGACCTGCCCTGTTGAGTCAAAGATCGTATGCGTGGCACCCGCTATCGGTGCAAAAGATTTGAAGCCTTGGAGAGAACCATCGGCATCCATGACAAATTGATAAGGCACCGTCTCCATGCCGGTAGAGTTCTTGACTGCGCTGTTGCTAAAGTCTGAAACCAGAGTGCCACTAAATTGATGGCCAAATGTCAGGTTAGAAACCACGTCGTCCACGACATCAAGCCGGCCGGTGGGCGTCCGTACCGTCTCGGAAAGCTTAAGCTGATCGGCGTTAACCTCAGGCTTAATGTATGTCGCATTCTCATCGGGCATGCCAGTGGGTTCGGGGGGCGCTTCTACAAGTCCCAGAATACCGCGGCCATGATAGTCGGCAACCGCATGGCCGTCCTGAATTCTGAACTCTGCATCCTGCCAAATAGGGCTTGGAACTGCCCCTTGCGTTGACTGAGTATCAACCGCGATCCGGTCGAACCCTTGCAGAGCGGTCAGGCGACCTTCTTTGTTCCAGGCGACCGCTGTTCCTTCCGTTACCGCGGTAAATTCGACCATTTTCTCCGGATTGTCCGCATCAATCCCTTGAATAGCATGGGCAATTCGGATGCGCTCACCTTGATCGGCTAGCATGAGGCCACCCGCTTGGGTCATCAAGTTGCCGCCTTTATCAAACGCAAGATGGACAGGCGCTACCCGACCATACTCTTGGCCAGACCGACCCTGATTGCCTAGGACATCGCTCATATTCACATAGTCGACACCTTTGATCACACCGCTCTGGCCGTCTTTCTGAATACCGATGGCCAGGTAATCAAAACCGGTGCGGTCATCAACCACCAACCCGCGTAAATCTGAGGCAATGGAGCCGGCAAAACCGTGGCCCATGGTAAGGTTGTAGCCCAGCGAATCACCTTGTAACTGCACCTGACCATTGACCAAATGGGTTTCGGCAAATCGGATAGTATCCGATTCGTGCGAAAGACCGTCGGAACCTTGCGTCTGCCCAGGAAGCGGTGCGTTAGAACTAGGCAAAAAGAACTGTCCGCTTAATCGATCGCCTGTGTCGGCGGTAATATCCGCGGTTATCTGACCATTCTGCAGTTTGAAATCTGCATCTTGCCATAGCACCGTCCCGGAATCGGTCTGTCCTAAAGCCATTTTGTCGAAACCGCCGAGTGAGGTCACGAAACCCTGCTTATCAAACTGAACGAACTTACCACGGCTTAGAGCGTAGTCAGTTTCGTGCAAGGCTGCATCATCGTTCACCACGTACCCCCGACCTCTTCCGTAGAGGACGGTAGGCGAGTCTGTCTGCACTTCTCCCGCTTGCTGGATGGTAATCCAGTCGTCTTTATCCGCGACTAGAAAACCGCCCACAGGCGTTTTGATTGTGTCAAGTGAGCCAAATTCATTAAACGAAAGCCTCTGGCCTGTCATTCCCGGGAGATTCTCAATGCCTTTCTCACGCAGAGCGTGGGCACCCAGACTGGTATCGGTCGCGTCCACATAGTCGGTTCCTGAAATGGAGAAAACCTCACCGTCGGCTCGGCCCGTTCCCTGCTGGCGCGCGATGGCGAAGTTTTGGAAGCCTGTATTGTTGACCAAATCGACGTTGCGAAGATCCGTCTGAATCGTGCCGGAAAAGCCATGGCCGAAGCCAATTCCGTAATTTAGATTATCGCTGCTGAGCGTCACCGGCCCGCCCAACTGCCAATCGGCGGTGTAAGCGCTTAGCCCACGATCAGTGCCTACCGCCTCATCTCCACCCCCCAGCGCTCCGCCACCGCTACTGGGTAAGAAGAAAGTGCCGTCTCCGCCAGTGGTCAGCGTAACCTGGCCGTTAGCCAGTCGAGCGCTCGCGTCCTGCCATTGGCCTGGCTGAAACTGAATAGCATCTAAGCCAAGAAGATCTGTAACCTGGCCCATATCGTCCCACTTAACGGAATCCAGCCGAACCAGGGCAGAAGTGTTACGGATGTCCTGAGTTACACCGCCATCCTGCAATTGGGCATCGTTGTATTGTGCCGTGCCCTGAACCAAACCCACGACCTGACGGCCGTTAAATGCATTCCACCCACCGGCTACTGTCAAAGGCACATCTTCACCAAGCGCTCCGGCGTTTGAGATGTCCGCCACCACCGGCCTGCCTGTGGAATCAAATCGGTAGGTGTCCAAACCTGTTGCATAGTTGTAGTCGTTGTACGCACCATCGGTACCCACCTGCACGAGATAAGCGAACTCATTACCGCCGTTCCAATCGATCACGGAGTTGCGGTACAAGCTGCCGAAGTCGATACCCACCGTGTCCTGGCCGCTGCGGAAAACCTCGCCCGCATTCGCATCGCTAAGCGAAAGCCCCAGATCGACCGTGTTGCCGACACCGCTGATGCGATAGAGCATGTCGGTGCCGGTGAGTTGATCCAGCCGGTAGTGATTCACCGGACCATCCATTTGCTGCGGGTCCAAAGCTATGCCGTCCACCGGAGTGCTGTGGCCATCCAGCTCCGGCGTCCCGACCAAACCCGGATGGCCATAAATCTGGGCGTTGGTTGAGAATCTCAGCCCTCCATCTCGAAGGCTGACCAATCCTTGCTTGGCATCCTCTACGCTTATAACTTGGCCGTCATTGCCAATTCGGGTTTGAGTAATCTGCGCATTCTCATCGAATACATGCGGGCTATAAGTGGTTTCTACTCCCTCTCGCGGGGATGACAGTGTACTCAGCGCAAGCACACCAAAACCTGGACCCCAACCTTCGTGCGCAATCTCTGTGAGAATCGTCTGGCCTGAACGTTTTTCATTGAAAGCCAGGCCACCCGACGTCTCATGGTGAATGAGTGTTTCAAGATTGTTTATGCCAATTCGGCTGTTCTCATCCAAGCGGCCATTGTCCATTACGATGTTGCCTTGCAGGTTCCAGGCCCAATCGTCGCCCACTTTTACCGGAGCGGTCGCAGGATCATACTGCTGGTAGATCACTCGATCATCCTGCCTATACACAGGGTTTGCGTTATAAGTCTTCCAATCCGTTTCTGGGCTCCAATAACGTGTGCCAGCACCCAGAGCATATCCCGCAGAGGTGAAATCCCCTAAACTAGTGAGTTGGAGAGGAGTTCCGATCACGCCTGAAATTACACCTAAAGATCCACCGTCCAAGTTTCCTGGGGTGGAAAGAAATTGAGTGCCTGCAGTAGGGCCTGCCTCTAAGAGTACCTTTGAGCCGCTGTACTGCACATAGCCCGCTTCGCCACCCCCGCCTTGCGCTCCTGAGCCCGTGGCAGTACCACCTTCCAATAGAATCTTCTGACCAGGGTTTAAGGCAAAACCAAGATTCGTTTGGCCTGTATCGGCGACAGCCGCTTTGAAGTCAATGAGGTCTATTCCGTCCCCAAGCAAAACTTGGGTAACCTCCTGCGTAGATGAATTCAATATCTTTACTGTGCTGGCACTCTCATTCACAACCTCTGCCAACCCACCGTAGTTGGCTTGCCAGACGTTGTCTGCGTCCTTACCTGTAATGTTCGCCAAACTTACCTTATGAAAATTATTCTGCTCACCCAGGCCTAAATTCAGATTCAAATTGCCTTGCAAGCCAAGAACCGCATTCACGTCAAGTGTGCTGCCATCCGAAAGCTCTGCTTGATAGGCGAGGTTGCTACCGCTTTGAAGCGCGATATAGTTGCTTGAGGGGTCGGTTGAGAAAACCTCAAAGAACGAATCGCTCGGCGTCACGTTGATCGCAACGCCGTTGGCCAGAAACACGTTCTCGGCAAACGGCAGGATTGAGCCGTTCACACCCAGCGCTCCATTGCTCTTTCCCGCAACCAAATGCGCATATGAAAGATTCATGTTCATAGTGGGCTGACCCGGCTTGCCTTTATCCTTGAGGTCGACCACACCCGTAAACGCGCGCTGATCGTCGTTGAAGTTGGCGTAGCCGTCTCCGGTGGGCGAGCCGACAGTCCAGCTCAGGCTGCCGTCGGCGCCGACTTCGGTGTTCAGCTCACCAGCGGTGTAAAAGTGCTCGATATTCGAGAAAATACTGCCGGGACCCGCATTCGGACTCGAAGCGCCCCCACCTGAGTAGCGCGCGGCCACGTCGCTTGTGATAAACGCGACCGAAAACACCGAGGAGCCGATCTGGAAATCATCCTTGATCGCATCCAAGCCGTTTACATCAATGCCTACGCTAAACTCGCCCATCGCGTTCTGGCCAACGGCACTGCCAAAAAGCACATCCTGATAGCTCACGTACATAGCGCCTTCAGGGCCGAAGTACGATGTTCCGCTACCGTCCTGAGACACCACGCCCAAGATTACGGTCTTGCCGTCTACCACAGCCGTAGCAACATAGGCGTTAGCAACAAATCCACTGCCGGAATACAGCGTGCCGGCTGCGTCCATAAAACTAGCGGCGGCCAAAGCCGAGCTCGTGCCCGCCTCGCCGCCAATGGTGTTGTCGCTCGTAAAAGGCGTGGCAAACCCCTGATACTCCAATTCCCCATTTTCATTGAAGACGATACCGTACACCAGCGGGTCCACGCCGGAGCCATCGAACTTGATGATCATCAGGCCAAGGTCGCTGCTGGCGATGTCCCAGTGAACATCCGGATTGAGGGCAAAACCGGAGAAACCTGCGACCAAATCCTTCCACTCTTGGCTGCCCAACAGGATGGCGGGCGAGTTGGCCAAATCCGCGCGCTCAATCACAAATTGACCTTCCGAATTGGTCGAAATATCGGCGGCGATATACTCGTATTGGCCGGTCTGCTCGTTAAATCGGTAAACGCCTTCCAAGGAAACGATCTGCGTTTCCACGCAACCGCTTTCTAAAGTTACGGAAAGCTCTATTACCGAGCCCTCGGGGTTGATGTAGATCGTGTTGCCGTTTTCGTCTTCTCCCACATACAGGTGTAAAGCATCGTTGTAAGAAAAGGCGCCGGCCGCATCGATCACCGAAACCGCCATCCAGTCGGCGCTTCCCACTCCAAGAAGCAGATCTTGCCATTCCTGGCTGCCGATCTGTATTGAGGGGGCTTCCTTAACTATCTCTGGGTTGATAAAAATCTTACCGTCTGAAATCACGACCTCGACGGCCTTAAAACTGCCATCCGCGAATTCCAACCCCTTCGGCTTGCCGTCGTCTCCGGTGTGAACGATCACAGTCTGGCCGTTGCCGTCTATATAACTGTAGACCGTAACCCCATCAGGGCGGTAGTTCTCGTCCATGCTGCCGGGAACACCCTCACCCGGCATCCAGCCACCCATGGTTGTAGTCGTAAGCTCGTGCGACTCCATGTCCTGCGCGCCTTCAAAAGGAAGGATTACAAGCCCCAGCACATCCGCGGCGTTCTGACTTGAGCTGTTCAGAAAGCTGTTCTGATCCGTGAAATCGCTCGACTGAGCTTCCAGAAACGCTTGTTCATCGGGATTCATGTCTTGATCCCACGGCATCTGCGGCTCGCCCCAACTGTCTGCCCCCCCGAATCCTACCGAAGTTGGACTCTTATAGGTTTTTGGTTTAGCGGGCGTCCATTTCGGGCGTTCCGGTATCTGCCCAGGCTCATCGAACCAACCGCCGTAAACCTGTTTGGCCTCCGAGCGGTTGAGTAAGCGGCCGCGGGTATCCGGCGCGGCAATAAGCGCAAAGCGTGTAAAGAGCCGTAAGAATTCATAAGTCGGCAGCGTTTCCGAGGTGCCGTCTGACTCATAGTAAGAAACACGGGCGTCATTGACGTCCGAAACCATGACGTAGTGATCCGCTTCGCCGTCTTGTGTCAGATCCAGCGCCGCGATCATCGGGTAACGCAGTGCGTGCAGTTCATCGGGTGTCAGCTCAACGGCATTGAGCCGCAAGCCATGCGCTTCAGCCACCCGCTGTACCGCGTACATCGAAATAAACAGCGGCCCTTCGAATAAGCCTTGCGCCTCTTTTATAGGCGCATCCGGATCAGCGCTTGTGCGCAAATTGACCGTCAAAAAGTCATGCAAGAAACCTTCTACCGTAAGGGTTTCGCGCGAGGCGGGGCTGTTGAACAACGACAACATGGGCGAGAGCGCATTCGGCGCGCAGTTGGCACACAAGGTCTCGGGATTGCGCAACCAGCTTTCGATGGTTTGGATGCTGCCCTCGTTTAAGGCATCGAGCACGCCGACCGGCGCTTCAACCGTCAGCCCGGGCACGATAGTCACGCTCTCCTTACCCTGTTTAGCGCTTAAATCCTGCTGCAGCGAGGCGGCCTGCGGCGCATAAACGCGCATCATCGCTTTCTGGGTCAGGCCCGAGCGGCCCAAAGCCTCAAGCGCCTGATCAATGACCTCCTGTTCAAGCCCTACCGCAACCAGCAATCGGCGTTGCGCTTTTTTATGTGTGTCTTGGGCCACCACTTGGCCCGATAGAAGCACGGCATCGGTCCATCCAAAGCCTGAGGATTCCAAATAAGTGGCGAGCGAAAAAACTTTAGCCTGATCCAGCCCGGCCTCGCGGATGACGCTTTCCTCACCCTTAAAGAGCGAATCAACGAGAATAGCCGCTTCGGCATCCGAATAATCCTTGGAGCGCAAAAGATCGAGATAAAACTGCTCCGCCTGCTTAAGCGCTTCATCGGAAAGTTTCTTGGAAGAGGTGTCGGCCAAAGAAGAGGGTTGAAACGCTGCAACGGGTGCTGCAATCGACTGCTGCGGTTCTTGCTGGCTGCGGTGGGCTTGCAACTCACGTAGGAAGCGACCGACCCAGTGCGCCACATCGTTGGAAATGCGCGCGGCCTCGGCCTTGCGCTGAGCAACCCGCACCGGGCTGAGCTGCCGCATGCGCCAGCGCGATTCCGGCGTGCTGGCCATACGCTCAACGACATGAGCCAAGCGCGGGTTCTTGTTCAAAAACTCAAGGGCTTGTTCAAGCTCTTGCTCGTTGGGCAGACGGCCGTAGAGGTCATCGTAAATCGTCACAACAGCCGTCCGGCGCATTTCAGACAGCTGCCGCTGTTGCTCAGCCGAAAATTGCATGAGCTGAAGCGAATTGGCATCGGCTCCATACACCGCCTGCTCGGCGCCGAAAATAAGCGCGAGCCCCAGGCAGAGCGCCTTGGTTCGCTTCATTTCAAGCCAACGGTCTATTCGCATATCAGTTTGGCGATGCTTTCATCCTCAATAAGTCCGATGAGTGTTCGATCTACTGCTGCCGAGCTGCTTGCGTAGCCGACGCTCCGATTTCTGCCATTCCCATCACCCCACCGCGTAAAAAGCGGATAACGATCGGGCCCGCCACGATGACCATGGCAGAAGCTAAGCTGATAACCAGCGGCACTAGCATTTTCAGCGGCGCTTTCTGAGCAAAACGTTCGGCCCAGTGGTAGCGCGCCAAACGCATATCTTCAGACAACACCGTCAGCGCGTCCATCAAACCGGTTCCCATGCGATCGGCCTGAATCAACGTGCGCGCGAAGGTGCTCGACTCAGGCGTCTGCACACGCTGGGCAAAACCCTTGAGCGCGTCGCGGCGGCGTTTACCCACGCGCACCTCAGAAAGCACAATAGCCAGCTCCTCGCGCACCGGGCATGGCCGAAACTCTCGAACGATACGGGTCAGCGCTGTCATGAAATCAGCTCCTGCTCCCACGCACAGCGTCAGCAGATCAACAACCTCAGGCAGATCCCGCGCCACCGTATCGCGCCGGGCGGCTATCTTGCCGTTCAGCCAAAAAATCGGAAAACCAAAACCGATCATAGAAACGATCACCGCGAATACCGGATCTACCGGATCTTTGTTGGTCGATTGCAGGTAAACATAGCCCATCCCGGCGCCGATAGCCGCCAGCTCCTGCACCACCACCAGCTGCCATGCGTCCATTCGAATACCGGCAGCTTCCAGCTTGCTCGTTGCCCAAGCGGCATATCCTTGAAGACGAAGCGCTCGATGCATGGGGTGCAACCCCACCGCCAATTGCTTGATAATGAAATGTTCTTTGGTTTGTATGACTTCAGATTGAAGACGCTTGCGCACCGCAAGTTTGGATGGATCAAAACCAAGAGCCATCGCCAGCGCCCACATGAAAATAGCGCCGCTGAAGAACACCATCACGTAAGCCACACCCGGTATCATCGGCATCGACATGATCTCCACCCGCCTCACATCGGGGATCGGCTGAACCGAAAAAACAAGAACGCGCCGATCAATTGAGCCACCACCACACCGGCAAAAAAGAGCTGCCCCAGCGGATCCACAAAAAAGAATCGAACATGGCTTGGATCCATTTTATAGACGATATACATAAAGATCATCGGCAGCATGGCCATAACCAAACCTTGCGCCTTGGCCATGAAAGTAAGCGTCAAAATTTTCTCTTTGATTTTTTTGCGTTCGCGCAAGGTTTCAACCAGCTTGGTAAAAATGGTAGTGATATCCCCCCCTGTCTCGCGCGCCACCAAGACCGCGGTCACGAACAAAGTCACCTCTTCAGAAGGCATGCGCTTACGAAAATGATCCAGAGCGTCTTCCATGCTCACACCCATTCGAATTTCCTTAAGCAGCAACCCGATCTCTTGGCTGGCGGGCGCCGGCATCTCTTCAGCGACGACGGTAAAAGCCTGCAGCATGCTCAAACCCGCGCGCACGCAACTTGAGATCAAAAGCAGCGTATCCACGAGCATGCCTTGAAATTTCTTCTGCCGCTGGGCATGTAAGACGCGTAGCCAAATTCGCAAAAGCACGATCCCCACCACCGCCCCACCCACCAGGCCGATCAGCATGCCCGAAAGCATCCAAGCCAGCAACCCGCACACGACAGGGGTCAGCAAATAAAATAACCGCAGTCGAGCGGGGTCCCAATTGAGAAACATGTCTTGCAACTCGACTTGCGCCTGATTGACACGGCTGTCCACAAAACCAGTGGAGCGCCGCTCCAGAAAAGGAAACAAGTACCAGCCAACGGCTGATCCTAAGCCGAATATACTGGTGTACAAACCGTATATAGCTATATCCATATTTTAACTTTTTATATATGGTATCAAATCAAGCTATCCAAATCCATGCAAATTCAAAAAAACCGAACTGCCCGATTCCCATAACACGGCAGCTCGGCTTCCCTTTTCATCAAAGGGCCCGTGGCTTTGCGTCCTCCGATTGCCCGGAGTTTGCCGCCGCTCGCAAAGAGCGGCTCCGTCTGCGCTGGACGGATTTCTCGAGTAAGCATCGATGCTTAAAGTTTACCGGTCTTTAACAATAAAATCAAGCGCTTCGTGTGTATTTAAGTTCTAATATACAAGCAACTTACATCCGCTCTTTTAGTGTCAAAATGACCCTTCTCTATTTCACCCCAATTTCCCCCGGCTCTAGGGCTCATTCGGCACAAATCCGCTTAACTGGTCGGAGCCGCTTTTCCACATCCAATTGATTCCATTACGGATATGAGGAAACGACATCAAGAGCGCAAGCGCCACCATAGCGATCAGCAGCATGGCTTCAAGGCCGATTTGCCCGCTGCGGCAAAAACGCGCAGCCATGCGCTCACTCACCAAACGCCTGCACTTTGCTCGGATACGCGCAAAAAAGGTGTTTGCAAAATAGAAATAACAATCGAGGTCGGCGGCTTTGGGGTGTTGATCGGCTGATCCGAAGACCCCTGTATCGAAACAACCGCTTCCGTTCCTGAAGAAGTATTTTCATAAACAAGAAAATGACGATCGGCCTCATTGGATGCACCCGGCTCATTACGCTGCTTCACCGTCCAGCCGTATGAACGCATCTTCGCGCGGAAAAACGCAGCCACCGCATCGGGCGAATCCGATGACGTAAAAAGCTGCGTCACATCCTTGTCGTCGTCGGAGCGGCTCTGCGACACCGCGCGCGCGCCCGGATAGCGCGGTATTTCCGGTGACAGCGCAAGCGCCTCTTCCGGCACCGCCACATCACCCGTCAGCACGTTTTGGCGCAGCAGCCACTCATCCGCAGGGTTAAGCGGCCGCTTGCCGTTTGGCCCAGGGGGCAGCACCGCATCCGCCCGCCAATGATTCAAGAATCCAAGCGTTCGATCGCCTTGCGCCATCATCTGAACGACCACGCGCTCTTGATCCTTCGTCGCCAGAATCTGCTCTCGAATCAGCATGCCGCTTCGCGCTTGCCAGGGAAGCTTCTCGATCAGCCAGCCATCTCTGGGCAACGCCTGCTCGAAAAAGCGCGCTAACTCCTCTTCTTTCAATCGCGTCTTAAACGTCAGCACTTCCATGCGATGCGCTCCAAGCCATACCTGAGTCCGCATCAAAGGCGGCGCGACATCAGCCGGAAGCGAAATATCCAAGCTGCGGCCGATCAACGCCAAGGAGTTAAGATCGCGCGATGAGGCGTGTGGATGCGCCGCCCCTGAAAGAGACAGCTCCGGCGCCGCAACAGACCCATGCTCGTCTGTTTGAGCGCTCAATGCCGAACCCGTTAAAGCGCCTTCGCAGACGAGGATCACCAGTAATACCCACCCTTGCCGGGCTAGGCTGCGCATCAGTTGGCTCCGCTGAGCTCTACCGTCACAGTACCCTCCCCCTTCCACTCGTTGGTCCACTTGGCTAGCGGTCCCGTAGGTCCCAGAAGTAGGGGAACTCCATTGATTATCGCCGTACCCTTCGAAGTCACGCTGGTTAATTGCAACCCCAACCCGCCGCCTCCCGTGGCGTGATGTTCCACGCCGGCAGAAACAAAGGGATCACCTGTTATTTGGCTAGGAAAAACAGTGTACGTGTCGTTATCTTTTCTTGTAATACCGCATCCTCTGCCAAGGGTGCAAGCCCCAACGACCACAGCGTTGGTCTCTGGTGCAATTTGGGGTATGCGATCAGGCCCCATACCCCCCTCTAGATCAATTGTTTCATAACTCTTCAAATCATCCGTCATATTGTCGCTGCTTGCTAATGCGTTGTCCGAAAGCTCTGGCTTAATCATGGCGGCGAACGGCTGCCACCTTCCTTCTTCCTTATCGATGCCGACAGCCGACGCCCCGCATACATTCAGCGCGTTGCAGCCACAATGAAAGTGATTGGTCGCCTGATTTTCTTCCAGATCCCACTGCAAGAATTGTGGCGCAACACCCGCAAGCGTCAGGCCCATCGCAGCGGATGGATAGGTGGGGGTCAGCAGCGCTGTGTTCTGAAAATCACCCGCAGACCATGCTACCGTAACCGGCACAAGCGCTGAATTGTAATAGGTGCTACAGTTGACGCCCGAAGGCATGCCGCGCAAGTTGCGCACAAATCCAACGCAAACAGCTCGGCGACCCAGCTTATGGCTGCCCACAAGCGCTCCGGCGGCAACGCCCGCGTAATACTCAAGCGGGCCCACATCGCCATCTTCCTTTCCTACCGCGAATGATTTCCAAAGGTCTTTCGCATATTGCTTAGAAGGCTCCCCGGGGCAAAAAGGAATCAAGTAGATAGCCTGCAAAAGAGCAAGCGCTGAATAAGACTTTCGCGAGATCCAAGCGGCCTCCCTAATTCCGCTTGCGATGTACGAAGCGCCGCCAAGCGCCGCGGCATCGGCGGCATTAGAAGTCATCGTCTTCTGCAGCGAAACCTGCGAAGCGCTGGTGACCACAATGATCATCATCAGAATAAAAGCGAGAAGCGGAACAAATAAAAGCGCTACGGCGCCCCGTGGCCGATGCCTGACGGCTAGTCGCATAAGAGCGCCCTTCTCTCGTCATACTCCGCGTGCTGGATGCTCTCATAGATTGGCGGAACCCATGCCGACTCAATCATATATACTTCACCAACGGCATCGGTTTGATCGTTGTAGGTATAGTCGTCGCGAAAATACGCCTCGTTGGCCTTTGCATCTGCCATCTGCCGCAATTCGCCAATGCTGCCGGCGTCCCACGCCTGAAGCAAAAGATTCATGGAGGCGAGTGCTGCGTCCCTGGCAGCTTCCCAGTCATCAATATCGTCACAGTCGTCACCCTGATCATTGCACTCGCAGCCGGGGTCTCCCTCATCGCAAGCTAAGCATGTGTCGCTTTTAGGCCAGCACCCGTCGATGGTGCATTCTTTGCTGCAATCCGCGTTATCGATCAGACCCTGATAGTAATTAGCCTGATCCTGATAGGCTTGCGCAGCATCAGCATCCGCCCACATCTGATTGGCAATGGCATAGTTCTGGGCTGCGGTAGTCGCCGCGGGAAGCAGATTGCCGGTAACGGCCCCATGGGCAGCGGTATATTGCTCGACCGCGGTGGCACGAAACGCCTCGGCCGTTGCCACAAAGCCCGGTCCGCAAGACGGTACTGCGGTGGGCGCGGCGGTGATATTCGATGTCATGCTCCATGGCGGATTGTCATCTGTGTCGATGAGATCGATCGAACCCAAGCCCGCAGGCGGTTCCACGTAGCCGGCATCAAATTCTCCGGCGTCTTTGCGTCCCGGTACGTAGCCGGATACGGTTTGACCCAGGCCGCTCATGGCCCATTGGCCTACACGCGCGGTAAGCCATGCGATCGTGATGACACCCATCACCGCCAGAACGAATTCAACCGTAAAGGCTTGCCCGTGTCGATTGAAGATGCTGCGCCCTATCTTAGCCATCTTGGCGATCAGTCGGTCCGCACACGACTTGAGCCCTCTACTTTGATATTAGAGGCGCCCACCGAGTGGGATGCCGAAGCCAGTCCGGTTGTTGAGAGTGTCACATTTGATGAAATGATTGCCTTTGCGGTGGTGACCTTGTTAGACGTATCGTGCTCGATTGTCGTGTTCATGAGCGCCTCAGACCATCCAACGGTAGTCGTTGTATCGATCGCTGCATTGTTGCAGTTGGCCGAATGCGTGAATGTGCTCACCCCGCTTGTTCCGGAATAAACCACACCGTAGGGATCGCCGGTGCCGGATCCACAGTAGTTACGGGCCAAAGACATGGTGAGCTGCCGGCCCCATTCCACAAAGCAGCCGCCGCGCGAATCGGTGGCGGAAGCTTCCCAGCTTCCCAGGCTAGGCTGCGGGGTTGCGACCTGCGCATATCCTGTAATTGCCCTGGCTTCGTAGGGAACATTTTTGTTGTCGATGGCCGCATGCGCCAGACACGCACGAAAAGCTTGTTGGCTTGCGCGAACGGTGCCAGACTGCATAGCCAGCGCGCGCAAGAAAAACCCCAAAAAACCAATGGTGATGGCACCGAAAATAGCCAGCTCAAGAATGGCGCTTCCACGGCTGCGCTCAATAAATCGGCTTGATGCGGTCGTCATACTTGTAACGCTCCCAGCTGCTTCCACCGCCGCTGCTGCCGCCGCTTCCACCAGCGCTGATTGCCGGTATCGGACCGCGTGGAAGTTGCGTATAGCCCATTGGGGCTACCTCCGGCAAAGCGGCAAATGAGATTTCAGCAAACGGGTCGGCGTAAAGCGGCTCATGCCATGCGCCGATACCTGTACGGGTCATGGCTGAGTGGGATTGATTATGCGAATCTTCAGACGCGGCCTTGGGGTCATACGGATCGAATTGCCGGTCCAGCGATACCCCGCTCCTAAAGAAAATATTGCCGCGGACGTGGCGATAAAAAAATGGAGCGGTCAAAACAAGGCCTAAAGACACGGCGCAAATCAGCACGATTACTTCCATCGAAGACAGCCCCGAGCGGAGCTGCCGGCAACAGCGCTTATTTTCAGAATGGACGACTGCTGTACGCATGGCCAAATGCGGCTTCCCAGGCCGCGATATCAAACGCGCTCGCTCGGCCGCGCGATCAGTCGGTCGTAGGCTGCGCGAATCCGGGATGCGCGGCGGTGTAGTTGGAGCCGCTAAACCAGGTAGTATTGCTGCCACCGCCACGCCAAACACGCTCTCCTCCAACGGCGTAGGTGTCGCTAAAGACCGGGTCGCTGGTCGAACTCGATCCGCCCGATTCCATGCCTCCCGGCTCTGCAGTGCCGATAACGGCCGTTCCGAATCCAATCAGCGAGCCGGCCAGGTGGCGCGATATATAGCCGCTGGCCACATAAAACACGCCGGCCGCAAGCGCGGTCAAGACCGCGTACTGCGCCATCTGGCTTCCCAACCGCGTGCCCAGCCTGCTCATAGACATGCCCACCCGCCTGTAGAATGACGATTACTCGAGATCACCCAGCGTCAATGAGGTATCGGTGTTGGTGACGCTGTCTGATGTAGAACTGGTTGCAGTCGAAACAGAATCCGAGCTCGAAACGGTGTTGGACGTATAGGTCGCGCTGTCACCCCAAGGATCCGCGCTAACGCTCTTGGCCTGGCTCATCACGTTGCCTTTAACGTGCCGGCCGAAAAAACCCATCATATAGATGAGCGCTACGATCACAACAGCCCACAGCACCATCAACTCCATGGGCGATTGTCCTCGTTTGTTCTTCAGTCGCATAGTTGATTACCCCCTCTCATCATCCGTGCGTTATTACCAACTTGTCGTCGTATTTTGCGTACTGTCCGCATCGGTGGTTGACGTCACGTTGCCGCTGCCGGCGTAGCTCAGATTGCTGGTCGAGTCGGCGTTGGACGTAGACGTCGGCGCAAAAGCGGCAATGGTTCCTCCACCGATATTCGTAAGCGCCGTTTCCACTGAATTTTCATAAGCGTTCACGCCGGCGATGATGGCGCCCGACATGTGCGATGTGAAGTATCCCCGGATCGCGTACAGAAACGCGATCACGAATGCAAGAACCAGCGCATATTCCGTCATGCTTTGTCCTTTGCGTCTGCGTAGATGGCGCATTTGGCGCATTCCCTCTTCTTTCCTCTTAAGCATCATATCCTCCTGAGCATCATAGCTGCCTCACGCTCACCAATTCTTGGCATTAGTCAGGGTCACCCCGTTTAGCACATCCGAAGCGTCGGTCATCGTATTCTCACCGGAGGTCAGCATGTTGTTGAAGCCCGTCTTGAAGCCTCCCTGCGCAAATGCCAGGATCGCCAGGATCGCGATAACCAGAATGATGAGATAAGTTAAGAATTCCTGCCCGCTGCGATCCGAAAGCCTTCCCAGCCGTCCCCTGGCGCGAAGGGGCGCTTTTCGTTTCCTATTCCTGTGCTGCCGCATGCTTCTCCTCCTGTTTTCCAACGCTGGCTAATTAATTCAAGAAGCCCAGATCCTCTGCCTTATCCACAGGGTTCGTCATCTGCTCTCGCATTTTCTCCGCCACTTCCACCTTCGTGGCATTTTCTATCGTCGAGCTTAAAGCAGCCAAAGCCAGAATAACCGCACCGGCCATCAGCAGGTACTCGATCAACGCCCAACCTTTGCCGCCATAAGCGCCGCATCGCATGTTGCTGCTTACTCAGTCAGGGATCTGGTCTAAAAAACTCGATATCACCGCGCTGGCTTTAGCTCCGATGCTTGGGGTCAGCGCCGCCACCGCAACGATGATCGCTGCGGAAATCAAACAAAATTCAATGAACGATTGGCCGCGCGTATCCAGCAAACGGTTCACGCACCTCATGCCCCGCCCGCCATCGTATTGCACATAATTTCAACCTGCCGCACCAACCCTCGCAGCGAATCGCGAAAATAGCTGCTCATCACTATCGAAACCCCGATGACGGCGGCGATTAAAACCGCATATTCTTCGGTCGATGCGCCCCGCCTGCCCCGACGATCATTGCTGTTCATTGTCGATACCTAAAAAAGATACTGCATAGCTGTTTCAACGGCCTCGGCATGCGCGGTGACACGACCGCGCAGCGGGCCTGCCGCCCAAGACACGCCCAGCACAACAGCCAGTAGAATAACCACGTATTCCAAAATCGACTGTCCTGTGCGCTGCCTAAGCGTTCCCATCGCACCATCTCTTCGTTTAGGGGTTCACATTCACCGTATTCACGAAATTAGTGAATTGGTCATCCCAAAAGCCTTGCAACTGATCCGAATTGGACCAGAGAAAAATAGTCGCCGCCAGCACCGCCATGGCCAGAATAAAGTATTCTACCGCGGCCTGGCCTTTTCGGCCACTACCTCTTGTGCTTGATTGAGTTGTGTCATGCATAAGAAGTCAATTCTAGTATATCCGATTATGTAAAATTTTGTCGCCTGATCGACATGTTATTGTCTTTAATTAACTATTGAATTTCAACTAATAAAAAAAGCTGCCTTTCCGGCAGCTCGACTATCCACCCACACTTATGACTTATGCCTAGGCGGACCCGCGGCTTTGCGCCCCCCGATTGCTCGAGGTTTGCCTTTCTCACTGATTCAAGTTTACCTACTCGATAAAACCGCTGTCAAGACAGTTTTGAGTAAATTATCGACGGTAAAAACTCCAAAACCTCATCTTGGTGCAAACCGTGCTGTTGAATCGTGCCCGCGGGCAGCTCAAGAACAGAGCGGGCTTGCCAATGGATACGCGTCATTCGAGACGGCCCAAGAGAGCGATACAACGCCACAGCCCGCCATTGCTTGTCCAGAAAAACAACATCGATCGCAAAGCGCATGCCCCACGTGTGCACCGACTGGCAAGCAAGCAGCAGCAAGCCTTCTCCTTTTTCCAATTTTTCACGGCCAAGAAGGCCGATCATGCGCTCGCTCAAGGACCGAGCGATCGCGATCCGATCACCCAAGAATATCTGGGTGCGCAAGACGCGGATTTGGCAAAGAGGTGGGGACATTCGGGACATTCAGAGGGATACCGCCAATACCGTTGGTGGATCGAAAGATTTCGGGATCGATCCCCAACCCTTTGACGCGCAGCTCATTCAGATAGGTCGGCACTTGACCCGTAGCCATAAATTCGCCGAGAACCTTGCCGGTGCGCGGGTCGGTTCCGGTTTGATTGAACACGAAAATATCCTTGAAAAGCACTTCTGTTCCATTGGCCATCCCCATCAGCTCGCTGACCGACATGACCTTGCGGCTGCCGTCCGAAAGACGCGCGGTATGAATGATCAGATCCACCGCAGAAGACACCATTTCTCGTATCGCCGCGAGCGGCAAATCCACGTTGGACATCAACACCATGGAATCCAAACGACTGATCACGTCCTTGGGCGAGTTGGCGTGAATCGTCGTCAGCGAACCGTCGTGGCCGGTATTCATGGCCTGGAGCATGTCCAGCGTTTCAGCGCCGCGGCATTCGCCGATCACGATGCGATCAGGGCGCATACGCAGCACGTTCCTAAAAAGATCGCGGATCGTCACCTGCCCGCGCCCCTCGACGTTCGGCGGCCGCGATTCCAGGCTGACCCAGTGCGTCTGGCCAAGCTTTAACTCAGCCGCATCCTCGATGGTGACGATGCGCTCGTCATCCGGAATAAAACCGGACACGATGTTGAGAAACGTTGTCTTGCCGGACCCCGTACCGCCGGAAACGATGATGTTCTTGCGCGCCTTCACCGAAGCTTCAATGAATTGAAAGATAGGGTGATTCAAGCTTCCCAAACGGATGAGTTCGTCGACCGTGTAACGCACACGGGCAAACTTACGGATCGACAGCGTCGGCCCTTTCAGCGACAACGGCGGGATAATGGCATTGACACGGGAGCCATCCGGCAAGCGGGCATCGACCATCGGCGATGATTCATCGATACGGCGACCTAGGGGAGCTACGATGCGCTCGATGATGGAACGCACCTGGTCGTCGGAAACAAATTTTTTGTTGGTCAGCTCCAGCTTTCCATGCCGCTCGACGTAGACCTGGTCTTTGTTGTTGACGAGAATATCGCTGATCTCCGAATCATCCAGAAGCTCTTCCAAAGCTCCTAACCCCAAAGCTTCATCGGCTATCTCCTTCACGATCTGCTCGCGATGTTCACGCGACGCGATCAAACCGCCCAGCTCTTGAAGCAACAGCTTGGCGGTGACCTGCTCACAGCGCTGGCGCAGTTCACGCATTCGATCGGGATTGCTGAGCACCGCGATATCGACTTGCTTGAGATTCATTTCATCCACGAGCCGGCCATGAATGCGGCGCTTCATAGCGATGACGGCTTCCTGCTGCGCAAGACCCGAAGGCGCGTCAAGGGTTGGCACGTTTTCCACCGCAGGCAAGCCGGACGGCTGTGTGTCCGCCGGCTGCAACCGGCTTCTGAAATCAAGGAGTCGCTGATGCGAAAGATACAAAGCCGGCGTCGTATGCAGCGTTTGCGCCAAGCGTTTGAAAGCATCGGTGATCTTAGAACCCCGAAAAAGCGTGATTACCGGCTGGCCTTGGTTGATCGCCGCATTCATAGCGCGGCCGTCTGAAGGAATCTCGCCGATGATCTCACAGGGCACGGCCTGTTTGGCATCCTGCGAGTCCACGCCGCCGCGGCTCTCGGCGCGGTTGAGTAGGCCTTTTACCAGCTCCCGCGGCAGCAAGAAACTTTCGATTATATTGAGGGCCCACTTCGTCTGGGACAGCGATACGACGTCAGGAGTGGTAACCAAAAGCACGGCGTTAGCCTCGTCGAAAGCTCCAACCAAAGCATCCGTCAACACTTTAGAGTCCACGATGATATAGCTGTAACGCGACTTCAAGTTTCTGAGAAGCACTTGGAGCATTTGAGGCTCCAACTCTCGAGCCTGCGAGGGATGAGATAAACACTGAATCACATGCACTTCACCGGTACCCGGAGAGCCGTACTTGCTGGCCAGCTCGTCCAGTGGAAGGATCGCCGCCGCTCCTTGGCGTTTGAGGTCTTTGGCATAATCCATAACCGTCTTGACAGGCGTCACGCGCAGCATGCGCGCCAAATCGCCCGCGGCTGAGACATCCAGATCTACCAGACAGACCGGTGCCGCGCTGACCTGCGAAAGCGCCAGCCCAAGATTGGCGGTGATCGCTGTTTTTCCAACGCCCCCCTTGGTGCTGAAAATCACCAAGCAACGTCCCTCTTTCGAGGCGTTAGGCGAGGTGTTAGGCAATAGTGTTGTCTTCTGCTCAGGCATCACGCTTCTCTAATATGCTTCTCTATGCAATTTTTAGAAATTTCATAGGTTAATAGAAACAGTATGCCTGATTTTAGGCCGTAAAAGCAAAACCTCAATGCCAGTCGAGGTCTATTCCCGCCGATGCCAAGTTTCTGGCCGACTCGATCCGCTCTTGGGCGTCTACAGGGGCCTTCTGGTGGGCAAAAGAAAAAAGCTGCTCGGCCTTACGGTGATGTCCCGTGCGTTCGGCGGCAACAGCGGCCGCGTAAAGATCTTCAAAAGCAGCGTCACGCGAAAAAGGAGACACGCTCTTGGAAAGCTCGCGAAACGCCGCGCGGGAGTTCCCCATGGCCAGATACACCAAACCTTGCTGCCGGCTGATTTCAGGTGGATTGGCTGGGCGACGATAGGCCGGCAGGGCGGTTTTGAAGCTGGCTAAAGCTTGCGGGTAGGCACGCAATTCTTTCAACGCCAAACCCCTAAGATAATGCCCAAGCGACTGATCCGGATACTGATCAACGATTGCGTCCGCAAAGACAAGCGCCCGATCAAACGCGCGCTCGTGAAAATAGACGGCAAACGCGAAAAGATTGGTCAGCCGACAGCCCGGATCCGTGCCAAGCAGGCGCATCGCTTCCTGCATCCTGGCCACGATATTCTCTTGTGTCTTTTCTTCTTTTACCCATTGCCTGATTCTTCCCTCGTGCTTTCTCAATTCCAACGGATCCAATGCGCGCAAGGCGTAGCGCTCTGCCACATTCGCAAGCCGTGCGCTATCGCAATAGAGCGCTTCCTGATCATCGAAGGCAACCAGCACAAACTCGGGGTGCTTATTCAACTCTTCCCTAGCGCGCTCCAACAGGCCTAACGGTACGGACATAAACTGGGGCTCGTAGCGTTCGCGGAAATCAGAAAGCACCTGTTGGCTTGAGAAGAGCTGTTGCGCTTTGTACATGTCTTCATCGCTAAAGAGAAAGGGTACCTGCATATCCATGAGTATCTTGTATCGCGGGTACAGCTCCCACTGGAAATAGCCGCCGGCATTGGGATGATGCAGCAGCCTGCCTCCAACGTTTAATTGTTTAACAACGTCCGTTTGTTTAAGAAACGCCGTCACCCCAACCGGCAAATTTGCCCGCGAGATCGGGTAACGCGCGGGTGCTGTGCCTAAGGTAATTTCCATCAGGGCCGTCAGCACAAGGCCCAGGCACGCGCCGATACCCAGAGAAACGGCGATGTCCGAACGGCTCAGCCGGCGCATTTGCAAATAACGGGCATCAACCAGCCGAGTGGCTGCGAGCATAGGAAGCGCTAACAAGAGAAACTCATGCACGAACCGTTGGCCCCTGGGGAGCAGGCTCAAACCGGCCAGAAAGAGGCAAGCATGAGCCAATCGTAACCGGCGCTGGTACAGCGAGATGACGGCAGTTGCGATGATTAAAAAGAAAAGCAGATTAAAGAGCGTTTGCAGAGACGGCACGAAATTAGCGACCTGAATCTGGCTAAACTGTAGCGGTGAAATCGGAGTTAGCTCATTGATGTACTCTGATGCGTAGCGAGTCGATGTCCATGGCACCTGCAACAGGCGAAAACCATGCGGCGTAAAAAACACGCTCGCCATTGAAAGAGCGATTGAAACAGCCCGCAGCCAAACAGCGCCCGCAGGCTTGGCAGAACCCTTCAACCCATAGCAAAAAACCATTTCTAAGAGATAGGCTCCTAAAATGACCTCCATAACCGGATACGTGATGCCATGCACATTGGCCCATAGAATCGCCAACAAAACAAGCAGCGGGCTGTACCGCGGTGAGGACTCTAAAACCAGAAGAAAGGCCGCAATGAGCGCATAAGTGAACAGGTGGGGCCGCACATGCATGGAACGCGGCAAGAAAACAATCAGGTAGAGACCGATCAACAACGCCAGAACAAGCGGCGGATGGTGCCGCCGACCGTTCTTGATCAAATAGGCGCCAACCATTCCGACTAAGGCAAACACCATGACCGCCCTAAAACCGATCAGTCCGGCATATCCCCAACTCAGGAAGATACGATAGACGATGGCCTGAAAAAGCCAGTAATAATCGATCAGCGATCGAGATGGTTCTAGGAAAGAAAAAAAGCTATCGCTCGGCAACAGATGATTCGCGAAGAGATAGCGCCCGCCCGCGAAGTGATACCACAGATCGGTGTCGCCGGCGAGGATCGGGCTATGCAGAAGGTGAATGGCCAGCAAGGAAAGCAGCGCGGCCATATAAATCCATAAGGGGCGTCTTCTCATGTCTGCAGCCGCGCGGGAGATCGAACGCTGAACGATCAAGGACGGAAAATCACTGGAACCTCAAGCCAAAGATCGCTGTCGGAAAGCGTCTTGGGAAACTCTGGAAACGGGGCTGAGGATTTAGTTGCCTTCACCGCCTCCAAATCAAAGGCCTCATTGCCTGAAGATTGGACAATCTGCAGATCATCCAAGGAGCCATCCGGAAGCAGATGAAGCCGCAAGCGCACCTGGCCTGAAATTTTAAGCGACTTTTCCCTGTCGGGATACCAGGTGGCACGGGCGATTTTCTCGTTGACTTCCATCGCGTAAGCTAGCTGGGGATCCTGTGTAGCCGGCGACACAACCCGGGCCGCAGCGAATTGAGCCTCTTCCAAAGCTTCCCGGTAGGCCTCTTGTTTAGCCCGATCCGGCAGCACTTCCGGAGTAACGGTGATAAGCAGCTCCCGTTTGTCTCTGGTTTGTATGGGATTCCTGAACAGCCTTCCCAAAACAGGCACGCTGCCCAAACCAGGCACCTGGCTGGAAGTGTCTTCTTCATCCAGCTCGATCAGACCGGCGATGACGATCGTCTCACCGGAATTGGTCGTGACCTCGGTAGCTGCCTTCCTCACTCCGAAAGCTGGGCTTGAAATGGACTGGCTTCCAACCGTGATATTCAACCCCGCGCTTTCGTTGATATCAGAGACTTCCGTATTAAGCGTAGTCGTAATTCTAGGCGGTCGCCCCTCTTGTTGCACAAGCACTTGAGGCGTCATTTTAAGCAGAACACCCGTCTGCCGATAATCGATGGAAACGGTAACCAGATCCGATCCAGCGCTGACACTTGTCTGTTTGAGAAACGGCACGTCGATGCCGATGAATGAAGAAGCCTCCTTGCCGCTAACGGTGACCAAGCGGGGCTCAGAAAGCACGCGGCCTTTGTTGCGCTCGACAAGCGCGTTAATGGTAGCCGTGAGCGCGGACCGCTCGGTAGTCTGCCCGACACGCAATATCGTATCCGTAAGGCTGGCAGCCGGCATCGCTTCTTCTGAAATCGCTATGGATGAATTCCATCCGATGCCCAACCGGTCCAGGTCATTCCGGGTCAATTCGATAACTCTCACAGAAAGCTGAACCAACGGTAGCGGCTTGGCCAAAGCGGGGTTCACCGTCACCAGGTTAACCACGTTGCCGGCCACGCTCGCTACGATTTCGTTCAGCCGTCCCTGCGTAGCAGTACTGTCCACTTCCCCGATCAGAAAGATTTGGTCGCCTTGGATATCGATGCGGACATGTGAAAACTCCTTCATGCCGCCGATTAAACGCATCAGCTTCTCTGCGGGGGCGGACGCCGTCTGGTCCACTACGGCCACCAGCAGCTCCATCTTGCCGGTTTCATCCCAGACAAGCAGATTCGTGAATCCGGTACGCTTGGCTTGAATCATGATCTCGTTTGGAGAAACGATGGTCACATCCGCAACCTGCGGATCACCAACGGCAAGCCGCTCGACATTGGAAACCTCAACCGTTGCCACACGGCCGGGCAGCATGGTCAACGATTGCTGCCGAGCCGACTTAGCGGGAACCCCCTCAAACCCTTCTGCGGCGATCGCCTGATGCGCTTCGATCCACGCCAAAGAAAAAAGTGCGGCCACCACGCAGAGCCCCACCGCACGCACAGTTCGCATCATCGCGATGATGAGCCTTGCGCCACGGGAACCGTATTGCGATCCAGACCTTTGTAGACCTCAACCTGGCGCTTGCGCTCGGGAGTCTCGATCACGTACCGGTCGCCTAAAACGGCCTTAAGCACATTCTGTTTGGTAGCGACGAAGGTTGCCATGCGCTCGCCTGTGCCGTCCTTAGAGCGTAGGCTCAACTGTACCTGCCCGTTCTGGCGGGCATAAAGCAGCATGGAGGCTTCTTCCGGCGCCAATGAAAGGGTCAGCGTGTAGCGCCCCGAGTGGCGGCTTGATCCCTCTGGGGGAGCAGCCTCTCCGATAAACCGGTCGTTCACGGCGAGCACCAGCACCTCTTGAAAAATCGTGAGCGTGCTGTTTTCTCCGGAGTCAGGGTTGGCGAAAGTCCAAAGGATGTCGATGTTATCCCCCGGCGCTATGAAGCCACCCACGCCCGTGAGCGTGTCCATTTCTATGGTCACCGCCCGCTTGCCTTGCGGCGTCACTTCAGCCAATGTTTCAACCACCGGTGCATCACTCTTTTTCTCGGTGGGCTTTTGAATCTTGTTTCTGAGAATCGGCTCCCCCGGCGCAAAGGGAACCTTCGCCTGCATATTGAGCACTTCATCCCCATTGGCTGTAGCGGGGGCCGGCCGGAACTTCTCGGGGATCGCCATGGTGCCCAGATCCTCGGTGGTCAGCACGCGCCCTTCTGGAACAGGCCGCCGGGCCACGATCACCTGCACCGGATTTTTGTATTCTTCCAGGAACTTTTGCTTTTCGAGGTTGAAAGCCTGCTGCTGTCGCTGCAAATAGTTCTGCATGAGCATGACCGCAGCCACACCCAGAACACCAGCGAACAAAAAAGGCAGCAAGCGCTTGATCACTGCGTAACCTCCGCTAAGCGATCCGTGTGCCGCTCAATCGCAGCGTCGTTCTTAAGCGCCAAGATCGCCTCTTGAACTTTTTGAATCGTCAGAAAAGCCTTGATATTGTCTGATACTTGGCTCAACTCACGCATCTTGCCTTCTTGGCGGCCGACAAGCTGAAAAACATGGTAATTGCCGTCGGAGCCTTTTGCATGGCTGCTCAATCCATTCACTTCGTCGATTGCAAAAACCGCATTCTCCAATGCCGGGTCAACCACGGTGATGCCGGCCGCTGCCGCCTCATCAACGGTGCGGAAAACCGATGCGGCATCCTGTCGGCGCATGACCCACTTGTCCAGCAGTCCGCCGGCTGAAGCCGAAGGGGCAACTGAAAGGCGCTGCGCAAGCGTCGCGAAGTCGGCGGAGTCCTGCAAAAGCGCGGCTAAAGCTTGCTTGGCATCAGCCTCGCTCGCGACGGCGATCTCACGAATCTGCACGCGCGGCGGTTCCTTAAAGTTCTGTTGGTTTTTTTGGTAGTAATCTTCGATTTCTTGAGCGCTTACCGTCAGTTTCTGCTGCATCGACTTCGCCCACTCCTGAGTCAGGAGTTGCCGTCGGGCGCCGGCAAATCGGCGCTGAACCTCAAGCGACTGATCCAGTTTGGCGGCTACCGCGGCCTGCGCCATCACTTCAGCGTTGATGATATCTTCAAGCAAGGCGGTCAACTGCTCATTGGTGAGAGCCTTCCATTCCTGCCCTGCGTTGGCGACTAAAGCCTTCAATTCCTGAACGCGCAGGTCCAAATCGCTTTTGGAAATACCCGAACCGTTCACCATGGCAAGCACGTCCGCCGGAGGTACGGGGATATTAGATGAAGATACCGTAGAGCTGTTGGCCGAGGATTTTTTCGAAGCGTCCGATTTGCCGAACCCTGGAAGCTTGTCGCATCCAGAAGCGCCTACCATTGCCATAGAGGCCAGCACCAACCCTAAGAACGCTCGATGCGTCATTTCATTAACCATCCGGGGACCACCACGTTGTTAAGCGCAAATTTTGAGAGGCATTTCGGCCGAACTCCCGTATAGCGGCAGGTACCCTCGAGCCTCCCTTGCGAAGAGTATCCCTGCGCGTCGAACGCGAACACTTCCTCAAGTTGATAGATTGCTTCCGTATTGGCGAGTACCTGGGCGATCGAAACCACGCGTCTTACTCCGTCAGCAAACCGCCCCAGATGCACCACCATGTCCACGGCTCCGGCAATCTGCCGCCGGCACGCGGAGGGCGATATATCCAAACCGCTCATGAGCATCAGCGTCTCAAGCCGCTCAAGCGCTCCGGACGCTGTGTTGGCATGCAGCACGGTCATGAAACCATCATGCCCCGACTGCATGGCCTGCACCACATCCAGCGCTTCGCCCCCGCGAGCTTCACCTAGAATAATCCGATCCGGCCGCATACGCAATGCATTCTTTACAAGCTCCCTCAGCGGAATCTCTCCCTTGCCTTGGACATTGGCCGACTTGGCTACCATGCGGATCCAGTTGTCGCGGTTGGGAAGATCAAGCTCCGGCACGTTCTCGATGGAAATGATCCGTTCATCCGATGGAATAGACGTGCACAGCGCGGTCACAAGCGTCGTTTTTCCTGTGGACGTGGCTCCGGAGACGATGAGATTGACCTTGGCCCGAACGCAGGATGCCAGAAACTCCGATGCCTCCGCGCTGAGCATGCCGGAGGCTATCAACTGACTCAGCGACCAATCCTGAACCTTGCGGCGGATGGTCATGACCGGGCCGTTCATGACCAAAGGCGCAATCACCACGTTGATGCGCGACCCATCCGGAAGGCTGGCGTCGCACAGCGGCTCGGACTCGTTTACGGTTCTGCCGACAGGCTGCAGAATGCGCTCGATCACCTGCATCAAGTGCTGCTCATCCCGGAATTGCGCCGCCACGCGCTCGATTTTTCCGTTGCGCTCCACAAAAATATGCTTGTAGCTGTTGACCATGATCTCGCTGATTGTTGCGTCGCCGATCAGCGCATCCAACGGGCCAAGACCCACCACTTCCTCGTAAACTTCGCGCACTAGCCGCTGCTGGTCTTGCGGAGAAAGAATCAACGGCACTTGCTTAGGATCATCCGGCGGTAATTGCTTGATCGCGCGCTGCAGCGCCTCTTCGAGCGTTGCGCGCTTCTCGGTGGGAGGCATGGTCTTGGGGGTCAGCTCCAGCAAATCCAGCAGGCGGCCTTTGAGCTTCTGCTTAAGAACGAGTTCCGGTGAGAAATCACTCGGGTCTGGGTATCGCGGGTTCATCCAAATAGATCCTTCATGCCACCCGCTACCGATTCCTGAGGCACCACCGAAACTTGTTTGTCCAGCAAGTAGCGACGCTTACCCGGATAGATCACGGCCATGCGCTCCAATTTGAGATCCTCCAGAGCAATCCGCATCGATGGCGTCATCGTGGGCGCATCCGAACGCTTGCACTCAACGCCGTACATGCACCCGGCTTTTAAGAATACCATATCGATTTCCGCTCCGTTATGGGTGGCCCAGAAATACACGTCATCCGGGCTTACGGATCGGATAACCGCCTCGATCATGCACCCTTCCCAGGATGCGCCGCACCGGGGATGGGCAAGGACATCCCCCTGCGTCTTTAGCCCCAATAAAGCGTGCAGGATTCCTGTGTCCTGAATGTAAACCTTAGGAGCCTTCACCTGCCGCTTCTTGATGTTGGCATGCCAGGGTTGGAGTTGCCGAACCATGAAAACACCCGTCAAGACATCCAAATAGCGCCGGACGGTAGGCTCGCTTACTCCCAGAGAGCTTGCCGGCGCGGCCGCATTCCATATCTGTCCATGGCTATGCGCCAGCATGGTCCAAAACCGATGCAGCGTCACCGCAGGCATTGCCATGCCCTGCTGCAGCCTGAGATCGCGCTCAAGGAAGGTTTGAATAAAATTTCTTCGCCAGACAAAACTGTCGGCGTCGTTCCTGGCGAGAAACGACAGCGGAAATCCCCCGCGCAGCCAAAGAGGGGAGAAATCCCTCGACCCCACTTCATTTAGTCCAAAACCTGCCATCACCACCACTTCAAGGCGACCGGCTAGGGTCTCTGAGGATTGCCGCAAGAGGTCTGGAGAAGCGCTCCCCAGAATAAGGAACTTGGCCGGCAAAGGTTTGCGGTCCAAGAGAACGCGCAGGACCGGAAACAAGTCAGGACGCCGCTGGATCTCATCGATGACCACAACCCCATTCAACGAACCCAGGGCCGTCTTAGGATCGGCTAGGCGAGCAAGGCTTTCTGGATCCTCAAGGTCGAAATAGTTAGGTGAGTCGCTATCGACCCATTGACGCGCCAGTGTGGTCTTGCCGCACTGACGGGGACCTAACAGCGCAACAGCCCGACTTCGTCTCAGCGCCGCTTGAACTTGCCTTTTGAAGACCGTCCTTCGGATCATGCTCCAAGCATACCATGAAAATCGAAATTCTCAATATCCTTTTTCATGGAGATGCGTTTGGAACTCTCAGCAGCGGATGAACCTATAGCCAAATGACGCTCGTTCATTGCCATAAAGTATAGCACAAGACCGCACTCCGCCCGAAAGACTGCTGAAAGCACTCTTGAATAGTAGATACTACCAGTGTATACTTATTTTCAACAGTGAGGTGACGAACATGAAAGCGGAGCACATTAATATCACGATCCCCTCTGACCTGCGGGACGCGGTTGATCACCAGGCCAGACGGGAACGCACAAGGCGCAGCACTCTTATCCAAAAAGCGGTCCGGGTGTACCTGGGGTTATCGCGCAAGAGAGCTTTGAGAACCTTGTTGAAAGAGGGCTACGCGGAGTTGGGCTTCGAGGCGAAGCAGTTGGAGAATGAATTTGCCCGCCTGGATGCGGAATCGCTGAAGTATGCGGATTAGGCGCGGAGATCTGTTCTGGGTAGATCTAAACCCGGTGAAGGGGTCAGAACAAGCAGGGCGCAGACCGGTCATGGTTATCCAGAACGATATCGGAAACGAAGTAGCACCCACAGTCATTGTGGCGCCGCTGACTACAAAAAGCTTCACGAAGCAGTATCCCACTAATACGCACATTCCAACAGGCGTTGCGGGTCTAAAGGAGAACTCCACCATCCTGCTCTCGCAAATCCGGACCATCGATAAAACTCGCCTTGCCCGCAAGATGGGCCACCTGCCGCCCTCGTACCTTAAGCAGGTTGATGAGGCCATCCGTATTAGTCTAGGTTTGAGGCTGTAGCCCTTTCGTCTAATCGAAGTAGAAAGAGTGGGCAGCCCCCGACACAGACCGGACTAATTATTTGGTAGCCCCAACCGGATTCGAACCGGTGTTTTCTGGCTGAGAACCAGACGTCCTGGGCCAGGCTAGACGATGGGGCCGCAATTTAGGTTCCTATTCATACCATAGCCAGTCGGAATCTTCAACTTGAAGTCATGGGATTCCGGGGGGGGTCTTGTCCAATGACCCTAGTGACCCCTCCCCAAAAATTCAAGCCACTTGCACGTAGAGTTCCCCGGGGTTACAACACAGGGGAAGGAGGCTCAAGCCATGCGCAAGCGATTCACGGAGCAGCAGATTGTGGAGGTGTTGAAGGCCG
>Ga0247727_10002402_pt1 | contig 42926 bp, 21 predicted proteins | sample WisWelCaveWW1625_FD_202498 | JGI IMG/M metagenome (GOLD analysis project Ga0247727, IMG submission 202498) | Biofilm microbial communities from Wishing Well Cave, Virginia, United States - WW16-25 | ecosystem: Environmental > Aquatic > Deep subsurface > Groundwater > Cave microbial mat | place...
AGAACGTGTCGAGGTCGTGCCGGTGAAGGAGGCCGCCCAGCTCGAGCTGTTCCGCGACACGTTCTTCGCGCGCGCGATCGCGGTCCTGTTCGCGGCCGCGTACCTGCTCGGACGCGACGAGCACGCGCGCTGGCCGGCGCGCCTACTCCTCTTCTTGCTCGTCGCCGCGACCGGTCACCGCCTGATGATTCCGGCGGCACTTCTTCTTCTCGCAACGGATCGCAATCTTCCGCGCATCGTCGCCGCGGGCGCCGGTCTTCTCGGCGTCGCCATCGCCGTCGCCGCGATCGCGCGGCGGTTCGTGCCCGGCGTCCCCGAGGTGTTCGCAATCCCCGGCGATCAGATCATGCGCGCGATCGTCCCGATGGGGATCCTGATCGTCGTCTCGCTGGCCGCCGGGAACGCGCGGCTCGGGAGCGCGGGGCTCGGCGGCGTGACGCTCCGCGGCGCGCGGCTCGCGTCCGGCGCGCTCGCCGTCCTCGTCGTCGCCGCGGCGCAGGACGTCGCGACGGGGAGCGTCCGCGCGCGGATTCGCACGACGATCCCCGCGAGCATCCCGCTCGAAATCGCCGACTGGGCTCGCGCGTGCGATTGGGTTCGGCGCGAGACGCCGCGCGGCGCGACGTTCGTGACGCCGCCGTACCGGAGCGGGTTCCGCCTCCTGGCCGAGCGGCCGATGGTCGCGGACTTCAAGGACAACCCATTCACCGATGCAGGGCTCGTAGAGTGGCGTCGCCGGCTCGAGGAGCTGGCCGGCGGGCGGCCGCTCGCGTGCAGCGGGTTCGAGGAATGCGAGCCGCTTCTCCGCGAGGGATACGCGTCGCTCGACGCGGCGGCGCTCCGCGCGATCGGAGCGCGCTACGGCGCCTGGGGCTGCGTCGTCGAGCGCGAGGTCCCCGGGCTTCCGGTGCTGCACAGCGAGGCCGGGTTCTGGGTTTGTCGCCTCGGCGACTCCGCGAGCGCAGCGAGCCCGCCGGTCCGATGACGTTCGTCGCTGTCGCGCTGGCGGCGCTCGCCGTCTCGCTCCTGACACTCTTCTCGGGATTCGGATTGGGCACGCTCCTCTTGCCCGTGTTCGCGATCTTCTTTCCCGTGCCGGTCGCGATCGGCGCGACGGCGATCGTCCATCTCGCGAACAACCTCTTCAAGGCGGGGCTCGTCGGCCGCGCGGCCGACTGGCGCGTCGTCCGGCGTTTCGCGCCGCCCGCCGCGGCCGCCGCGATCGGGGGCGCGCTCGTCCTGCGCGCGATCTCGTCGGCCGCGCCGATCGCGAGCTACACGCTCGGCGGGCGCGTCTGCGAGATCACTCCGGTCAAGCTCGTTATCGCGGCGCTGATGTTGGCGTTCGCCGCGTTCGAGCTGCACCCGCGATTCCGCGCCGTGACGTTCGGCGAGGGGCACCTCGTCGCGGGCGGCTTGTTGAGCGGATTTTTCGGAGGGCTCTCCGGGCACCAAGGAGCGCTCCGCTCCGTATTCCTTCTGAAGTCGGGCCTCACGCCGAGCGCCCTCGTCGGAACCGGGGCCGCGTGCGCGATCGCGGTCGACGTCTCGCGTCTCGTCGTCTACGGCCCCGCGTTTTTCACGAAGGACTTCGCCGTCCTCGGCGAGCCGACCGGCCGCGCGCTCGTCTGGACCGCGGCGGCGGCGGCGTTCGTCGGGACATTCACAGGGACCCGGCTTGTCAAGAAAGTGAGCCTGCGCGCGATGCAGGTGCTCGCCGGCGTGCTCTTGATCGTGATCGCGGCCGGGCTCGCGGCGGGCGTGATCTAAGTCATCTCGCGGAGAGAAAAAAATGGCGGGGCCGACGGGGCTCGAACCCGCGACCTCTGGCTTGACAGGCCAGTGTGCTAACCAACTGCACCACGACCCCGCCGAATACATCGGAAGGCGAATGGGGGAAAGTTATCAGCCGGCGCCCGGGCGCGTCAACCGGTTTTGCCCGCGGCGAGCGGGCGCGAGCGGCCCGACAGGACGCGGGCGAGCGCGGCGATATCTTCCGGCTCGAAACCGAACGTCGCGAGGCCGCGCGCGAGGGGCGTGCGGTGGGCACGCTGCGCGCTGGCCGCTCGCGCGATCTCGTCGAGGACGAACGGGTTGAGCAGCGCGACGGGGATCGTCAGGCCGGGTCGCGCAAGGAGCCGCGCGGCGAGGCGCGATTGCCCGCGAGAGAGCGGCCCGCGCGCGAGGAGTCCGAGGACGACCGGCCGGTCGTCGCCAATCCGAGCGACGATCTCGGCGACCTCGCTTTCCGATGGATTGAACGGGAAGCGGACGACGCGCGCGCGGAGCGCCGCGAGCGCGCGGCCCGCCGCGGGCGGCCACGGCACGTCGCGCCGCCGCCGTCCTTCGAGCCGCGCAGGGAGGAGGACCGTCGTTCCCTCGGGGATCGGGATGGCGAGTGGAGCGGCCTCCGCCGCGTCGCCGATCGCGACCGGGGCGCCGGCGCTCGCGCCTCCGAGCGCGAACTCCTGAACGGGCGTCAGTCGCGCGCGCGCCGCGCCGTCGTCCTGATCGAACGCGTCGAGCGCCGCCTCGCGCTCGGCCGGCCCGGCGCCGCACCGCGGCCCGCACCCGGCGCCGCCGAGCGCGTCGTCCGAGGCGCGCGCGAGCGTGTCGATCCGCTCGATCGCCTCCGCGACGCGCGACTCGGGAAGCGCGCCGGCCGCGATCGCGCGATCGATCGCGGCGAGCGCCGCTTCCGCCGCCGGATGCGCCGCGCCGCCCTCCCCGTCGTCGGCGATCGCACCGCCGGCGCCGCCCGCGAACCCCTCCGCATAGAGCAAGAGATCGGCGCCCGCGGCAAGCGCCCGCACGGCGACGCCCTCCGGCCCGCCCGACTCCGCGAGCGCTCCCATCGCGAGGTCGTCCGTCACGACGGCGCCGCGGAATCCGAGCTCGCCGCGCAAGAGCTCCGTCAGGATCTCGGGGGAGAGCGTCGCGGGCGCCTCCGACCCGCCCGCGAGCGCCGGCGCCGCGAGGTGCGCCGCGAGAATCGCCGGCGCGCCCGCGTCGATCGCCGCGCGGAACGGCGCGAGGTGCGGCTCCGCTTCGTCGCTCGTCGTCGCGAGGCTCCGCGGGAGACGCTCGTGCGAATCGATCGAAACGCCGCCGTGTCCGGGGAAATGCTTCGGCGCGCACAGCACGCCGGCCGATGCGTACCCCTCGATCGCAGCGAGGCCGAGCCGCGTCACGAGATCGGGCGAATCGCCGTACGCGCGAAACCCGATCACCGGGTTGCGGCGCTCAGTGTTGACGTCGAGGACCGGCGCGAGGACGAGCCCGGCGCCGAGGATCGCGAGCCGCCGTCCGGTCCGCCACGCCCACTCGCGGGCGAGCGCCGGCTCGGCGAACGCGCCGAGCGCCATCGCCGCCGGAGCGGGCGTTCCGAGACGGCGCGCCTCCGACACGAGGCCCCCCTCTTCGTCGATGAGAATCAGCGGCGGGCCGCCGGAAGCGCGCCACGCGAGATCGCTCAGCGCGTCGACAAGCCGGATTGCCGCGGCCGGCGAGACGAGGTTGCGCTCGAACAGGATGAACGCGCGGACGCCGTGGGCCAAGATCGCGCGCTCCTCGGAGGGCGTGACGCGCGGCCCTTCGAGCCCGACGGCGACGGCGCCGCCGAGAGAGAGAGCGCGCGCCGTCATCGCGCGCCGGTCGGCGCGCGGCCCGCGCTCATCGCCGCGCGACGGCGACGCTGTCCGCCGCAGCGGACGCGCTCGTCCAGACGAGGATCCGCCGGACGACATCGCGCGTCGAGACGGCGACCGGGATCCCGTGAACGTCGCGGAACGGCTTCACCTTCGCGCCGCGGTAGTAGTGGCGCAGGATCTCGCGGAACGTGTAGCCGAACTCCGCCATCCGGATCGCGCCCGTCTGGCACATCCCGACGCCGTGCCCGTACCCGCGGCCGGAGAGGATCAACTGCCGGACGCGTCCGCCGCGCTTCTCGACGTGCTCGACGCGGAACAGCGTGCTTCTCAAGATCGCCTCGCTAGTGCCCGGTCGGCGGAGCACGAAGCGGATCGCGTCGCCGCTCACGATCCAGCTCCCGACCGTCGTCTGGACCTCGAGGTCGAGCACGCGGCCCGAGCGCCCGCGAGTGAGCGCCTTGATCCCCGTCAGGTGGCCGACCGGCGCGCCCGCCTCGAGGCCGACCGCGCCCGGCAAGTTCCGCGCGAGGATCTCGTCGAGTTCGCTCCCGCTCCATTCCTCTTTCCACGAGAAATAGGGCGACGCGGAGCAGAACGCGTCGCCGCCCCCGCGGCGCGTCGAGCGGTCCGCGCCGCCGCGCAGGTACGAGGCGGGCGGCTTCACCCAAACCTCGGCGACCGCGGCGGTCCGGCCGCCGCACGTTGACGAGTAGTAGGCCCGCGCGAGGGCGTCGCGACTCTCGAGGACGAGCCCCGCCGTCTCGAGGACAGCGCGGGTCGCGATCGAATCCTCGTTGCCGGCGCCGACGTAGACCTGGTCCTGCGCGGTCGAGTTGAGGTCGAACCCCGCGCCGGGATACTGCCCGAGCGACGAGAGCGCGTACGTGCGCGCGGCCACCGCTTGCGCTTTCACGGCTTCGAGGTCCGACTCGGGGAGTCGGCCGATCTCCACCGGCACGACGCCCAGCAGATAGTCCTCCGTCGCAACGTGATTCACGATGCAGATGCTCTTGGCGCCGATCGGCGCGAGGGAGATCGAGCCGCGGTAGGGCTTCTTCCCGACGCGGATCGGCGATCCGTCGGCCGAGAGGATCAGGACCTCGGCGCCGCACGGCCTCTCCTCGCCGCTCGCCAAGTCCACGAGGAGGATCGCGCCGGCGCGGGGCAGCGCCAGCACGCCCGAGCTGTACGTTCGCGAACCGCCCGACGCGTCCTCCGCGATCAGATCGCCGTCGGAAGTGAGGCGCGCTTCGGCGGCAGAGTCGAGCAAGATTCGAAGCGACGGCCCCCCCTCGGCGGCGATGGGCGCTTCGCGGAGCGCTCGCAGGCCGCAGCCTCCACACGCGAGCGCGGCGGACAGGGCGAGCGCCGTCACAAGCGGCGGCACAAAGGGGCGCGCATTTCCACGCCGCGGCGCGGGTTCGGGCAAGCTCATCGGGTTCGTCTCCTCATCCCGTTCTCATCGGCCGAATCGGGGCGGTTCGCCAGGGGCGGGCGTGTACGCGCCGAGGACGACGGCGCGGGCAGCGCCGGTGGCGGACGGCACGTTTCCGGGGCGCCCGAGGACGTGCTCGCGCGCGAGCACCGCGAACAGGAGCGCCTCCTTCGCTTGGCCCGCGTCGGGGAGCGGCGCGACGTGCGTCGCGGGGAGCCGCGCGGCGAGCGCGTCGAGAAGCGCGCGGTTCCGAGCGCCACCGCCGCTCACAAGCATCTCGTCGGGCGGCCCGCCGTCGAACGCGCGAGCGACCGGTCGCGCGACCGTCTCCGCGGTGAACGCGACGAGCGTGGCGAGAAGGTCGGGGAGCGAAAGGGAGAGGCGGCTCGCCGCATGCTCCGCGTCGCTCCGCCACGCGCCGCCGAAATCGGCGCGGTCCGCGGATTTCGGGGGCGCGAGGGCGACGAACGGATGCCAGAGGAGCCACTCGAGGAGCGGTCGCGAGACGCGGCCGGCGCGCGCCCGAGCGCCGCCGCGATCGAATAGTATGCGGCCGCCGGTCGCGGACTCGATCGCGCCGTCGAGGAGCATGTTGCCGGGGCCCGTGTCGAAGGCGCGGACGCGCTCGACGCCCCCCTCGCCCGGCAGGAGCGTGACGTTGGCGATCCCTCCGATGTTGAGGAGCGCGCGGCGGCGTCCCGGCCGCGCGAACAGCGCGAAGTCGAGGAACGGGACGAGCGGCGCGCCCTCGCCGCCGGCCGCCATGTCGCGGCGGCGAAAGTCGGAGACGACCGCGAGCCCTGTGCGCTCCGCGACGATCGCGGCGCTCCCGATCTGGAGCGTGCCGGCCGAGCGCGCGGAACCGGCGCGGCGCGCCGGGAAGTGCGCGATCGTCTGCCCGTGCAGGCCGACGAGTCGGGCTCGCGCGGCGAGGCGCGGGCCGGCGGCGCGAAGGACGGAGCGCGTCGCGAGCGCGAACCGCTCGCCGAGGAGAGCGTCGAGCGCGACGATCTCCGCGAGGAGCGCCGGGCCGGGGAGCGCGCCCGCGGCAGCCGCGTGGATCCGCGCGCGGAGGCTCGCCGAGAACGGCGCGCGCCGGTACGCGGCGACGCGCGCCCGCGTCGCGATCCCCTCGCCCGCGACGCGGGCAAGGCACGCGCTGACGCCGTCCGCCGACGTCCCCGACAAGACGCCGACGACCCACATCGCATCGCTTCGCGTGCGGCCGCGTCGATTCCGCGCGACTCGTTTCATCCCGTGAGCCCGCCCTTCAATAGCCCGTCGACGATCCGCCGCTGGAACACGAGGAACAGCGCCACGACCGGCGCCGTCGCGATCGTCGCGCCGGCCATCAGCCGCGGCCAATCGACCGAGTGTTCGCCCTGGGAGAGAAGCGCGAGCCCGACCGGAAGCGTCCGCATCGATTCTCGCGTCGTGAACAGGAGCGGATACAAAAAATCGTTCCAGTGCGCAATGAACGTCGTGACCGCGAGGACGGCGAGGCCCGGGGCGGCGAGCGGCAGGACGACGCGGAGGAACACGGTCCTCTCGTTCGCGCCGTCGATCCGCGCGGCGTCCTCGAGGTCGGTCGGGATCGACGAGATGACCTGGCGCATCAGGAACACGTTCATCGCGTCCACGAGGAACGGAACCGTCAGCGCCGCGTACGAATCGATCAGGTGCGCGCGTACGACGAGCAGGTAGAGCGGAACCATCAGGACTTGCTTCGGCACCATCAACGTCGCGAGGAGGAGGAGGAACAAGGGCTCGCGGCCCGGAAAGCGTCCGCGGGCGAACGCATAACCGACCATCGACGCGAACAGGAGATTTCCCGCGAGGATCGCGAACGTCACGACGACCGAGTTGAGCGTGAAGCGCAAGACGCGCGCGTCTCCGAGCAGGGCCGCGTAGTTGCCGAAATCCGGGAACGCTCCGCCCGCGCGCGGCGCGAGCGACGTCTTCGCCATGAACAGAAAAGGCGAGAGGTAGAGAATCGCGAGGAGCACGAGGAGCGCGACCCGAACCGTTCTCATCGTCCGCTCTCCGTGAGTGGCGCGCGAAGGCCGATCCGCCACACTTGAAGAAGCGTCAGCGCGAGAATCACTGCGAACAGGATGAACGACGCCGCGCAGGCGCGCCCCATCTCGAACCGGAAGAACGCTTCTTCGTAGAGATAGTAAACCGCGGTGACGGTCGACGAGAGAGGGCCGCCCCGCGTCATCACGTACATCTCGACGAAAACTTGGAAGGCGCGGATCGAGTTGATGACGAGCGCGAACAACAGGACCGGCCGGATCGCGGGAAGTGTGATCCGCGTCAGCGTCGCCCACGCGCCCGCCCCATCCAACCGCGCGGCGTCGTACAGGTCCGCCGGCACCGCGAGCAGCCCGGCCAGCAGGAGCACGGCGTAGTAGCCGGCCGCCATCCAAACGTCCATCGCCATCACGGCCGGCAGCGCGAGCGACGGCGCGTTGAGAATCGAGGGCAAGCGGATCCCGATTGTCGCGAGGAGCGAGAGGAGCGGACCGTTCGGCGCGTACACGCTCTTGAACACGAGGGCGACGACCGCGAACGACACGACCGACGGAAAGAAGACGATCGCGCGCGCGGCGCCGCGGGCGCGCATCGGGCGGGCGAGGAACAGGGCGAGCGCGAGCGCCAGGAGGATCGTGAGAGGGACGCTCCCGACGACGAACACGGCGGTCGTTTTCATCGCTCGGGCGAACGCGGGGTCGGCGAGGATCGCGCGGTAATTCGCGAGGCCGACGAAGCGCGGATCGGTTGCGCGAAGAAGGTTTCTGTCGGTGAACGAGAGGTGGACCGCGCTGGCAAGCGGGTAGAGATGAAACGCGGCGAGCGAGACGAGCCACGGCGCGAGGTACAGTAGCGCCGTGCGGTGGGAGAGGCCGGCGTGCGGGCGCGCGCTCATTTTCGGGCGAGGATGGCGCCGATCGCCGAGTCGGCGCGGGCGAGCGCGGCACGCGGCTCGGCGCGCCCGAACAGGACCTCCTCGATCGACGCGTTCAGCGCTTCCTGCATGTCGACCCACTCGGGAACCGCGGGCGGGGATTTCGCCGCGCGGAGGACATCGAGATACACTTTCTCCTCCGGGTGCGCGTCGTACCACTCGCGCGCCGACGAGTCGATCGCCGCGGGGAGGACGCTCCGCTCCGCCCGCGCGATCTCGAGCGCGCGCGAGCCGTCGACGAGGAACCGCGCGAGCGCGACCGCGTCGTCCGGATGGCGAGCGCCGCTCGGGACCGCGAGCATCTCCGCGCCGGCGAACGAAGCGGAGGGCGGCGAGTCGGCGCGCGGCCGCGGGATCGGCGCGATCCGCCAGCGGAACGACCCGTCCGTCTCGCCGAGTTTTTTTCCGAGCCATCCGCCCGAGATCGTGAACGCGAGGCGTCCCTCGAGGAATGCGGCGTCGAGCTGGTCCTGCCGCTCGAGCATCGAGTACGGCACGAGCGACCGGTAGTACTCGAGCGCTTCGACGCACGCGGGCGATCCGAGCGCCGGCCGGCCATCCGGATCGAGCACGTCGCCGCCGTTCGACCACGCGAACGGGAGAAACTTCTTGTAGAGGACGTGCCGTTCGCCGGCGTTCATCCCGAAACCGTAGACGCCGCGGTCGGGATCGTGCGCGGCGCGCGACGCGGAGAGCAACGCGGCCCACGTCGCGGGCGGCGCGGTGTCGGCGCTCGCCCGCGAGAGCAACTCGACGTTTGCGAACAGGACGCGCGTCCCGACGAGCCACGGAATCGCGTACACGCGGCCGTTGGCGAGTCCCGATTCCCACTGGACGAGGCCCGCGCGAAGCGCCGCGGCATCGGAGGTGATGTCGCGGAGCGCGCCCTCCGCCGCGAACTTCGGGACCCACGTCGAACCGAGCTCGACGAGATCGGGCGCGTCGTTCGAAGCGATCGCGACGACGATCTTCTCGAAACCGGTCGCCCAAGTCAGCGTTTCCATCTCGACGCGGACGCCCGGGTTCGCTTTCTCGAACGCCGCGACTTGCGGCGCGATGAGGTCGCGATTCCAGAATTGCCAGAATCGAACGACGCGTTCCTCAGACGGACCGCCACGCTTCGCGCATCCGGGGAGCGCGAGAGCCGCCGCGACGAGCGCTGCCGCGGCGAAAGCCGCCGCGACGAGGGCGGCAGCGACAAGGGCGGCCGCGCGGAAGCCGGCTGCCGGCGTGCGCGTCACGCGTCCTCCTCGCCGAGAGCGCGGCCGACGAACCCGTCGGCTGCGTCGATCAGCCGCACTGCCTCGTCCGCCTCGACGCCGCGGCGCTCCATCACGATCGCCACCTTCACGCTCCCGCCCGCTCGCGCGAGGACCGCCGCCGCGCGATCGCGATCGAGGCCCGTCACGATCATCAGCGTGCGGACCGAGCGCTCGCGGAGCTTCCGGCTCGACGCGCGAAGATCGACCATCATGTTCCGGTAGACTTTGCCGAGGCGGATCATCGCGGCGGTCGTGAGCATGTTGAGGACCATCTTCTGCGCCGTGCCGGCCTTCAGGCGCGTCGAGCCCATGATCGCCTCGGGACCGACGACGGGGCAGACGGCGACATCGACGGGGATCCGCACGGTGTCGCGCGGCGCGCAGGTAACGAGCGCGGTCGCCGCGCCCCGCTCGCGCGCTCGAGCAAGCGCCGCGACGACGAACGGCGTCCGGCGGCTGGCGGCGAGCCCGACGACGAGGTCCTTCGCGGACGCGGCGACGTCGTCGATCGCGCGGCGGCCCGCCTCTTCGTCATCCTCCGCGCCTTCGACGGAGCGGCGGATCGCGCCGTCGCCGCCGGCGATCAGCCCGACGACTCGCGACGGATCGGTCCCGAACGTCGGCGGACACTCGGCCGCGTCGAGCACGCCGAGTCGTCCGCTCGTCCCGGCGCCGACGTACACGATCCGTCCGCCCGCGCGGAGCGCGGCGACAGCGTGCTCGACGAGTCGCGCGATCTGGGGAATCTCGCGCGCGACGGCTTCGGCGACCGTCGCGTCCTCGGCGCTCATCGCCCGGAGAGCCTCCTCGATCGGAACGCGGTCGATCCGCTCGGTGCGCGGGTTCCTCGACTCCGTGACGAGCGCGGCGAGCTCGTCGAACACGCCATCGTCGGGACGAATCGGCGGCATGCCCCAACCTATACGCGGAGCGAGCGAACGCGGGCAACATCTTTGCGCCGCGCCCGACGATTCCGCGCCACACGATTCCGATTCACGCGGCCGTCACCCGCGAGGCGCGCGCGCCGTCGCTTCGAGCAGCGGGCCGAGCGCGCGGAGGACCCGGCGTCCGACGCCGCTCGCGCGGAGCCGCTCGTAGATCGGGAGCAGGCGCGCCTCGACGCCCGCGAGGCGCGCGCCGTCGCCCGGGACCGGCTCGGCGGGCTCCACGCGGATCTCGTCGAACCCGGCGGCCGCGAGGAGCCGCTCGACGTCGCGCGCCGAGACGAGGAACGTTTCGCGAAACGGAACACCGCCGGCGAGCTGTACCCACGCGCCTTGCAGCCGGCGCGGGAGCCAACCGACGAACGGCACGCGCACGTGCGGATCCGGCGCGACGGAGAAGCGATTCGGCGTCGAGAGATACAGATGCCCGCCGGGCGCGAGCACGCGGCGGACCTCGGCGAGGCCGGACGCCGGCGCGCGGAGATGGTCGATCACGTCGGCCCCGATCACGAAGTCGAACGCGCCGTCGGCGAACGGGAGCGCGTCGATCGAGGCGGCCGCGAGCAGCGGATCGACGCCGAGTTCCGCGAACCGCCGCTTCGCGATCGCGAGCCATCGGAGCGCGACGTCCACGCCGGCGGATGCGAGCCCGCGCCGCGCCGCCGCCGCGCAAAACCCGCCCGTGCCGCAGCCGATCTCGAGCACGCGGCTTGCCCCCGCGCCCGCGCTGAGCCGTTCGACGAGCCGCGCGACGATCGCGCCCTCCCGGTCGATCCCGCCCGAGACGAGCGCGGCGTAGCGCGCCGCGAGGCCGCGCGGCGTCGCCGGCGTCTCTTCCCAGTAGGCGCGAACCGTCTCGGCGTAGCCCCGCCCCGCCGCGCGAGCGAGGACGCGCTCGATCTTCGCAACTTCGTCGTCAATTCCGATCCACGGGTCGGCCGCAAGTCGAAGATCCGGGATACCGAATCGGACGGGGTATCGCGCGTCGCACAAGCTGCAGCGAAGCGCCGGCTCCGCGTCGCCGGCCAGAGGCGCTTGGCTCAGCGGCGCCCGGCAGCGCGGGCACGCGAGCGGACCGGGCCGCGCGGGCCGCGCGTCGAGCGTCATCGATCAGCCGTACCGATTCTGGAGGCGGCGCGCGACGCCCCGGAGTCGGAAAACGAGGCGCGCGGCGGGCCCGTCGAGACGACCGACGAGCGCGAGGTTCCGCAGGTAGAACGCGTCGATTCGCTCGAGCGCGTGCGGGTCGCTCCCCGCGCCGGCGAACCCGAGCCGCGTCGTGCACGCGGCGTCGAACGCGCGCACGGCCGCCGCGCGCGCCGCGGCGTCGATCGCGCCGTACGGGTAAGCGAACGCGCGGATCGGGCGGCCGGCCGTCTCCGCCAGCGCGTCGCGCGCCGCGCTCGTCTCCTCGGCAAGGCGCGCCGGCTCGAGTCCCGCGAGCGACGCGTGCGTCGCCGAGTGGCAGCCGATCTCGACTCCCTCTTCGGCGAGCTTCCGCACGGACGCCGCGTCGAGTAGCGGAAGGCCGGATGGGATTCCGCGCGCGCCGGCCCAATCGCTCCGCGCGCCGAGACGTCCCGACACGACGAACAGCGTCGCTCCGAACCCGGACGAGGACAAGATCGGCCACGCGTCGGCCGCGAAGTTTTCGTAGCCGTCGTCGAACGTGATCGCGAGCGTCCGTGCGGGAAGCGCGCGCTTCTCCCGAATCGCCGCGGCCGCGTCGGCGACTCGGATCGTCCGCCACTCCTCTCGCTTGAGGACCTCGATCTGCTTCGCGAAGAGCGCCGCGCTCGTCGAGCTCGGCGAGCCGCTCTCGTCGATCGAGTGGTAGGTAAGGACCGGAACGCGCGTGCTCACCGGCTCGCGACCTCCGCGAGCAGATCCATCAGGAGCTCCGCGGCCCGATCCCACGAGAAGAGCCGCGCGCGCGAGAGCCCGGCTTCGCGAAGCTCGGCGCGGAGCGCGTCGCTTTCGAGGACGGAGCGGAGCGCGCGCTCGAGCTCCGCTTCGCTTTCCGCGTCGAACAGGACTCCGGCGTCGCCGAGCACTTCCGGGAGCGAGCCTGCGCGGCTCGCGACGACGGGCGTGCCGGAGGCCATCGCCTCGACCGCCGGAAGGCCGAACCCTTCCGCGAGCGACGGGAACGCGAGCGCGACCGCGCCGTTGTACAAGAGAGCGAGGCGCGCGTCCTCGACGTGGCCGGTGAAGACGACGCGCGAGCCGAGGCCAGCCCGCGCGACCGCGGCGCGCACGGAGTCCGCGCTCGAGAGGAACGGGTCGCGCTCGACGTCGCCGGCCAGGACGAGTTGGAGGCGCGCGTGGCGCGCATCGCGCGCGATCCGCGCGAACGCGGCGACGAGCCGTTCGAGGTTCTTGTGGGGGCTCACGCCGCCGACGTGGAGGATGTATCCGTCGTCCGGCTCGACCCCGCACGCGCGGAGCGCCGACTTCTCGTCCGGCCCAATCGCGCGGGGCGTGAAGTGCGGGGCGGGCGCCTCCGGGATCACGTGAATCCGGTCCGCAGCGTAGCGGAGCTTCGCGGCGATCTCGCGCCGCGCGCTCTCCGACACGGTGACGACGCGTGCAGCCTGCGCGAGCGCGAGACGCTCCTTGATCGTCCAGAAGAAGCGCGCGCGGCGGGACGGAAAGATGAGTTCGGGGTACAGGGCCGCCGTCGCGTCGTGGATGCCGATGACCGTCGGAACCCTTCGGATCATCGGGAAAAACGTCAAGTGCGTCGGGAAGAAGAACGCGTCGAGCCGGCGCCGCGCGACGGCGAGGGACATCCGCGCGATATCCCCGACCGGCCGCCAGCCCGCGGCGGAGGACGCTTCGGCCTGCCCGAGCCGCGTCCCGACGACGACGCGCTCCGCGTTCAACGGAAGGTCGCGCGCCGCCGCGCTCGCGGCGTCCGCGAACAACACGTAGCGATTGACGCGATCGCGTCGCAAGAGCGCGCCGACCGCTTCGCGCGTGAAGCGTCCGAAGCCGCGGCGATTGACCCACGGCGTCACGTCGATCCCGATCGTGAGCGGGCCGCCGCTCTCGCGCTCGCCGGCGATGTCGCGCGCATTCGCGGGCCGCGGCGGTCCGCCGGACGCGGGCGCGCTTACGTCCATCGCTCCGCGCTCCGTCCCGGCCCCGCGACGTTGCCGATCATTTCGCCGAGAGCCCACGCCGCGAAGAGCGGGATCGTCGCGGGGACGGCGCTGGCGAGCCGCAGGCCCTCGGTTCCCGCGGCGGCCAGCGTCCCGACCGTCCGCGCCGTGAACAGGGGCACGAGCAGAGGAGAGACAGCCGCGCGAAGCAGGCCCTCCCAGCGGCGGCCGCGGACCCGCAACCCGCCGTACGTTCGCCCGTGGGAAAAGCGCTCGGCGAGCGCGTGCCCATACCGCGCGCGCGCGCCGTAGAGGACCCGCGCGTCTCGCGCGAACCAGATCGGCGCCCCGCTCCGCGCCAGTTCGGCATTCGCGAACGTCTCGTAGAGCCCGTCGGCCCAGAGCGGTGCGTTCCTCGCGAGGAGCGCGCGCGAGTAGGAAAGATTGCAGCCCGGAATCTGCGTGGTCGCGACGACCGCGCGCGAGCCGTCCGCTCCGGCCGTGTCTTCGCGCCATCCGTCGCGCCGGGCCAAGTACGCTCCGAACTCGACGAGGAATGCGGCGACCTCGGTCGCGGAGAGTCCGGGCGCGGGCGTGACCGGTCCGCCGACGACGGCTTCGCCCCGCGCGTGCGCTGCGGCGATCGCGGCGGCCCAGCCGGGGACGGGCACGCAGGAATCCTCGATGAGGGCGACGATCTCTCCGCGCGCCTCCTGCACGCCGCGCGCGCGCCGCATCGGGACATTTCCGGTGTGCGCGACAAAGCGGACCGACTCGAAGCGGCGCGCGAGGTCGTCGAACCGGGACCGGCCGCCCGCCGACTCCGGATCGAACACGACGAGGACGTCCGCTGGCCGCGCGGGTTCCTGAAGCTCGAGCGAGCAGAGAGTTCGATCGAGCATTCCGCCGTTCGCGATCGAGACGACGGCGACGGAGAGCGAGGGCGAGGCGGGCACGTTTGGGCCGCTACTCGATCCGCGAGAGGCTGTCGCCCGCGCCGAACAACGAGCCGGCCAACTCACCGACAGCCCACGAGATCCAGAAGGCCGTGAGGATCGGGAGCGACGCGACGTAGGGCCCGGCGTTCCGTCTCTTCCGCGCGACCTCCCGCGTGGCGCGCGCGAAGAGGAGCGGCGGCAGGATCGGCATCGCGCACGCGGCGGCCGCGCGCTTCCACGCGGGCCACGGGGCCGCGCGCGTCGCCGCATAGTAGCGCGAGTAGTGAAAGCGCTGATCGAGGAAGTATCCGAACCCGAACCGCTTCTTGTGCGAGACGACGAGTCGCGGAGAGGAGACGATTCGCGCGCCCTCGGCGATGAGCAACGGGTGGACGATCCCTTCCCAGAACCCGCGCTCGAGGAGGGCACGATGCGCGGCGAGGACTTCGCGCCGGTAGGCGACGTTCACGCCCGGGACATCGGTGTGCGGACCGTCGGGGACAGGCGCCATGTAGCGCGCGTACTCGCAGAAGTAGACCGCCCAGTCGACGAGTCGATCGCGGCTGCCGTTCTCGACGGCGCCGCCGACGACCGTAGCGCCCGCGCCGTCGGGATCCGCGAGCGCCGCGGCGATCTCCGCGACCCATCGAGCGTCGGGGACACAATGGTCTTCGGTCACCGCGACGATCCGCGCGCGCGAGGCGTCGAACGCAGCGGTCCTCAGGAACGGGATCGTCGTCCCTCGCGGGAACGGAAGGATCCGCGCCCGCGGAAAACGGGCACCGAGCGCGCGGCGCGTCTCGTCGTCGGTTGCGTCGGCGACGACGACCTCCGCAAGTTCGGGGGCGCTCTGCGCCTCGAGCGCAGCGAGACACTCTTCGATCATCGGCCGGCCGTTGACCGAGGCGATCAGGACGGAGACGACTGGCTCATCCATCGCGCCCCCCGCGCCCCTCCCGGCCGTTCGTCACGCGATCCGCATCGCCGAGCACGCGCGTCAGTATACCTCGCGACAACTGGCGCCGCGACCGAAGAGGGCGCCGATCGTCTCTCCGACGCCCCACGCCGCGGCGATCGCGAAGAACCCGGGCGCCGCGCGGAGCGCCGAACCGATCGGCCCCGGCTTCGCCGCGAGCCGCCACGCGGCGCTTGCGATCACGACAAGCGGCAGCGCCGGCGCCGCGAGCCGATAGGTCGCGGCGAACACGCGGCTGCTCGAGCGGAGGCGGCTCGCGCCGAAACATCGCCCGAAGTGGAAGCGAAGCCGCACGACGTCTGCGAGCGTCGTCTCCCGCCTCCACGACACGACCATCTCCGGCGTGGCGACGAGCTGCCGCCCGCTCGCGGCGAGCGTCTGATTCACGAACGCCTTCCAGAATCCGAATGGGGCGTACTCGCCAAGCTCGCCGAGGACCGCTCTGCGGTACGCGATGTTGTTCCCGGCGAGGGTCGTCGTCGGCCTGGCCGCGATCGGCGGAAGGAACGCGCCGTAGTCGTACAGGAACGCGGCGCAGTTCGCGGCGGTCTTGCGCGATCCGTTCCGGACAGCGCCCGCCGCGACGTCGGCCCCGTCGAGCGCTCGCTCGATCGCCGCGATCCATCCCGGCTCGACCGTGCAGTGCGCGTCCGTGATCGCGATGATCGCACCGCTCGCGACGGCGATCGCCGCGCCTCGCAGCTCGGCGATGTTCGGCCATCCCGCGACCTCGACGACGCGAACCCAGGGGTACTCTCGCGCGACGATCCTGACGACCGGGTCGCCGACCGGCGCGGCGACGAGTGTCTCGACTCTCCCCCCGGCGCATTCGGGTCGGAGCGAATCGAGGCAATCTTGGATCGTGTCGGCCGCCCGCCGTGCCCCGACGATGACGGAGACGGCTGGGCCGCTGCCAGACGGTGATGTGCTCACTCCAGTCGTCTCCACCCCGACGCGCCAGACTGGCGCACGCCTGTCAAGACGGCGCTAATCCCGCTCTCGCGAGGCCGGGGCAACTTCTCATGGAACCGCATGGCGCATCACTCCTTCCCGGCTCTCGCGCGACCCCGTTCTGGATGGCACGGGATTCGCCTTGCGAGAGTGGCCCCAGTCACCAGCGCCCCCTACCCGCGCCGGATCGTTCGGGCTCCCAAAGGAACGAACTAGGAGGCAACATCGATGAGCAAAGTCATCGGCATAGATCTCGGTACGACTAACTCCTGCGTGGCTGTGATGGAAGGCGGCGACGCGACCGTACTCGTCAACTCGGAAGGGTCGCGGACGACCCCATCGGTCGTCGCACTCACGAAGGACGGCGAGCTGTTGGTCGGCCAAATTGCCAAGCGGCAGGCGATCACGAACCCCGAGAATACCGTTTCCTCGGTGAAGCGATTCATGGGCCGCCGATTCGATGAAGTCTCCGAAGAAGTCCAGCGGGTCCCGTACAAGGTGGCCCGCGGCGCGAACGGCGACCTCGTCATCCGTCTCTTCAAAGGCGACAAGACCCCTCAGGAGATCTCCGCGAGCATCCTCCAGAAGATGAAGAAGACGGCGGAGGATTATCTCGGCGAAGCCGTCACGCAAGCGGTCATCACGGTCCCCGCGTACTTCAACGACGCGCAGCGCCAGGCGACGAAGGATGCCGGCCGCATCGCGGGCCTCGAAGTTCTGCGGATCATCAACGAGCCGACCGCCGCGGCGCTCGCCTACGGACTCGACAAGCAGAAAGACGAAAAGATCGCGGTCTACGATTTCGGCGGCGGCACGTTCGACATCTCGATACTCGAGCTGGGCGACGGCGTGTTCGAGGTCAAGTCGACGAACGGCGACACGCACCTCGGCGGCGACGACATCGACCAGCGGATCATCGATTGGATGGCGGAACAGTTCAAGAACGACTACGGGATCGACCTCCGCCAGGACAAGATGGCGTTGCAGCGTCTGAAGGAGGCCGCGGAGAAAGCGAAGATCGAGCTGTCGTCCGCGCTCGAGACACAGATCAACCTCCCGTTCATCACGGCGGACGCTTCCGGCTCGAAGCACCTCAACCTGGCGCTCACGCGCGCGAAGTTCGAGCACCTCATCGAGGAGATGATCCGCCGGTCGATCACGCCCTGCGAGATCGCGCTGAAGGACGCGGGGCTGGCCAAGAGCGACATCGACGAGGTGATCCTCGTCGGCGGGTCGACGCGGATTCCCGCCGTGCAGGCGGCGGTCCGTGAGTTCTTCGGGAAAGATCCGCACAAGGGTGTCAACCCCGACGAGGTCGTCGCGATCGGCGCGGCGATCCAGGGCGGCGTCCTGAAGGGCGACGTCAAGGACGTCTTGTTGCTCGACATCACGCCGCTTTCGCTCGGGATCGAGACGCTCGGCGGTGTCGCGACGAAGCTGATCGAGAAGAACACCACGATTCCGACGCGCAAGAGCCAGACGTTTTCGACGGCGGCGGACGGCCAAGAGGCCGTGACGATCCACGTCGTCCAGGGCGAGCGCGAGATGGCGATCGACAACCGGACGCTCGGCCGGTTCGACCTCGTCGGGATTCCGCCGGCGCCGCGAGGCATTCCGCAGATCGAGGTCACGTTCGACATCGACGCGAACGGCATCGTCCACGTCTCCGCGAAGGATCGCGGCACGGGCAAGGAACAGAAGATCCGGATCGAGGCGTCGGGCGCGCTGAACGAGGCTGAGATTCAGCGGATGGTCAAGGACGCGGAATCGCACGCGGAGGAAGACCGGAAGAAGCACGAGGAGATCGAGACGCTCAACACGGCCGACAACCTCGCGTACAGCGCCGAGAAAATGATCAAGGAGCATGGCGACAAGATCGACGCGGAGCTCAAGGCGCGCCTCGAGACGGAGGTCGGCGCGGTTCGCGAGGCGCACACGGCGCGCGACGTCTCCGCGACGCGCGCGGCGACGGAGCGGCTCAACGAGGTTCTACTCAAAGCCGGCGAGCAGATCTACAAGAAGTCGGGCGCGGGTGATGGCGCCGGAGACGCCGGCCCAGAGGCGGCGCGCACGGCCGACTCGGCTGGAGATGCCGGCGGCGACAAGAAGACCGTCGACGCCGAGTACGAGGTGATGGACGACAAATAAGTGAACACGGCGCCCAATGCGGCCGCCCGGGACCTGGCGGCGGCACGCAGCGCGGCGCTTTTTGAAGACCGCAGCCCATGAGGGGCGCGCACCAGCGAAAGGAGCGAACGGCAGTGGCAACGAAGACGGACGTTTCGATCAGACCACTCAGGGATCGGATTCTCGTGAAGCGGGTCGAGGCTGAGACAAAGACGAAGGGCGGGATCATCGTCCCGGATACGGCGAAGGAGAAGCCTCAAGAGGGGAAGGTCGTCGCGATCGGGACTGGCCGGATCGACGACAACGGCAAGAAGATCGACCTCAACGTCAAGGTTGGCGACCGGATCCTCTTCGGCTCGTACGCCGGGAGCGAGGTCAAGATCGCCGGCAACGAATTCCTGATCATGCGCGAGGAAGAAGTTTTCGGAGTCATCGAGTAACTTCCCGCTCGCGAACGAACGATCATCCGCTCGGGCCGCACGGTCCGGGTTCCCAAGAAGGAGTGATTCCTCATGGCAGCGAAGCAGATCGTCTTTGACGACGAAGCCCGCCGCAAGATTCTCGCGGGCGTCGAGAAGCTTTCCCGCGCAGTGAAGGCGACGCTCGGTCCGCGCGGACGGAACGTCGTCCTCGACAAGAAGTTCGGCGCGCCGGTCATCACGAAGGACGGCGTCACCGTCGCGAAGGAAATCGAGCTCGAGGATCCGTACGAAAACATGGGCGCGCAGATGGTCAAGGAGGTCGCCTCGAAGACCTCCGACGTCGCCGGCGACGGCACGACGACCGCGACGCTCCTGGCCGAGTCGATTTACCGCGAGGGTCTGAAGAACGTGACGTCGGGCGCGAACCCGATGTCGATCAAGCGCGGGATCGAGAAGGCGGTCGCCAAGGTCGTCGAGAGCCTGAAGGCGCAGAGCAAGAAGATCAAGCTCGACGATCCGACAGAGATCCTCCAGGTCGCCAGCATCTCCGCGAACGGCGACATGGAGATCGGCAAGAAGATCGCGGAGGCGTTCGAGAAGGTCGGGAAGGACGGCACGATCACGGTCGAGGAGGCGAAGTCGATCGACACCACGCTCGACGTCGTCGAGGGGATGCAGTTCGACCGCGGCTACCTGTCGCCCTACTTCGTGACGGACGCCGAGGCGATGGAGTGCGTTCTCGAAGACTGCTTCATTCTGATCCACGAGAAGAAGCTATCGAGCCTGAAGGATCTTCTCCCGCTGCTCGAGAAGGTCGCGAAGACGAGCCGACCGCTGCTCGTGATCGCCGAGGATGTCGAGGGCGAGGCGCTCGCGACGCTCGTCGTCAACAAGATCCGCGGGACGTTCCAGTGCTGCGGCGTGAAGGCGCCCGGGTTCGGCGATCGCCGCAAGGCGATGCTCGAGGACATCGCGGTCCTGACCGGCGGCAAGGCGATCACCGAAGACTTGGGCCTCAAGCTCGAGTCGGTCGAGATCTCTGACCTCGGCCGCACGAAGCGCGTGACGATCGACAAGGAGAACACGACGATCATCGAGGGCGCCGGCAAGAAGGCGGAGATTCAGGCGCGCGTCGCCCAGATCCGTCGCCAGATCGAGGACACGACGTCCGACTACGACCGCGAGAAGCTCCAGGAGCGGCTCGCGAAGTTGGCGGGCGGCGTCGCGGTTATCAAGGTCGGCGCGGCGACCGAGATCGAGATGAAGGAGAAGAAGGCGCGGGTCGAGGATGCTCTCCACGCGACGCGCGCCGCGGTCGAGGAAGGGATCGTTGCCGGCGGCGGGGTTGCTCTTCTGCGCGCGTCAACGGCCCTCACCACGACGAAGCTTTCCGAGGACGAGCAGATCGGCGTCGAGATCATCCGGCGCGCGCTCCAAGAGCCGATGCGGATTCTCGCGCAGAACGCCGGCGTCGAGGGGTCGGTCGTCGTCCAGAAGGTCCTCGCCGAGAAGGGGTCGATGGGCTACAACGTCGCCACCGGCCTCTACGAGGACATGTTCAAGGCGGGCGTGCTCGACCCGACTAAGGTCACGCGCTCGGCTCTGCAGAACGCTGCGTCGATCGCGTCGCTCCTCCTGACCACCGAGGCTCTGATCACCGAGATCCCGGAGAAGGAGAAGTCGCCGGCGATGCCGGGCGGCGGCGGCGGGTACGGGGGCGACTACTAGTCTCCGGTCCCAAGTCCGAGTCGGTTCAAGCAGGCGCGGGGGTCACAATCCCCGCGCCTCTTGTTTTCCTCCCCCGCTAGCCCGAACGGGCCGTACCGCGCACGGGCCGCCCCCACTCTCCCTCCTAGTCCCGCGGGGGATTCTCCCCGAATTTTCCGGGTTCCGACCCATCGTCAATGCACTCTGCAATGAGGTATAGTGGAGCCGATTTCCAATAGCGCAGCGCCCCGAGTTGAGGAACTTGCCTCCCAGCAGAGAGTTACTCGTTCCGCGGCGGATCCAAAGCGCCGTCGCTGAGCGGGGAACGAGCCTTGCAGCCGAGGGAGGAGGGACCCCCAACCGGGGCGTTCTCTTTTCGGAGGAGGCGAGACAGATGAGACATATTGCGACCGGGACCTTGCTACTCAATCTGACGGCGATCGTTGCGCCGTGCGGCGCTCTTGCGGTGACACGGTACGTCCCGACTACGTACGCGACGATCCAGTCCGCCATCAACGCGTCCGCATCGGGCGACGTCGTGTCGGTCGGACCCGGGACCTACATGGAGAACGTGAGCATCAAGAACGGGGTCACACTCCAGGGCGCCGGCATGGGCGTCACGATCATCAACGGGAAAGCGATCACATACGCGATCTACGTTCCGGGCGGAGCCTCGTCCGCCACCAAGATCCTCGACCTGACCGTCACGAACGGAAAGGCAAGCCTCGGAGGCGGGATCAAAGCCGACAACGGGAATGGCTGCGAGATTCGGCGAGTCGATGTTCGCGGCAACGTCGCGACATCGAAGGGCGGCGGGATTTACGTCGGACTGAACAGCACGACGAAGATCGCCGAGTGCGTCATCTACGGGAACAAGGCGAACTACGGGGGCGGCCTGTACCTCCAGACCAGCGGCAGCCAGGTCGAGTACAACTTGATCTGTAACAACACCGCGCTCGTCGGTGGAGGCGGGATCTACACGGGATTCGATCACTCGGCGATCATCTGGAATACGATCGACGGGAACTCCTCACCGGGCGGCGGCGCGGGCGCCGCGTTTTCGCAGAGCCCGGTCGATGTCCACACGACGATCTTCTCGAACAATTCGGGAGGGTACGGGCTCTGGACGAACAGCCCGATCCTGGAGATGTGCAACGATTTCTGGGCGAACGGTCTTGGCGGGATGTCGGGGCAGTCGCCTCATTCGACGGACCAGTTCCTCGACCCGCTTTTCTGCGATCGCCCGAATCATGACCTGCATCTGAACTTCGCGTCGCCCTGCGTCAGCGGCGCCTGCGAGAAGCAAGTCGGCGCGCTCGGACCCGCGTGCGGTGCGCAGCCGCCCGCTGGGACCGAAGCGAAGAGCTGGGGTGAAGTCAAAGGGCTCTTCAGGTAGCGAGCTAAGATTTCCGATCGACCGGCCCGCGCGAGCGGGCTCGGCCGCAGCGAACTGACGGGGGGAGGACCTAGATCCCGAGGTTCCTCCCCTCGTCCCGTTTCCGCGCGATTTAGCCCGCCGCATCGACTGCACCCGCCACGATCACGCGGGCTCCGCACGAATCAAGCAGGATTTCTCTAAAGTTTTCTTCGTTGGGGACGATACGGAGATGTTATTGTGCCGCCCGTGCTGAGCCCGGACCCTGGGATTCGGCTCCTCCTCCGCGCTCCTCATCGCGCCCCGGGCAGCGGACCCGGGTCATCACACGAGGCGGAAAGTCGCCGCAGCTTTTTTCTTGACAGCCTATTAGTCGGCTGATAGCTTCGCGGCCGTTTTATGCAAACCGCCCTGGCCTCGGTGCGCACGTGCGGCAAACTGTTGCTCCGGTGCGGATTGCGAGAAGTGCGAGGCCGACTTGGCAGTGAAGTTTTGTCCGCAGCGCGGCAGGCGCCGCGGGCGGTGTTCGAGCGCTTCTTAAACGAGGGGGCGAACACGATTGCAGGAAAAAAATTGCCGTTTAGTGAAAGTGAATCCCCTCCTGAGGTTGGGGGGAAATTCCGTTGACACGATTTCGCGTGCTGATATATTGGCCGGAATTGATTTTCGGGGGGGAGGTGTCGGTAGGGCGCGCATGAATCGCGAACGGCGGAATGAATCGGGGCGGGGTGGCGCGAGCATCCTTGGCACGGAACACTTCGAGGAGCCTCCAGATCGACGCAAATGGCGACGTCGAAGAGGCCTCTCGGACTGTTCCGCTTCCGCTTTGTGTGAATCTGATTTCATTTCTCATAGCAACCGAACCATGAGGAGGAACGAAGTGGACGCGCAGTTTAAGAGAATGCGGAATTCCCGACAGATCGTTTTTGAGCTGGCGGCGGGCCTGTTCGGACGCCGCGGGTCCATGTCCAAGGAGGGTGACAAGATGAGTCGAGGACACAGAGGGTACCTCGGTCTGGTCATGGCGCTTGGCCTGGCCATTTCGGGACTCTCCTTCGTCGAGACGGCGTTTGCGATTCCGTTCGCAGGCGGTCCGGCGATCCGCGATGTGACCTACGACCCGGGCGTGTTGCCGGGAACCGCCGACGACTATCTGGACGTCATCATTGACTGCGCCGGTCTCGCATTTGGTGTCGATGCGACGACGGTCCAGCTCAGCGACTTCGTGACGACTGGGTCGATCGACCTGACGGGCACCGTCCCGGTTGTGACCTCGACGACGGGCGCCAGTATGGTTCGGTTCGCCGCGCCGACCGCCGCTGCGGTGGCGGGCGACTCGATTCGGTTCTCCGACGACGGCGTGGTGGCGAGCAACGCTCAGCCCCCGTATTTCCCGTCCGCGGTGCTGTCGATGGACAGGACCCCGCATCCGATCCACACGGGGCCGATCATCTGGACCGCGTTCTTCAACGCGGGCGAGGCGACGAGCTCCCCGACGGATGACGTCATCCGGGTCGTCTTCAACCAGGATGTTCAGGGCTCTGGAGGCGGCGCGTTCAATCTCAATGACTTCGTTCTCGCGGCCCTAACGGGCGGCGAATCCGTGCCGGTCCCGATCGGCACGCAGGTCGTCGATATCTCACTCGACGACCTCGGCCCGCCAACCTCTGGCAAGCTGTCGCCGCAGAACTCGACGGTTCGGCTCGTCCAGGACGGGACCTCGCTCGAGGACGCCAATGGCGTCCTCGCGACGAGCACGGTTCCGTGCGTGATCCACTGCGCATCGCCCGGCCCGATGATCGTCGATGCGACCTACAATGATCAGGGCGACATCACGGTCGACAACGACGTCCTCACTCTGGTCTTCGACCGCGACCTCCTCCAGGGCGTGACGGCCGGGTTTGTCTCGTCGGATCTCGACCTTTCCGGCACGTCGCTCGTCCTCGTCGCCCCGACCATCACGATTCTCGAGAACGTCGTCGAGATCGAGGTTGGTCCCGGCGCAACAGCGGCTGGCCCCGCCGCGAACGAAACGATCGATCTGATCGGTGGGAACACCGTTACGGACCGTTTCGGCGAGAACAACTCGTCCCAGGCTGCGATCCCGATCACCGATGGCGCCGGGGCGTTCACCGGTCCGATCATCGTGAACGCGGAGTACATCGCCGGCGACGTGTTCCTCCAGTTCAGCGAGCCGGTTACGGCCGCCTCGACCGCGACGACCGACTTCGTCTACAACGGGCAGGCTGCCGGGACAGGAATCGGTTCCCTCGCGGATGACGACGGCGACGAGTTCCTGACGCTCGAGCTTTCGTCGGCAACCTGGACGGACGGCGACTACGTCGGCCTCGTGGCGGCGTCGGTCATCGGCTCCGTTTCCGGTGTCACGAACGCGAGCACGGTTTTTTCGGCCATCCGACTCGGCGAGGAGCCCAAGGGCCCGCCGATCAGTATCGTCAACAACCTTGCCGAGACGTTCGAGGAGAACCCGGGTGGGCCGACCTCGATCGCGCACATCTCCTGGATGGAGACGGCGGGTAGCGACACCGCGGATTACTATCTACTCTTTACGCGCGTCTCGGATCCGGTTGACTCGACGTACGTCGCCGACAACTACTTCCGTGCGCTGCCGGTCCACAACCCGCACACGCGGTTCCGTCCCGGCGCATCGACTGTCGGCCCGGATCGACTGATCCACGGCACGATCGACATTTCTCCCGGCGCGCTGACGACCGAGGGGACGACGATCGTCGCCGGCGACCCGATCCGTTTCGGAATCGTCGCGGTGCTCTATGATGACGTTCCCGCGAAGATCACGGTTTCTGGCACGACCGGTGGTCTCGCGCCCGACCTGATCATGACGGCAGGGCCGGTCCTCACGCCGATCGACTTCATCGGCGGCGTCGATGACGACATGGTTCACATCATCGGGAGGAAGTCGCCGGTCGCCGACTCGCTGTCGGGTGACGGCGGTTCGCCCGGTGCCGTCGAGCCGAACGCGCGGGTCCTCGTCTTCATCGATCCCGCCGTCACCGATACGACCGATCCGTCGTTCATCGGTTCGGGCATCGCGGACATCGTCGGCGCTTTCACGCCGTTCCAGATCGGCGATAACAATCAGGAAGCCACGACGGGATTCATCTATATCCGCGCGATGGACCCGTGGGGGAATATCAGCCCCGGCGCCCTCGCGCTGATCAACGACATCGACATGACCGGGATGGTCGCGTCCGATCCGTTCACGCCGAACCAGATCTACGCCGACGGCGATTCGATCGTGGTCCGGGCGGTCTTCCGCGACACGCTCTTCGCGTTGACCCCGATCCTCGACAATCCGGCCGACTCGATCATGGCGATCGCGGACTTCTCGCAGATCGACACGGCTCCGGGTTCCGACAACGTGCCGTTCCTCAATGACGGGGCGGACGGCGTCGACAACGACGGTGACTGGCTTCCCGGCGTGACCAACAACGTCAACGAAGGAAACGACGTCGGTCTCAACGGGATCCCGAACGACGATGACGCTGGGGAAATGGGCGGGGCGGGCGGTGGGACACCGACCCCCGGCGAGTACTTCTGCGACGTCGGCGGTCCGAGCGGTATCGGCGCCGGCGACGGTGTCTACTCGTCGGGCGAACCGTTCACGGACACGAACGGCAACAGCCTGCGCGATCCGGGTGAGCCGAACATCGATCAGAGCGACCCGCAAGAGGCGGGCGTGTTCAGCGCGCGTTGGACGATCAACGCCGCGACGTCGGTGACCGACTCCGGCCAGGTCAACTTCCTCGACATCAAGTTCCTGCCGGTCGTGATCACGGCGACCGACTGCTTCGAGAACATGACGGTCATGGACGGGACCGACCCGTTCAACCGCTTCCTGATCGAGCTCGACAACCTCGCGCCCTCCGTCTCCGAGATTTTGACGCTGGAACAGGAGCCGGGTCTCTTGACCAACACGGGCACGAACGTCGTCGATCCGGGTGACAACTGCTACCCGATGGGCGAGTTCATCGATCTGACGGTCACGACGCCTTCCGATCTCGATGTCGATTTCGTCAGGCTTCAGATCTCCGTCAATAGCGGCGCGTTCTTCGACATGTCCTACGACCCTAACGGCGACGCGAACGGCGACGGTTATCCGGGCGCGCAGGGCGTCGATGACGATCGGGACGGCCTCGCGGACTCGCTCGATACTCAGGTTCTCGCCGCGATCGACCAGGTCAACGGCGGCCCAGCCGCTTTCGACGGCGTCGACAACGACAACGACGGCATGATCGACGAGAGCACGACGAACGGCATCGACGACAACGACGACGGCACAGTCGATGACGGGACCGAAATCGAGACCTACAATGCCACCCTCGACGATAACGAGGACGGCATCGAAGACGGCGTCAACACGGCGGCCTCGGGCCGCGCGCTCAACCCGCAGCCGCACGTGCTCGACCCGGACGGTCTCGGTGTCGCCTCGGGCCAGACGTTCGACTTCTTCGGGACGAACGGCTTCAACATCGACATGCGCCACATCCGCAACCTGTACGGGATCTCGGACAACGACTCCCTCCGGATCCGCGGCGTGGCGTACGACTTGGCCGGCGGGCCCTACTACGGCCCGAACACGGTCAACGGACAGGGCACGTTCTCGATCATCCGGAACGACCAGTCCGGCTTCAACCCGACGGGCAACGCGACGCCGAACTACGCGGCGCCGATTTGCTTCACGACGAACCTCGTCGCGCCGGCATCCGACCTCGTCGATTCGTTCCTCGACACCGATCCCAGCACGGCCGGCACGCAGGTCTGCGACGCCGCCGAAAACGCGCAGGGCGGGAACAGCAACGTCGACGAGACGCAGCAGATTCCTGCGATTGAGGCGGTCTATCCGCTGACGGCCACGACCGCCGACGCGGATGTCGCATCGATGGACTTCTTCGTGTGGAACAGCTCGACCTTGAGCTGGCTCCTCATCTCGACGGATGTTTCCCCGCCGTTTACGTCGTCGTTCACGCCCGGTCTCGTCGATAACGACCCGGCGGGTCGCGTCAACCACTTCTTCCTGTTGACGCAGTCGACGGACACGTTCGGAAACGTCGAGGACTTCGACAAGAACGGCGACACCTTCGTCGACTCGCTCGACTTCGACGTCGAGCTCGACGTCGTCGATTGCGTGGCGCCGATCGTCAACGTCACGCGCATCGGAACCGACACGGACCTGAACAATGGCGCGATCGTTCCGATCCAGAGCAACGTGGAGATCGAGGTCGGGACCTCCGGGTTCAGCGACCGCGACGAGATCCACATGTTTACGGACGGCGCGAACGGCGTCCCCGGCGCGGCCGGTGATGACGACGGCATCGGCGGAGCCGACAACCGCGACTTCGGCTTCGACGGAAAGCCGGGTACGGCGGACGACGAGTGGGGTCGCGGCGACGACATCGACATGGCCACGCTCTACGCGGGCTTCGACGGCGTCTTCGGTACGACCGACGACGGCTACGTTTCGCGCGCCGGACTCGGTCTCGATCGCGGTCCGGGCAATCGGACCGTTAACGATGACGGTGACGGCTTCACGGACGAGCCCGATTACGGCGACGACGGATTCGCCGGCGCGGGCGTCGGCCTCAACGCCGACGAGTTCCTGAGCGCGGGCTCCGACGACTACTTCACCAACGACGTCATCCGCGTCGACTTCGAGATGCGGCCCGTCGGCGGCAAGGGTCCCTGGGTCACGATCCAGTCGATCACAGGGACGATCGTCGGCGGCCAGGTCTCCGACCTGATCGCGCCGCTCGTCGTCACGTGGGACGTCACGTCCCTCGCGGCGGGCGACTACGACGTCCGCGCGCAGGGCTTCGACATCGAGGGGAACTCGAACGACGGCCCGGCGTTCATCACGACGGTCAGCATCCAGCCTGTCGGCCTGCGGGCGTACATTCTCCCGCCGGTCACGACCGGGCTCGCGATGTTCAACCTGTACGCGAACACCTACATCCACGACATCCTCGTCGATCACGTCGACTTCGAGTTCTCGACGGACGGCGGGACGACCTGGACGTTCATCGGTCGCGACGACAACGACCTCGGCTCGGCCGGCGGCGACATCCTGCTGCGTCAGGGGACGGCGCCGTTCAACCCGAACATCACGGGCGGCGTCTTCAACGCCTTCACCGTTGACGTCAAGTTCGCCGACCTCGATGGGGACGGCTACTCGGCGCGTGACCCGATCGTCAACGACGCGAACCTCAACAGCGTGATCGATGGCGGCGACTTCGCGCTGATCGGCAGCATCAGCGGACTGAGTGGCGAGGCTCTGACGGTCTTCCCGGCGGACCACTTCTACGTGGGCGCCCTGGGCGTCGATCCGAGCGACTGGATCTACCAAGAGAACGCGAACGCGGGTGTCTTCGACCTCTGGACCGTGGCGTGGGACGCGACGGGCCTCTCCGGTGACGTTCTCGTTCGCGCCGTTGCGACGAACGAGATCGGCGTGACGGACAACGAGGACACGAGCCCGATCCCGACCGAGTCGGTCACGATCGACGACACGGCGCCGTGCGCCACGATCTCCGGTATCCAGCTCCCCGACGGAACGTTCGAAGCGCCGCAGAGCGACACGCTCGACGTGAGCGCCACGAACTCCTTCGTGCAGGTCCAGGCGACGACGGCGGACACGGATGTCGATAGCGTCCGGTTCCAGTGGTCGTCGAACGGCGGCGCGACGTGGGAAGACGGCAGCGTCTACTTCGACGTGAACGAGGACAACGACTTCTACTCGGACATCGACGGGGTTCCTGGATTCTCGTCGGGTGACGAGATCTTCTTCGACGCCGACGGGAACTTCTCGTATTCCGCAGCCGACGTCGTCACGAAGAACCAGGGGATCACGAACCCGATCACGCCTCTCGGCTGGGACCTCAAGCCGCTGATCGGCGAGGACGGAGTGGGCGGCGGCGACACGGACGGCGACGGCCTCGTGGACGAGGACGGCGTCAACGCCACCGACGGAGTCATCTCCGCGACGAGCTTCTTCGACGTCTTCTTCGATCTCGACGGGGCGGCCGCGGCCGGCCTGTTCGCGACCAACACGCAGGTCCTCCTCCGCGCCATCGCGCAGGATTCGGATGGAAACGTCTGCCCGAACCCGACGTTCTTCAAGGCGCTCGTGCACGAGCGGCGGTCGTGCCGCGTCGATGCGATCGTGGCGACCGCGACGAGCGGCGACACGGTCGACATCTTCTCGACGATCGCGGACGGCGACGGTGGCGACCAGCTCGGCGACGACACCCTGACGGTCTTCGCCACGGCGAACGACTCGACGACGATCGTCGACATGCGGATCTACTACCGGAAGAACGCGACCGGTTACCCCGGGCTTAACATCTTCAACAACCCGTGGGTGGATGCGGGCCTTTCCGATACCGACTATCCGTTCTTCTTCACGTGGGACATCGGCGCGCTGCCCGACGGCTGCTACCAGTTCTTCGTCGGCTGCGTCGATGACGGCGGGAATGCGACACTGAACAATCCGCCGCTCTACCCGTACGAGTTCGACAAGCTGACCGTCACGGCCAGCATCGACTCGACGACCAATATCAACCCGAGCGCGGCCGTTGACACGGTCTTCCCGGGCGACGAACTGACGTTGTACGCGTCGCTCTCGGACCCCGCGGCCACGGCGAGCGCCGAGGTGACGTTCAAGTACGCGGAGCGGATCCTCGACGAGATCGTCACGCTGACGCCGTCGTTCCCGAACCAGTACACGCTCTCGTCGCCTGCGATCCCCGATGGCGACGGCACCTTCACGAGCACGGTCGACGTAACCGTGAACGGGTCGGCGGCGACGTACCACACGCCGTCCGACTTCGACGCGCTCGTCGCGCCGACGATCAACGACTTCACGATCGTGGGCGGCACCGTTTTGAAGATGGGTGGGGCGCAAAGCGCGACCGACGACATCCTCATTTCGTACAACGTCACGGCGTACCGGACGATCCTGGAAGGCGACCGCACGTCGCCGTACACGGTCGAGTGGGACTTCACGACCGGCGGCGTTCCTTCACCGACGGTCGCGGGCGTCAGCGCCTTCGACCTGATCGCCAGCGTCTCGTACAACTATTTCACGCCCGAGTTCGAGGGTGGCGGCGGTCAAACGCCTCCGGGCGCCCAGGCCTGCTTGATCGAGACGGACCTCTCCGAGGGCCGGATCATCATCGTCCTCAATGCGAAGGGTCCCTGCCCGTTCGTGCACGGCGTCAATCGCGACAAGTCGGACAACACATATCCGTTCGATTACAACGACCCGGGCAACCCGATGTGCCTCACCGGCGACAAGCAGGAAACGGGTCTGGCGGGTAAAGAGATCGACGTCTTCGTGACTGTCACCGATAGCGCGGAAGCGGGGATCGATTCCGTGTTCGCGCTCGTGGACGGCGAGGCGACGCAGTATCCGTTCACGCTCTACTCGACGAGCGACAGCGACGCCTCGAACGACTCGATCTCGATCCCGGTCACGATGTACGCGTCTGACTACGCGTACCACGTCAACTCGGACGGGATCGCGCTGAGCATCGAGGACATCGAGAACGTCACGCTCCGGTACGACGACGGTTCCGATCAGGCGCAGACGATGTACGACGACGGCGTGAACGGCGGCGACCAGGTTGCGGGCGACAACTGCTACACCGCGACCCCGCGCTTGGCTCTTGGGGAGTCCTACGACTACGAATTCCAGATCGACCTGATCGGGGACGACTTCGAGCCCGAGCTGGTGGCCGACTCGCGGAACAACGACGGGACCGGCCTCATCGACGAGAACTCCACGATCACCATCCCCAGCGAGTTCTGGTACCACCACTTCGACGTGGGTCTCGACGGCGTCCTCGACGAGGGGACGCACCAGATGGTCGTCTGGGCGGTCGACGCGAACGGTAACCGCCGCTCGAACGTCCAGTGCCCGCAGGGTCGCCTGATGTTCATCGTCGACTTCACGGCGCCCGAGTTCCAAATGGTCGGGATCAACCCCGGCGTGCTCCATCCGTGCGATCTCATGCTCCAGGGGGGGAACGGCGGCGAGGAGTGCTGCCTGTACACGGCATCGGCGATGCTCCTGCCGGTTAGCCCGAGCTCGACGACGGTCCCCGATGCTCAGCTTGGCATCGACGCGGTCCAGTGGCAGTTCTCGCCGGATAACGGCATCCGCTGGATTCGCCTGGGCCTCGATTCGTCGGCGACCGGCGGCTGGACGCTAAACGGCGTCTGGACCTGGGATCCTGCCGACGACGACGTCGACAACGACGGCGACGGGTACTTCGACGAGGGCGACAACGTCGGCGACGGGCAGAGCGAGGAGGAGGCTGACTTCCTGCTCCGCGCGATCGTCATCGACGATTGCGGAAGCACGAACATCTCCGAAGAGATCACGTTCCGCGTCGACGGCAAGGCGCCCGAGTGCGACCTTGTCACGCCGGCGGATGGATCGCTCTTCCCGTACGGGTCGACGATTCAACTCTGCGCGACGAGCCCAGACGCTGGCCACCTGAAGAGCATCACGTTCCAGTACATGGACAACAGCGGCGAATGGTTCGACATCGACTGGACGCCGCAGGATAACGACGATCCGGATTACGTTCCGGCGCCGGAAGCGAACGCCGCGGAGGTCTGCATCACCTTCGACACGAACATCGTCGACCTGCCCGGCACGAACCCGTTCCTCTGGCTCCGCTGCGTGGCGGCCGACTCGGCTTGCAACGAGGAAGAGGATCCCGAGCCGGTGCTCGTCCAGCTTTACGATGCGACGGCGCCGTCCGCGTGGATCTCGACCTTCAACAGCGGTTGCGACGAGATCTCCGCGTGGGACCCGAAACTGGCCGTCTCGCCGGATGAGGTTGTGATCACGGGCGTCGCGGTCGATCCGGTCAACACGTCGGACATCGCGAAGGTCACGCTCGAGCGGCGCGTGAGCGCTGGCGTGTGGGAGGCGATCGGCGTCGCGTACAACGAGAATCCGCCGTTCACTCCGATCACGGCGACCCAGGCGTCATTCACGATCACGTGGGATCCGACCCCCTACTGCGGGACGACCCAGGTGCTCCGCGTGACGTCGACGGATACGAACAACAACACCGATTCGACGAACGTGACGTACAACGTGCCGGTCGATTGCACCGATCCCGTCGTCAACTACACGACGATCACGTTCATCGACAGCACGGACACGTACGAGAACGACCAGGAAGTCGGGTCGAGCGTCGCGGTGAAGCCCGATCCGTTCACGGGCGACGTCGCGTTCCGCGTCATCACGAGCTCGAGCGACGTCTCTTCGATGGTGGTCCAGTACCGCCTCGACGACGCGGCGAACCCGGGTAACTGGCAGACGCTCGAATACTGCGTCCCCGATCTCGGCACCGCGCCGGTCGGCCAGCCCGTTGGTCAGGGCGACTGCACGGACGTCACCCTCGACTTCGAGCCGAACCGAAGCTCGACGGGCGCGTACTTCTGGTGGGGCGTCGTGCCCGATTGGAAGCACACCGTCGACCTCGCCGACGGCAAGTACCAGTTCCGCGTCCTCGCGAACGACTACGCGTGCAACTCGAACGCGCTGTCGACCGACTACGTTGCGGCGACGATCGACAAGACGAACCCGAACTGCGACTTCTTCGGTAACGACGCGGTGGCGGACGGTTCGATCGGCCAGGTTGCGGCCGGCGATCCGGTCACGCTGCGGTTCGTCGGCAGCGACAACATCACGGACGTCGAGGAGGTCTGGTACGACTGGAGCTTCGACGGCATCACGTGGAAGCGGATCGACGACGACGACCAGCTGAGCGCAAACAACATCGACACGGACCATGCGTCGTGGAGCGACGATGTCGTGTGGAACACGCCGGATTACGTCGTCCGCGACAAGGACGCGACGATCCGCGCGCACTTCTACGACACGGCGTGGGACAGCACGATCTGCACGCAGTCGATCCGGATCGAGGACAAGAACGCGCCGGTGAACACGCGGATCTTCGACATCGCCTCGAACAACGGAAGCTGCGACGTCTACCCGCGCGACCCGACCGAGACGACAATCATGGTCGGCACTCGGATCGCTGACGAGGTGGTGATCACCGCTGCAACCGCCGTCGGCGACAGCGGGATCCGTCAGGTTACGTTCGAGGTGTCCTCGGATAACGGCGCCTCGTGGATCGTTCTTGGAATCGACCAGGACGGCTCGACCTTCACGAACCAGTACGGAATGGTCATGCCGATCTGGAGCGTGGTCTGGGACACCGAAGGGCTCGACACCAACGGCGAGCGTCTCACTCCGGACGGCAGCTACTTGCTCCGCGCGTGGGCGGTTGACCTCGAGGAGAACTACGAAGTTCTGACGGCGACGACGCCGATGCGCGCTCCGATCATCGTGGACAACGAGGCGCCGATCGTCCGGATGAACACGGTCAACACGCCCGATCTCGACACGAACCCGTCGTGCGACACGAACGTCGAGCGCGGTACGGTCGCCCATGTCAGCGGGAAGACCGTCGCCGACTCGATCGGCGCGGGCGCGACGACCGAAACGATCGACGAGGATGTCGACGTCACGTTCTGGTTCATGAACGCGAAGGACGAGCCCTGGGTGCGCGACGCATGGAAGGTCATGAACAACGCGAACGGGATCTTCTTCTCGCCGAGTCCGTCCGCGTCTGAAAACCCGGACGAGAACCGTCCGTACTCGATCGATTGGGACACGGCGCGCGATCAGCTGCCGCTCACCGTCGGCGGGACGTACAACATCGTCGCGACCGGGCTGGATCTCAACTGCAACTCCGGCGACCCGGTGATGGCGTGGATGAGCGGGCTCGGTACCTGCTTCAAGGTGACGGACACGACGGCGCCCTGCGCGACGATCGTCTATCTCGAGCGCGAGGGTGGAAGCGACTTCCGCCAGTGGCCGGATTACGAGCGCGTCAACGTCATCGACGAACTGACAGCCGCAATCCTTCGTGGCGACACGGATACGCAGCGGGTCGACTTCTACTACCGTGCACAGGGTTCCTCGACCTGGATCCTGGCCGACGGCGACCTGTCGGTCCGCGACGACTACTACGATCTCCACGAATGGGCCTCGGATGGCCTTACGGAGGGGATCTACGAGTTCGCAGCGAACGGCATCGACGATGCCGGGAACGCGGACTTCGACCCGACGAACCCGAACGACCCGCCGTGCAGCATCACGCGGCTGATCATCGATCGGACCGCGCCGGTCATCACGGCGATCGCGCCGATCGACTCGCAGACCTGCCGCGACGTGAGGTACGAGTACAACTTCGACGACAATGACCGGCAGATCGACGTCATCTTCACGAGCCCGGATCGGGACATCCTGTTCGAGAACGGCGACGATAACGACGAGTGGATCGTCTTCGAGTGGAAGTACTCGGACTACCCGGATGTCGACAACAACTGGGACGACAGCGGCTTCGACGAGATTCTGTACGACAGGAGCACCAACCGGTTCTCGACCGTGTTTGACGTGGATGAACCGGAGGACGACATCGTCGACTTCAGGGTCACGGTGACGGACAGCGCCGGGAACACCACGACGCAGCGACTCGCGAGTTGGGTCGTGCTCGACACGAACGAGCCGGAGGTCTTCATCACGCGGATCGTCAACCTGACGGACGACACCACGATCGATCCGGCCGACGGGGGCTTTGACAGCGACATCACGGCCGGCGACCCGGTCCGGTTCTACGTGACCGCACGGGACAACGGGAGCCAGTACGTGCCCGGCTGGGCGTCTTGTGGCGTTGACAGCGTGTTCTTCGAGATCTTGCGTGACGACGATGACAGCGACTGGATGCCGCTCAGCATCGGTATCCCGGCCGCCGGCGATACCGGCGTCTTCTACATGGACTGGAACACGACCGGAGTCGAGGCGGGCGACTATCAGATTCGCGCCTTCGGGACGGACTGCTGCGGCAACGTCGGCTATTCGGATGCGGTCGACCTCGACGTCGAGTCGAACTCGCTTCCGAAGGTTGCGGTCGTCTGCTTCGACCCGGACGTGGTCAATGACATCACCGGCCAGACGCTCCTCCACGTCTACGCTCGCGACTACTGCGACCAGGACGTGGACAAGGTGATCTTCGAATACCGCGACCTGACGGGAGAAACGAGCCCCTGGACGGTGTTCGGGTTCACGGAGGAAGTCACCGACACCGATTCGCTCTGGACGTCGAGCATCAACCTATCGACGACGGCATCGTTCGCCGTCGGCGACCTGGTTGAGTTCCGCGCCACGGCGATCAAGTACGCGAACGACGACGGCAACCGGACGATCGGGCTGATCGACGACGCCCCGGCGGTCACGGCGGTCAACATTCGCCGCAACCCGCTCGGAACGCGCGATCTCGTGATCGAGCCGGTGCGGAGCAACCCGCATCTGGTCGACTTCACGATGATCGAACTGACGCCGCAGACGGACGATAGCTGGTCGCTCGAAGTGACGACCAACGCGCCCGCGACGGTTCCCTGGGTGACGGTCGTCGCCGAAAGGAACGCGGACCAGCAGCAGTGGGAGGAGACGGTGACGCTGTTCCGGTCGCCGAGCAACCCGCTGGTCTGGCGTGGCGGCGCGACGAAGGAAGTTATCGACGCGCTCTGCGACGGCGGAACGGTTCACTTCTGTCTCGCCGCGCTGAACAACGATATCGACGCGGTGCTTCCGCTGCAGGTTGACATCGACGAGCGCGTTGTGAGCGCCTACAAGGTGACGAACGCGATTGGATCGAATGGTCCGGTCTCGGTTTATCCTTTGAGCGGCGACAGCACGCGTTCGCTGACCGTGGAGATCCCGCGCGGCAACGATACGGATGGCGCAGTCATTCTCTCCGCCACCCTCTCGCCGTCGATCGAGGAGAACCAGGATCAGTCGCTCTTCCTCACGCACGTCGAGAACACGTGCTACGACATCCGGGCGATCGAGTGCTGCTACGACTGCAAGGCTGGGAAAACGCCGAACGAGTCCAACGTCATTCTCTCCTGCTTCGGCGAGTTCGACGAGGCGTACCCGGCGACGATCTCGATCAGGTACAACCCGGAGGATCTCGAGGCCGGCCAGAGCGAGGCGGACCTGATCCCAGCGTGGTGGGATCCGTCGGACGACCTGTTCCAGATCACGGACATCTACGATGTCGTCGTCGACACGACGAACAACGTCGTGACGTTCAAGTCGGAAGACCTGTGCGACCAGAACATCTACTGCCTCGTGTCGCCGACCGGCCAGCAGCCGATCGTCGCGATGCTGTGGCCGTGGTGTGACAACAAGTACACGAACGATCGGCCGGTCCTCCGCGGAACGCTGACCGACATCTTCACGACGGGCGGCGAAGACGATGACAGCAATGGGATCGACTTCACGCGGATCCGGATCTGGTTCGACAACAAGCTTGTCGGGTCGACGGACTTCGACGATGACGACTTTGGCGATGACGACGACAACGACATCATCACCTGGGCGCTCGGCAATGGAACGTTCAACATCACCGACGTGTCCCCGGCGAACGACATCGTCGCCTTCAAGTACACCCATTCGACGCTGCCCGAGGATCGTCTCGCGGGCGGGAAGCACGAGCTGAAGATCCAGTTCTTCGGCGCCGACGGTAACCACGGCATCTGGTACGAGAAGAAGTCGTCCTTCTGGGTCGATAACACCGCGCCGTTCGTCGTGATGAACGGCGGAACGGTCGGAAGCCCGGTGCTGGGCAACATCGCGGGTTACGTGAACGCGACGGAGCCGGCGCTGACGGCGAGACTGTTCGACCAGGAAGCCGGCGTCTTCGCACGGCCGACGCGCCAGGATCCGATTCTCGACGTTCTGTTCGGGAGCTTCATCGGCGGCCCGATTGTGGTCACCATCCCGCCGATCTTCGGGATCGGCGACTCGATCCGCGTCACGATCGACGGAGTCCGGTTCCCGGTCGACGACGAGATGGGCCTGAAGATGGACGTGTGGTTGGTCGATCGGGCGGATGGTCAGGACGACATCGACCGGTACTTCGAGCGGCGTCTGATCCAGACGGGTACAGCCGACATGCTGCGGTACACGCCGGCTCTCTCGCCGGTCAGCGGCGACACGAACACGACGTACTACGACCCGTCGGACACGCTCACGGTCCGGTTCCCGATCACCGCGGATCTGTCGCGGTACGACGGTGAGGAGATCGAGGTGGTGCTCTACACCGCCAAGGTCCAGCACATCGGCCACGACATCCAGGTGCCCGACCCGTTGTTCGACGACGAGGAGAACGAGGAGTTCACCAAGTACCTGCTCGGAGCGTTCGACTGCGCCGGGAACGTCGGCTCGCAGTTCACGGCGGCCCGGTACATCATCGACGCCTCGGCGCCGAAGGTCGCGATCGTGTCGCCAGGGTGCGATGCGCACCTGAGCGCGGGCTCGGATCTGAACATCGTGATCGCGCTGAGCGATCAGGCGAACCGCGCCGACGTCGACAACGACGGCGACGGCCGGTTCGGCGAGGACGGTCCGGATGGCATCGACAACGACGGGGACTGGCTTGGCCGGGTCACGATCGACGGCGTGGTGCAGTACGTCGACGACACGAACCGGAACGGCCGGCCCGACGCGGGCGAGCCGCACGTGGACGAGGATCCGAACGACGCGACGACCTTCACGGGTGCGGGGATCGATTCCTCGAGCGTGGAGATCGTGATCAACGGCCCGAACGGGCCGGTCGCTCTCGACGAGGACTGCGAGACCTTCAGCATTCAGAGCGGGATCATCCGCTGCGCCGACGGTTCGCCGATCTCGATCGAGGGTCCGCATGCGAGGGGCAGCTACACGATCACCGTTTCCGGAAGCGATCGCCTGGGCAACCAGTTCTCGACGAGCTGCAGCTTCCAGATCGAGGACGAAGTCTTGGGCGTCTTCGCGGCGGAGGCGTTCCCGAACCCGTTCGACAACGAGGGTGGGAACGTGACGATCACGTGGGATCAGTCGCGCGACGCGCGGGTGACCATCGAGATCTTCGACTTCGCGGGTGATTTCGTGGCGCGGGTTCGCGATAACGCGCTGATGACCCCGAGCCAGGCGAGCCAGGGGATTCAGTGGGGCGGTACCGCCAGCGACGGCAGCATTCTCGCGAACGGCGGCTACCTCGCTCACATCATCGTCAACGACGGGGCGCGGACGCGGTCGACGGAAGTCAAGATCGCGGTTCAGCACTCGGCGGGTAAGTAACAGAACCACGGGCGCCGTGCCCGCCGCGAATGCGGCGGGCACGGGCCGCCCGGAATCCCTCGGCTCCTGTCGAGTCCGTGTTGGACGGGCGAGCCGAGGGACCCCGGGTCAAGTGGACGGAACGGCACGAGGGGAGAGGGATGAGGGCAAAGCCCGGAACAACCAACGATATGAATCGATTCATGTGGTGGCATGGCGGGGCCGCGGGCGCCGCCGGTCGTCAGGATCCCTGCGAGAGGAGGACGAGGAACATGCACGTTTTTAGAGGTCGGTTCGTGCTTGCGCTGTTCGCGACGTGCGCGCTGGCCGTCGTGTTCGGTACGGGCGCGTACGCAGACGAGAACCATGCGAGCCCGTACCTGCGGCTCGGAGCCGGAGCGCGAGCGTTCGGGATGGGCGGCGCGCACGTCGCCGTCGCCAACGACGCGACCTCCGGTTACTGGAACCCCGCGGGGCTTACCCGGGTCGACGACATCGCGGTGAGCTTCATGGGCACCGGCGGATACTCGTTCGACCGGAGCCACTTCTACCTCGGCGCGGCGAAGAGCTTCGCGCCGCTCTCGATCGGCGTGAACTGGATCAACGCCGGCTGGGATGGCTTCCGCGGCGCTGACGATCTCAACAACCCGACTGGCGATTTCGACCTCTCTGACAACGCTCTGCTCTTCTCGGCGGCGCGTCGGTACGGGATGATCTCCATCGGCGCGACCGGGAAGATCATCGACCAGAAAATCGGTGATAACTCGGAGACGGGCGGTGGTCTCGACGCCGGAGCACAGGTGAGCCTGGGCGAGCGCGCGATGCTCGGCATCATGTTCCAGGACATCGCGTCCGAAGTCGGCGGAGACAATCTTCCGATCAACTTCCGCGGAGGCGCCGCCGTCACACCGATCGGCGACCTCACGATCGCGGCGGACGTCGAGAAGACCGAGGATGACAACGACTGGATCTGGCATATGGGCGGAGAACTCTGGTTCGAGTACTACCCGGGTTACCTGATGGCCGTCCGCGCCGGCGGCGACAACATCGGTCGCGACGACCCCGAGGCAAACTCGAGCTTCTCCGCCGGCCTCGGATTCAGGATCCCGCGCTGGTACGGACTCGGGTTCGACTACGCCTTCGTCGACGAGCAGCGCGACTTCCTCGGTGAGAGCCATCGGTTCTCGCTCAACCTCGCGTTCGGCGAGCGCGAGCGTGACCGTGACGGCGACGGGATCGCGGACGTCGACGATGAGTGCCCGGACAGCGCCGAAGACTACGACGGGTTCGAGGACGAGGACGGCTGCCCCGACCCGGATAACGACGGGGACGGGATCGCGGACGTCGACGACGTCTGTCCCGATCAGCCCGAGACGTTCAACGGGTTCGAGGACGACGACGGCTGCCCGGATAAGCCGGACCGGGACGGCGACGGCATCCTCGACACGATGGACAAGTGCCCGAACGAGCCCGAAGACCTCGACGGGTTCCAGGACGAGGACGGCTGTCCCGACCTCGACAACGACGGCGACGGCATTCCTGACGACCTCGACAAGTGCCCGAACGTTGCGGAGACGATGAACGGGTTCGAGGACACGGACGGCTGCCCGGACATCGCGCCGCGCCAGGTCCTCAAGGGCGTCAACTTCGCGTCGGACAAGTCGGATATTCTTCCCGGCTCGACCGGCGTGCTCGACGAGGTCGCATCGATTCTCAAGAGCGATTCGTCGATTCGCGTAGAGATCCAGGGTCACACCGATAGCCAGAACTCGGCGACGCACAATCAGACGCTCTCCGACAATCGCGCGAAGTCGGTGATGAGCTACCTCGTCGAGCGGGGTGTGAGCCCGGCCCAACTTTCGGCCAAGGGATACGGCGAATCGACTCCGGTGGCGGACAACTCCACCGAGGTCGGCCGGCTCCAGAATCGCCGGGTTGAGCTCCACCGTCTCGACAAGCAGCAGTAACCGTTAGGGCGCCCTTCGACGGGCGCGCGAAGAACTTCCTCGCAGGGAAGAAGAGAGGGGAGGCCGAAAGGCTTCCCCTCTTCGCGTTGTGTCGATCAGCGGATCGGGATTCGTTCCCACGCGGTACGTGCCGCGCGCACGCCCGGCGGTTCCTCTCGCTCGTCACCTCGCCCGCGGTCCTCACGCAGAGCGCAGCGCCGACGGCGGCCGCATCGAAGCTTCGCGCGTGCGGCGCTCTGCATTGCGGGCCGCGGTCGAGGTCTCCGACTCGCGCCACCCGCCGGAGATGAAGCCCGCTCCCGCACCTCGACTCGGCGGCGAGTCAGGATTAGCTCCAGAAGTCGACATCGCGACTTTGCGGGGCGTCCAAGTGGGCGGCAAGGCCGTTCGAAACTTGCGGCACAGGAAAGGAAGTCCGAGCCGCCGTTGGATTGCAGGCAGGCCGGGTCAACACTTCGGCGGGTGGCGCGAGTCGGAGACCTTGCCCGCGGCCCGCAGCGGGTTCACCGCGAGGACCGCGGGCGAGGTGACGAGCGACAGGACCCGCTGGGCGCTGGCCGGGCGCGCTACTTCTCTTCGGCTTTCGCCGCTTCCCAGGCGCGGTCCATCTCTTCGAGAGTCAGCGCGCGGCCGGACTGCGCCATCGCTTCCTCGACGTGGCGAAACCGCCGGAGGAACTTTTCAGTTGTCGCACGCAGGGCCTCCTCCGGGTTCACGCGAAGAAAGCGCGAGAGATTGACGACGGAGAAGAGGAGGTCGCCGACCTCGTCCGCCGCGTCGAGGCCGCCGGCGAGGCGCGCCCGGATCTCCTCGGTTTCCTCCTCGACCTTCTCGAAGGCGCCGGCCGTCGTCGGCCAGTCGAACCCGACGTTCGCGGCCTTCTCCTGGATCCGCCGCGCGCGCAGGAGCGCGGAGAGCGTTTTCGGGACGCCGTCGAGCGGCGACTTCCGATCGGCCGATTCGGCGCGCTTGATCGTCTCCCAGTTGCGCATCACGTCGGCGCTCCCGTCGACGCGGACGTCGCCGAACACGTGCGGATGGCGGCGGCGCATCTTCTCGGCGGCCCCGACGAGGAGGTCTTCCATCCGGAAGGTCCCGTGCTCCTCGGAAATCGCGACCATCATGAGGATGAGAAAGAAGAGGTCGCCGAGCTCGGACCGGAGCGCGTCCCCGGGGTTCTCGGCGACCGCTTCGCCGACCTCGTGCGCTTCCTCGATGACGTAGGGAACGAGCGAGGCGAGCGTCTGCTCGCGATCCCAAGGGCAGCCGTTCTCGGCGCGCAGAGTGCGGGCGATCCCGACGAGTTCCGTGAAGAGCCTTGCGCGGGTTTCGTCGCTCATCGCCGCCACTATAGGCGGCCGCCCGAACGGCGCACAAGCGGGTTTCCCGGAAGATCACTGGCGCGATTCGAACCGGCGATGATAGTATGCGGGCGCGCATTCGTCGTGCGCGGCGGCGCGTTTCTAGATCCCGTCGCGATATCGCCGCGATTTCGCCGCCGCCGAAAAGGAGCCCCACATGCGATTGCTTTTCGATCTCCGAACCCGCATGACCGTTCTCGCGCTCACCGCGGCGCAGGCCATTTCATCGCCCGCGCTCGCGCAGGTCGATCCCACCGGAGGGGTCGGCGGTGGATCGCTCGCCGGCACGCTGACGGTGACCGTCGTCGACCGCGTGACCGCCGCTCCGATTCCTGGAGCGTTCTGCCAGGTGGGAACTTCGCCGGGGAGCCCGTTCTCGGGGAACCTCAAGATCACGAGCGCGCTCGGGCAAGCGGTCTTCACGAACGGCGCGCTCACGGGAGCGCAGACCGTGAGCGTCGGGAAGGACGGGTACAACTACCTGACGATGTTCGGCGTCAACGCGGCCCAGATGATCCTCCCGATCGGCGTGAAGGACGCGCAGCCGCCGAAGGCGCTCTACCAGGGCGACATCACGTCCGGCTTTACGCTCGTCTCGAACGACGGACAGCTCGACGTCGCGATCGTCCTCCCCGTCCTTTCGATCGCGGGCCTCAACTCGCTGTCGGACTTCGGACAGTTCGCGCCGATCGTGCTCGCGGATTTTCCCGCGGCGCCCGACACGCCGGTCTCGGGCAACACCTACATGCCGACCCAAGTCGAGCTCCTGTTCGCCGTGATCGAGCGGAAGCCGTACTACCTCTGGTTGCCGGATCAGACGACGCAGGACATCTTCGCTTTCTACGGACGGATCTCGCTCGCAACTCTGGTCGCGAACCTCACCACGGACAACCCGGACCTCGTCGGGCTCGCGCAGGGATTCGACATGCGCCGGGTCGGACTGACCCAGGGCGTCGTCGTGAACGGGCCCGGGACGCGGAACTTCACGCTCCCGAACTCAGTGTCGGAGAATCTCAGGATTCGGGTCGCGAACTCGCCGTCGGGAACCGACGTGTTCCTCGTTGCGGCGGCGGACCTCGACAGTCTCTCCGGGCTGGGCGACATCGTTCCGTGCGGGATCAACGCCGTGCCGGGCGGGACGACGGTCGTCAAGACGCTCGACACGATCAACCCGGGCGGAACCTTTGTCGGGATGAACTACGTGGCCGCGGCGGTCGCGTCGGACACGGCGCTCGGCCTCGCGAACACGCTCGTCACGGACAGAACGGGACTCGTGCCGAGCGACACGGCGCATTGCGAGAGCTTTTTCTTGGCGCCGGTCCCGAGCGTCACGCCGAACGGGCTGACCTATTCCTGGACCTCGGTCTTCAGCGCCGGCATCAGCCCGGCCCCGAGCCTCAATCTCGCGGAGATCGCGCTCACGAAGACGATCGCCGACACGAACCCGGGCGCCCAGCCGGGCGATACGCTCGACTTCAGCACGCCGCTCTGGGAGTTCTACGTGAGCGGCC
>Ga0247727_10002403_pt1 | contig 42922 bp, 43 predicted proteins | sample WisWelCaveWW1625_FD_202498 | JGI IMG/M metagenome (GOLD analysis project Ga0247727, IMG submission 202498) | Biofilm microbial communities from Wishing Well Cave, Virginia, United States - WW16-25 | ecosystem: Environmental > Aquatic > Deep subsurface > Groundwater > Cave microbial mat | place...
TCCCAATTGAAATTCTTTGTTATAAAACTGCGACCGGCTTTGCCCATCTGCCTAGCTTTTTTATTATCATTAATTAAAATAGATAGTTTGTCTATCCACTCCTTATGATCTCCTTTTTCTACCAAGAATCCAGTTTCATTATTTTTCATCAATTCTGGAATGCCACCAACATTTGTTGCAACTACAGGTTTTTCCATAAGCTGAGCTTCTTGTAATGTTAAAGGTGACATATCAATACCACTCACTAATGCATAAACATCAATTTCTGTAAGATACTCCCTAACTTTGTCTGGATATTGCATTGCACCTAACCACTTGAAATTATCATATTTGCATAATACTGGAAGGATCTTGTCCCTATAGGGACCATCTCCAACCCAATAAAATGTCACATCTGGCATTGCCTCTAGTACTTTTGTCAAAATAAGCATCTCTTGTGTTTTACCCCAGATAACAGCCCCTTGTAACAATCCCACACAAGGGTGTTTGAGTTTCATTCCACTGGATGGATACCAACGTGAGGAATTGATACCACTTTGCAGTATGCATGTCTCTTTTTCTGGATAATGTATCTTTACAATATTTTCAAGATATTTACAGAGTGGAAGAATAACTTTCGATCCATTAAAGCATCTTTCAGCAATTCTTTGCCATTGCCAGAGCACAAGACGTTTTGGTGGAGATTTGTATATTGTCTCCTTTGCCCATTCCATCTCAGACCAATAATCTCCTCTCAAATGTACAAACAATGGTAAATTTGCCTTTATTGCAGCAAGTCCAAAATGTCTTTGCCTGTCAACGAAGACAACATCTGGCTTGAATTCCTTAACCAAATCATTGAATCTCTTCTGTGACTGGAACCAATTGGATATTTTTCTTGAGGGAAAACCATCGTAAATATCTACATCTTGCACAAGTTTGTATTCAACACCAAACTCGTTAAGACATTCACCAAATTCTTTCAGATGAAAGAATTTTGATTGAGTGCCTGCTATTAGTAATCTCAATTTTAATTACTCTAGGCTGTTTGTATTAATATTTAGATATATCCAATTTGTTTTTAATAATAAATAACGAATTTTTGTTAATTTCTACTCTGTCAATTTCCTATTGGTTTTTATTTACTTTGAGAAGTCTATTGATTGTGAAATCAAGTCTCATAGAACACATTATTTGCCCAATTTGTAGAAAAGATCTTGTCATAAGAAACCCTAAAAAAGTTAAGGAAGAAATTATGGAAGGATTATTAGTATGCTCAAGAAATCACAGATTCAAGATAACAAAGGGTATACCACGCTTTGTTTTTGATACAGCAAAAGATTTTGTTAAAACCGAGGATGCATTTTCATCAAAATGGAGAAAATATCATAGGTCTTATCATAGCAAAAAATGGTTTATTTTCCAGCAAAAGTGGTTTTTGGATCGATTTGGATGGAAAACCATTAACAAATTCGATAGATTCCTCAAAACTAAGAAACATATTCTTGATGCTGGAACAGGGATAGGAAATAGTGCCAAACTTCATTCCTCACACACTAATGGATTTGTCTTTGCACTAGATGCTAGTGAGAGCATAGATTTTGCATACAAAAAACATGGGACCATTTCAAATATCCATTTTCTGCAAGCTGACCTAAGAGAATTGCCATTTAGAAAAAGATTCTTTGACTACGTATACTCTGATCAAGTTCTTCATCATACTAAAGACACAGAATCTTCATTCAAATACCTAACCAAGTTTCTCGTAAAATCTGGTCACATTTCTATTTACGTATACAACAAAAAGGCACCAATTCGGGAATTTGCAGATGATTATATCAGGTCTAAAACGGTTAATATGTCAGCTAGAGACTGCATCGAATTCTCAAAGGATATGACTTACCTGGGCAAGAGTCTGTCAGAATTAAAAAAGAAAATAAGAATTCCTAGGAACATACCGTTGTTGAACATAAAAGCTGGTACGTACGATGTTCAGCGATTTATTTACTGGCATTTTCTAAAATGCTTCTGGGCCGAAGATGGTGATTTCGAGAGAAGCGTCGGTGTAAATTTTGATTGGTATTATCCAAAATTTGCCTACAGACATACACCAGATGAGGTAAGAAAATGGTACAAAGACACAAAAATTAAAGTTACTCATTTCAAAGAAATTGAAAGTGGCATTAGTGTAACTGGCAAAAAATTATCATAGAATTTCCTAAACTTCCGCAATTTCAAAATCTAAAATAGATAAAATCTTGTGGATTTCCATCATAAAAGAAAATGATCGCTATCATCATCAGAATTATAAACACAGTCCAATAACCAAGCCTAAATTGAGAGAATCTCTCATGAAGGTTAGGTTTTTTGTATGAAACGTAATGAAGCGCAATAAACAAAACCATAGCAGTAATTGGTAGTTTATGAGTGACTAAAAACGGTAGTATGTTTACTGTTTGAAAATCAAAAATTAGGTATTTTTGCATAGAATACAACATCTGATCAAAGTCTCTCACCCTAAACGGTATCCAAGCCAAAAAAACAAAGTACTGAGTGATAAGTATGGAGAAAATTGTACCTAACTTGGTTTTAAAAAAGTAATGATTTTGTAGAATAGGAAATTTTTTCACAATGAATCTATGCAGTGCTAAGTATAATCCATGTAGCAATCCCCAAATAACAAAGTTCCAAGATGCGCCATGCCATAAACCTCCTAAAAACATCACTATGAACAAATTCAAATAAGTTCTTGCATTTGACTTGCGATTTCCTCCTAATGGAATGTACAAATAATCTCTAAGCCATGAGGACAGAGAGATATGCCATCTTCTCCAAAAATCTGGCGGTGATGTAGCAAAATATGGCTTGTTGAAATTAAGTGGAATCTTAAATCCCAATATCAAAGCTGCACCTAATGCTATATCAGAATAGCCGGAAAAATCACTATAAATCTGAATTCCAAATCCTATAATTCCTAATATGATTGAAACTGAATCTAGCCCAATCGGATTGGAAAATATTTCATCTACAAAGGGCGCAATATTATCTGCAAAAAACATCTTTTTAAAAAATCCAAACACCATAAGTGTAATTCCTAACTTTAAATTTGAATGATGAATTAGAATTTGACGTAGTTTAGTTCCTGTCTCAAAATTTTCTATTTTTTCTCTTAGTTGTGGTAAGAAATCCTTTGCTCTTAAAATGGGTCCAGCTACTAGTTGAGGGAAAAACGCGACAAAAATAGCATATTCCACAAAAGATTTAGCTGGAGTTAGTTGCTCTCGATAAATTCCAACAGTATAAGTTATTGAGTGAAATGTGTAAAATGAGATTCCAATTGGTAGTGTCAAATTCAGTAGTGGAATTTGAGTGGCTAAATCAAAACTGGTTCCTAAAATATTGAATTGCGTTATTGCAAAATCCACATATTTATAGAAACCTAAAAGGCCTAAATTACCTGCAAGACTACACATCAAAAGAGCTTTTTTCCTCTTGCCATCTACAGTTTTCCAAATTGCTTTCCCAAAATAGAAATCCCAAATAGTAGTGAAGATCAAAAGTGTAATTAGATAATTACTAGAATAATAAAAGAAAAAGTAGCTTGCAAATAAAACAAACAAATGTTGAAATTTTCTATTTTTAACGATAACGATCGTACTTAGTACAACAATAAAGAAAATTACAAATTCTATTGTGTTAAATAACATTAATACTCAATCTCTCGTGAAATCATGTTTGTAATATCATCACTATAGATCATCGATTGCTTGCTATATGCTACATGGTTTATGTTTGCCCATATAGCTAAGTCGGCATATTTGTCTGTGAAATAATAAATTTTTACACCGTATTCATCTGAAATCTCTTCTAATATTGAACTAAAAACTTTTTTTTCAGAATCTGGTAATTGTTCTAAATAATATTTGTGGTGAGGAGTTGTAAAAAGTACAACTTTTATGTTGTTGTTTTGAAGTTTACTAATTATTTTTTCAAGATAGTTAACTTGTTGATTTTCAGAAGTAGGTTTAATCTTAATATTATTTTGAATTGACATTGTAGAACTCTGCTTCGTTAATTCTTTATCATTTGCTATCACTATCTGTTCGTTTGTATATGTAAAGAATGGTGTATTTACAATAGAAATTTCCATTCTTTCTGGAAATAAACCAGTATCTCGAAATATTTCTCGTATTACTTGCAAAGTTAAAAATTTTGGATTAACAGTACCAACCTCTAAACTGTCTAAAGAAATAAGACTGCCAAAGAATTCTTTTGGGTCTGGTAGAGGTTTCTGTTCCTTTGCATTAGATTCGAGGTCTCTAAATGATACCCCATAAAAAACAATCTTTGGTTCAGTTGAAATCAAACGGTCCAAACTTCTTGCCCTTTTTTCAGGAAAATCACCATTGTAACTCAAATTATAGACAGTGTAGTTTACAAATTGAAAAGAAATCTTTTCATTTATTAGAGTAGTATTAAGCTGTCCAACATGACTTGCACCTATAAGGAAAATCTTCTTTAAATTAGGGTCAAATTTTTGTGAATAAAATATATCTTGCTTTTCTTCAAGTGGATCGGGGAAAGTATATTCAAGAATAAACAAAGATAGAAAGGAGATTATAAAAGCAACAAGAATAGATAAAGTAATTTTTCCATTCATTAATTGACAGTCAATATAACAGTATATTAAATAATTTAATAACAAGATAAGAAATTGTGTTCTAGTGTTTTTTCAATATTAATCTAATGTCAGTACCATATCTATTATTGGTAATTATTTTTGGATAATATGGAAAAAGGTCATTTTTTATAAAATTAAGATACTTTTTCATTATTCTGTTGAGACCACCTTCTAGGAGTGTTGGTGGTCTAAAAAAATCAATACGTACTACTTCATATCCAATTTTTTTTGCGATGTTCAGTAAGGCTTTTTTTGAGAAATGAAATGTAGAAGGATTATCATAAATTGATGATTTCAATATTTTTTTATTTTCACAATTTGGCACTTCAATAAATAATACTCCGCCGTTTTCTAAATTGTTTTTGCACTTTTCAAGCAACTTGTCAGGACGCACTAGGTGTTCAATTACATGTGATATCCATACAATATCGAACCTTCCGTCTATTTGTATATCTTCCGCGAATCCTACAACACAGTGCCCACGTTTTAATTTTTGATTTATCATCTCAACATTTCTATTATCGGGTTCGATTCCAGTTACATTAAAACCCATTTCTTCAAACCAAACTATTGTTTGACCTGCTCCTGAACCTATCTCCAACATTCTACATTTATTTTCAAAGAATGGTTTGCAGTAAGCATATTGTGATACCCACTGTCGTCTTTTGCCTTTTGAATCCATGTCAGTGTAATTGGATTGTAATGCATTTGCCGAACCTCTTTCATCCCAGTAAGATTTTCTGTAAACCTCTTGTGATCTCTCTCTTACTTGAACTTCTGAATTTCCAGTTATGTACAAATTACAATTATTACAATAGTATACGGCCAAATTCATGTATGAATCTTTAGTGTATTGAAGTAAGGAGGAGTTTGAGCAGGAAATACAATTCATAGACTTTCGTTCAATGCTTTTTATTTACTTCTATAATTGTTTCTGTAATACCGCTCCCATTTTCCTGAGGCCGTATAATGAATTCATCTTCTTTAAGACCATCCCTTAGCAGGTTTTCTTTTGTTTGTTTAATTGAAACGTCATTATAATAGCAACCATCATCATCTCTCCACATCATCTTATGACCCTTTAATTCTGGAAAATAACCACGATATGAAGTGATATAACTATACTTTTCAGATATCTGAACAATCTTTGAAATGAATGTATCAATATCATATACATGATCTACAACACCATGTGAATAAACCAAGTCATATTTTTCACGAATTTCCATCTTTATGAAATCGCCAGAAATAAAACTAAAACTGGAATTTTTTTTACAATAATCTATAGCGTCTTCAGATATATCTAGACCAGTATAACTAATGTTTTTGAATAGGTCATTATATTTAATTGGGTATATGCCAGTGCCACAACCTACCTCAAGAACGGTTTTGACATCTTTCTTACTCTTGAAAAAATTTCTGAAATCTTCATGTAGCAGATGGTTTGAATTATGGATTTCCAAATACCAATCGTTATTGGCCACCTTCCAGTGTCTACCGTAAGGAGATCTACCTAACATTCTTCTTTTAATTTCTCTACTTAACGTCCTTCGGATTGCTTTCGTATCCATAATTCAATTGGTTTAATTTTCTAGTCTGTAAAATATGTTTGTTCAAGAATTAAAAAGACCTTCAATTTGCTAAAATACGTCTAAAGCCACTATTCCGGCAATATCTTTTGATAAATGAACTCACATTTGATGAGTAGAATTGATATAATTCAACTCTATTATTGAAGTTAATGCGTAAACATTTTGGTTTTCGGGCTTGGTTTTATTTTAGGCAAGGTTGGGGCACGTATTTTGCCTTCATTCTTGCAGCCATTAATACAATGGTCGTCACCTATTATCTGGCAATAGATAATTTGCCATTTCTAAAGCAAGTGTTCCCCTCTTTTGCTATTTATTCGATCACTGCGGCAGCCATTGGAATTCCCCTATTCATTGCAGCCGGTTACATACATTACAAAAGAAGTCATGCAATTTCTGAGGAAGTTGAAGTAACCACAGAAGCAAATCCATATTTGTATAAGATTCCTCCTGGATGGAATGCAGAAGTAGTATTTCCTCTATATCTTATCTTGAGTGATGTATTAGTAAAGATTTCTAGGAACGAAAAATTAACAAATGATGATCTTGAAAAAATAAGTGAGTTGCAAAAAAAAATTAGTCTACTTTTGAAAGGTGGCTATGTGGGTAATTTTTGGCAAAAAGTTAAATTAGAAAATGATGAACAAAAAAAATAAAATTAAGATTGATTAGTGTACAAAAACTCTAAAGTAATTGTTCCATCAAGTCTGCTAACGAATCTACAGCTTTATCATTATTTAGTTCATTCAAAGCATATTTTCTTCCATCATTAGCAATTTTTTGCCATCTTTGATTTTCTGTATCTGCCAAATATTCCTCAAACTTTTCTTTGTAATTTTTTTCATTTATAAAAATTGCCGTTTCCCCATCTATATAACCAAGATATTCACCTTTATTTTTACCCGTTATTTCCATGAAAGTCAAACATCCTGCGGCAGGAATTTCCAAATATCTTATTGTTGGGAAATAGGTTGTAGCTGCAATAGATGCCGCATACTTGGATAGAAGCAAAGGAAATTTATCATTTACAAACTCGTGATCAAGTGTTGGTGTGTAATCAACGTAGGGAAGCTTATTACATTTTGTTCGTAATTTATAATGTTTGTAAGCATTTGATTCTGGATTCCTAATCACATTTATTACTCGAGAAAACAAATTTGTATTTCCAACAGCACCAGAATTCAAAATTCTATTTTTTATTCTAGTGTTAAATGGAGTTACACTTTGGTATAATGAAGATTCTAGTCCATAAATGATAGTCTTGAACTTAAAGCTGTGTGGATAAAATTCATGAAAATAGCTTTCTGGCATGTAGCCAAAATAATAATCTATTTTATATTTTTCATGATAAGAAATTCTGCCAGTCCAGGGTGCATTATGAGGATCATTTGAACGACATATCACCGGTATGTCGAGATCTTTAATTCCCAATAGTTCAGGCGTATTCATACTGTGATTGTCAAATAACAAAATAATATCGAATTTGTCTTTTAATATAGCGGTATCAAAAATATCTTCAGAGGGATAATAACTAACCTCTATCCGTCCATTTCTTCGCAATGCCTCCATGAAAAAGTGATAATATGTATTGGCAAAATGTTTACCAGTCAAGAACTCACAAGAACGTTTGTAAATAAATGCAACTTTGATTTTTTTCATTTTTCTTATTTAGTTACTGAAATAATGAGCTGGTAAATATGTCTAATCAAAAACTTTTGAATTAAATGTTTTTATTAATGATTTAAGAACGAAATTTATCATAATCAATCTTGTATATCTTAACATGATAACTATATCCATGCTCTTTGGAATCAAATTCTTTTATTAAATATGGGTATTTTTCATCATGAAAAAATACATCATTAAGAAAATTAGGACGATTTTTTTCTCCGTCTACGACTAAATGTGTTAGATTATAATCCTCTGAACTTTCAATATATTTTTTTAGAGAATCATACCCCTCAGTAGAAACCAACAAAACCTTGAATGGAATTGAAGATTTTAGTACAGGCCACTTTTGAGGCATTTCTGCAGCGATAAGGTAAGCACTTTCTGGATAGTATACGTTGACTCCTTTTGCATTCTCTGTAATATATTTTGCAATTCCAAAGGCATCTCTTTCATGCTGATAATCGATTTTTTTGTAATCAAGAAAAATGGAAGAAGAAAGAAGTATTCCACCGATAATTAAAATCAATAATAAATTATAATTCTTGACCTTACCACTTAGTCTTTTTACAGGAAATATAGATAAAACACAAAACATAGGATATAAAAAAAATAAATATCTAGTATCAAGAGCTGGAATTGAGTAAGCATAAAGCGCAGGTAAGGAGATTATGGGTATGCCCAGTATTATCGTCCAATTTTGGAGATTCCTATTTTTAAAAATCATAACTCCACCAAGCGGAACAAAAAATATGAAAATAGGTATCATTGACCATCCTAGGAACTTGAAAAAATTCGCAAGCCCTTGAATTACATAAAGAAATAAGCTTGATCCGAAACTTCCATTAGAGGTAATAGTTAAAACATGTGATATTTCGTTTGGTACCCTACTAACTAACGCATCATTACCATAAACATCAATTCTATACATTGCCATTGGAAATAGTGTTACAACAAAAATGCCTACTGCTAAAGCATATTTTGCTATAACTTTACCTTCCTTTCTATACCTCGCAAAAAACATAATTGAAATAACGAAAAATAAGAATAATGCTTCAGATCGTACAAGAGCGCTTAGAGCTGTTACACCAAAGGAAGCATACATCAATTTCTTGTTTGGATTCAAAAATAGAACCAATGCAATTGTTCCCAAGATGATGTAAAGTGGCTCAGTTATACCAAATAGGGAATTTTGTATGATTCTAGGTTCAAATGCAAAAATCGCTGACCCTAGCAATGCATATGGTTTCTCAAAGAATCTTTTACACAAAAAGTATATTGGAATAATAGTTAATGTAGAAATGATAATCGACACGAAACGCTGCAAGTTCATATAACCAATAACATTCTCAGGCTGGATTATTGAAAAGAAGATTGAAAGAAACGCAGGCCAGCCGTTGTTAGCAAAAGTGTAATTTGTCGGAAGGTGCCCCAGTATATTGATATCGCTAGCATACCAAAAATAAGTCAGAGCATCGAGTGTTAATGGAATATCTAATGGAAAAAGATAAATTCTAATAAACAGCGCTATGCTACCTATTACAAAAAGAGATGCAAAACTGTTATTAAAAAACAAATCAAGTTTTTTTTCTACAAAGACTAGATTTGATGACATCTTTTAACGAATCTCCCTGTCATATTGGACTATCAGTTGTTGAATATCAAATTACCTGTTAAATTAGTCTGATCACTGAAAAGAACTTAGCTCATTGATATTTTTACAATTTTTTGTGCACCTAAGAAGTATGCTGTTTGAGCTAATTCGGCCAAAACAAGTGCAACTGCTACTCCATTAATTCCAAAAAGTTGCCCAAGGACTATGATGCTGGAAATCTGCACGCAAAGAAATATTCCAGAGCCAACAAAGACAATCTTGATCTTCTCTAGTCCCAAAAATTTTGAATACAAGGTTAGGTTTATTGTATGAGGTATGACCGCTAAACTGACAATCTGAAGGACTAGTATTGCGTTTGTGAATTTGGGAAACAATATCGGTAAAACTACGGGGCTCAGTACTAAACCTAATATGGAAAAAACAACGGAGATCAGTATGGCCCCACTTCTTATCCTCTTGGTAGGTATTCCACTTGCCTCTCGTGGTAGAAGGTAGTTGTAGAATATGTTAGGTAATATGTATAACATCATCAAAAATTGAATTGCTAACTGATAATTTCCCAACAAAGCAAAGCCAAAGAGGGGAGCAATAATTATTTTATCAATGGAGCCTATGAAGGTATTTGATACATCCAAAATAAAGCTGTTTATGATAAATCCAAAACGTGATCTTATTAATGAAAAATCAATTTTTTGATCTTTGAACCCATCATATATTTTTACTAGATATGGAAGGAATGAAATTCCAATCCCAAGAATTACTCCGCTGGAGCCAAAAACATAGAAGAGTCCTATCGCCAGTGCTGTCATTAAGATCTTTTGTATAATTACATACTTTGCGTAAGTATTGTATAATTTACGACCTAATATTTCTGATATTACAAGTGCAAAAATAGCATATCCAAAAGTAACTAGGCTTAATGCTGTATTATAAAAAATAAAAAAAAGTACTGTAGATGACATTCCAACAAAAATAAGCGAGATCAAATAAATCGGCGGTTGTATTTTTACATTTTTTGCTGTGTATACTACAAGAGTATTTCCAGCTCCAGCTAAGGATATTGTTGATACTATTCCCGCTATGGCAAGAAAATAACTAATTTCACCATAACTTTCTGCTCCTAACAGATTCGCTATGTAAAGCCAAAGTATTGCAGTGATTGCATTTCCGGTAACATCCGCAATTCCTAATGTTGTTAAGCCACGCAGCTTGGTAACTATCTCTCTAATTTTATTCCAAGTATTTTCCATAACAGAATTTCTTCATTAAGAAATAGCAACAATTTAACTACTTTGACGCTCTCTAACGACACTCACTAATGAATATAGTAGGATGGCAGCCATCAATAGCATAACTCCTGTTATGGTAGAACCAATTCCTATCAATGCGATGTTTGTTATGACTTGTCGCGTTTCGGTAAATACTTGGATTGTCCATATGATGAAGAAAAGACCTATTACTAGGAAACCAACTCCGGTTAGTCCATAAAATTTTAGTGGGTGCTCTATGGAAATGAATTTCATGGTGCTCAAGATAACAGAAGCTCCATGTCCTACTGGATTGTGCGTAGATGTGTCTCCATCATAAAGTACTTTTATCGGAACTTCAACAATTCGGAATTCTTTCTTATCTGCCTTTATCAAGATTTCAGTAGAAACTCCCATGCCATAGTCAGATGGTGTTAACTCCTGTATTGCTCTTTTACTATAAGCTCTAAATCCACTTTGTGAATCTGTAATTTTTTTCTTTGTTGCTGCGTTTGTAATTTTTGTTATCGTATTAATACCTAATCTTCTGTAATTTGGAACGGCATCATCTCCATTTAGAAATCGTGAGCCAATTACTATGTCTGCCTCATCCTTAATTATTGGGTCTATCACAGCTTGTATGTCTTCTACCCTATGTTGACCATCGGCATCAAATGTTACAAGAATATCTGAATTCAATTCTCTTGCCTTGAGAAATATGCTCCGAATACCACCCCCATATCCCAAATTTTTTGGATGATTAATTACAATAGCTCCCATTTTCTCAGCAATCTCACCCGTTAGATCTGTAGAACCATCATTGCATACTATGATTTTATTCGTAACCTTTTGTAATTTTGCAATTATTTTTGCCATGTTTTTCTCTTCATTAAATGCAGGTATGCCTACTACAATATCCAATTTTCTTGAGATTTAGTAATTAAGAGACAATAAAAGGGCTTTGTCATTTATTGATGTACATGATGAATGAATATAAAAAATCACTTTATTATTCCACTTCGGATCAATTCATTAGAGGCAAGATCCACTGCTTTCTTACTAGATAATCTGGGAGACCAACCTAAATCTCTCAATTTTGAAATATCGAGCTGCATTTGTTTCACATCTCCTATCCAACCTCTCCCATCTTTTGTACCTCCCTTTGAAACTAGCTTTGTATTTTTCAAGTACATATTTCTACACACAATCTTTGCAATTGAAAGTACATCTATTTTATCGTCATTACCAAGGTTGAATACTTGAATCTTTTTTGAAAAGTTGTTAAGACAAAATAAAAATCCATCTACACAGTCACTTACATGAATGTATGATTTTGTTTGTTTTCCATCTCCTAAATAATGCAACACTTTGTTATTTTTTTTTAATTTATTAATAAAATCCCAAATTATACCATGAGTGCTTCTTGCACCAATTACGTTAGCTAACCTTATGATCATGCCCTTTATACCATAATTATTACAATACGAAGAAACTAACGCCTCGCATGCTAATTTTGAACCGCCATACTGAGAAATGGGTAAGAGAGGACCATAGGTTTCAGGTGTTGGAATTACACTAGGTTCTCCATAGACTACTGAAGATGATGCAAATACTATTTTATCAACATTAGATTTACGAATATTCTCAAGTAGGCAGAAAGTATTTTGAATATTTTCTCTATATGTAATCTCAGGATTTTCATAGCCTGTTCTTACTTCCGGATCGGCTGCCATGTGAAAAACAACACTGATATTTTTTAGTGAGTTTAGCAATTTTGTAGGTTTGTTTAGATCATCTTTTATCAGATGAAATATTTTACTATCTATACAAAAATTCAAATTTTTGATGTTACCTGCTGAGAAATTATCAATAACAGTAACTTCCTTGCCTTGTAAAATTAATTTCTCAGCAATATGACTTCCAATAAATCCAGCTCCACCCGTTATCAATACAGATTCCATTTTTTAAATCACATATTTGGCATGTGAGTGGATGATAAAAATTTCGTTATTTAGAATGGCTATAGGTGGGTATTAAAATTCTTAGTTTTGAATGAATTTATGATAGTAACTATTCATAAGTTAATATGCATCAACAAAATTATTTTCAAATTAGTAGATGACCAAAAGATCTGTTTTGATGGTTGTAGCAAAATATCCTGCAACTCATGGACATACAACTGTTATCAATAATCTATGCATAGGTCTTGACAAACTGGGTTATCACACTGCAATTGGATCGTTTTCATTTGATAAGGATCCTCCATTTAATATAGAAAAGGTAAAGTTGAGTAAATCAAAATTGCTAACTTTAGGAGTTAAATATTTGAATTTTGATATTATTCATTCACATCAATCTCGTGTTAATTATTATCTGCTTTCAATCAAACCAACAAAACCCATTGTACTACATTATCACGGTGCATCAAGCAAAATGCAAGAAATCAATTTCAAGATTTCAATGCGGCTTTATAAAAATAGGATATCAAAAATAATTTCAGTATCTAACACAGGAATCAATCAAATGAAAAAGATGATAGGACCAGTTAAAGCTGAGGTAATTTATAATGGTGTAGATATAGATTTTTACAAACCTGATTTAGATAAACCATACAAAAAGGGAAATCCACAACTACTCTTTGTTAGTGCACTTAGAGAGTATAAGAAAACCCCACTACTAGTAGAATCAATGCCTGAAATATTGAAAAAATATCCCGATGCTCATCTTCAAATAGTAGGAGATGGTGAAGATTTTTTAAAACTTAAAGTACTGATAAAGAAGAAAAATCTGGAAAACAAGGTAGAATTAACTGGAAAAATTAACAATGAAGAGTTAAGAATGCGTTATTCATCATGTGATTTGTACGTATCTGCAAGTACATTTGAGGTCTGTCCGGTACCAACGTTGGAAGCTATGGCTTGTGGCAAACCACTTGTTCTTTATGATATAGAATCACATAAAGAAATTGTAGATGTATCAAAAGCAGGAACAGTGTTTTCATTATCAAGAAATTCTACTATTGTTAACAAAATTGAGGAGGTATACCAAAATAAAATCACTTTTGGTAATGCAGCTAGAAAGTTTGCTGAAAACCATGACTGGTCATCTATTTGCAAGCAAGTAGCAAAAGTATATGAAGAAATATCTTAATTTTACCGTTTTTCTGTTATTTCAATATGGAAATTCTAATTAAATTAGTTTTTAATAGTAGAAGGTGAATTGAACAAATTTTCATTATATGTATCGCTTATAAAATTTGTTATAATACACCCTAAAATAGGCATGCAAATGATCGAAATAGCTTATCAAACCTGGAATGATTCTAAACAAAATATTATGATATATGATGATGTGTCACATGATCTAAATAATATTTTACAAAGCATATCTATCACTGAATTTTCATTAGCTGAATTAAAAAAAAACCTCATGCCTTTAGAAAATCATATCACAACTTTTATTGATACTCTATCAAATACAAATTTTCCATCAAAGAAAAAACCATACCCTCTTAATTATTCTATAGATAATCAAACTGGTTTGTTATTATACGCATTATGCAAAATCATAAAACCTGAAAAAGTGGTGGAAACTGGTGTTGCATATGGACTAAGTAGTGCGTACATTTTACAAGCTCTGCATGAGAATCAGAAAGGTCAATTATATTCAATAGATTACACTTTCCGACCCTGGGAATCAAAAGAAATGATTGGAGTTTTAATTCCTGATAGTTTAAGAAGCAGATGGAATCTAATTTTTGGTACATCTTCAGAAAAACTACAAAATTTATTACGATCTCTTAGCAGCATTGATATATTTGTTCATGATAGTCAACATACTTTTAAGAATATGATGTTTGAATTTAAAACTGCTTGGCCATTTGTTAAAAAAAATGGTTTTCTACTATCTGACGATGTTCTAAACAATAACGCATTTCATATTTTTTGCTCTTCTATTAATCAAAAACCATTAATTTTAAAACAAGAAGATAGATCCAAATCATATACTGGAATCCTACGGAAAATTTGATTTTTTGTTATGTTCTAACAATTCAAATCGTTTGTTTTAGAGCATATAGAAACCCAATGTCTTTGAAAAGACTCTTTGTAGAAACTTTATATGATAAAGATTCTAATTTTTTTATAAGATTATCTAATAATTCTGGCTTGGTATCAGCAAAATGATATTCTATAATTATTTTCTTTATTTTCTGGAAATAATCTAATGGTAATGAATTGATAATTTCATATTCTGCTCCCTCACAATCTATTTTGATAAAATCACATCTTTCAATTTTATTATCGTCAATAATTTTTTTTAATGATGTCGATCTTACCTGAAACGATTTTGAGGTAGGTGAATACATACTATGACCAGCTTCATCTTGGCTGAGAAAAATTGTTACTGTTGATTCTTCCTTTGATACCGCAGAATTAACAGGAGTGATATTTTTTATTTCATTTAATTGTAAATTTGATAATAAAATATCGTGATTCTCTTTTACTGGTTCAAAACAATAAATCTTTCCATTTTTACAATGCTGCCAAGCAAAGAGGGAAAATAATCCTATATGAGCACCTATTTCAATAATTGTATCATTATCATTTATCTCAAAACCAGGTCTTGAATATTCTTGGATAATCCAAACATGTGTAAAAGCTATAAGATCTGTAGAGTGTGCTCTTAACTTTATTTTAAGACCACTTTTTGTTTCTAAGATAACATGTTTTTGTTTTGTCAGTCCAAAATAAACAATAGGGAACATATGCCAATTCTTAATTATTTTTGTTGCCTCTAAAAAAATCTGAAATTTTTTAAAAATATTAGATGTCATAATTCACATATTCTACTATCATGGACATCTTTAATAGATTTCTTAAGAATGAACTTTTAACTACCAAATACTTCCTTCTTTCATCAATGAAAATTATGATTACTGGAGGATTGGGATTTGTAGGAAGTCATCTATGTGATGAATTACTCAAAGACGATCACGAAATCATTTTATTATCTAAGAATGATAACAAAAAGGAAAACATCCTTCATAATTTGAATAAAATAAAATTAGAATACGTTGATGTCACAAATTTCTCAGATTTAGAAAAAACAATTGAGGAAAATACACCTGAAGTTATATTTCATTTGGCAGGTGAGACTTCGCATAAGAAATCCTTTGAAAACCCGTTATATGATGTGGATGCGAATTCAAAATCAACACTTTGCATACTAGAAAAAATAAAAAATCTTAATCTAAAATGTAGATTCATACTTGGAAGCACTTTCATAGTTATAGGTAAACCTGATAAATTACCAATTAATGAAGAGACACCAAGTAATCCTACAACAATATATGGTGCAAATAGATTAGCGAGTGAAAATTACTGTAAGATTTATCATAACGTGTATAATTTAGATACGATTATCTTTAGAATTACAAATTCATTTGGACCTAGAGAACAATACCTAACCCCTGTAAAGAACGCCATTAATTTCCTCATTTACAAGGCATTCAAAGGGGAAGATGTAACTATTTACAATCAAGGAAAATTCTTCAGAGACGTTATCTATATTTCTGATGTAATTTCAGGTCTTAAAACTATGATGTTATATGGAAAACCAGGAAATCTATATTGGATTTCATCAGGGAACAAAACATGGTTTTATGAAATTGCAAAATGGTTAGAGGAATTAACTAATGCAAAAATCAAGTATGTTGATCCTCCAATATACACACAAAAAGTTGATGTAGGAAACTTTCTAGTAAATAATTCAAAATTGAAATCTTTAGGATGGGATGTAAAGACCTCTGTGAAAAAAGGCATTGAAATGACTTTGGATTACTTTAACTCACATAAATTATAATTTTGAAAAATCAAAGTTTTTTTTATCTGCTAAAAATCGGGAAAATGATGTAAATTTAAATTTCTTTATTATTCTTTCCATCTTTGAAAGGGCTTTACCCAGATTATGATAAGTTACAAAATTTTCCATGAACGGTAGAGGAACTTTTTGCATGAATTCTGGTGTAAGCTCCCATGAATGAATGTAAAAAGTAGATGGAAGTCCTTTTTTAATATTGCTAACTATAGCATCTTCTATTATTTTTATTGGTAATATTCTCAAGTAAAATCCTCCTGCGGCCGGAATCGTTTTCCATAAGATTTTTGTAGTTAAAAGCGGAAATTCTAAAATTTTCCCATTAGGATCATCTCTTTCTAAATTTGAACTCGTAATACGATACGGTTTTGTTTCAGCATTAGGAATTCCGTATAGCTTAGTCTTTGCTGGAATAACACTGCTATCATACAAATAACCATTTTCAGATAATGCATCCACTACCCATGAACTAGAATAATTTAAGGAGAATGTTGGTGCCCTGAATCCACGAGATTTATGAGAAGTCAGGTCCTCAAACTTTTTTATTTCGGAAATGAACTTTTCCTTATTTTCATGTAAATCAAGTCTTCTGTGATACATTGAATGAAAGGCAATTTCATGACCTCCATCTAATATTTTATCTAATAATTCAGGTTTGTATTCTAATAATTCTCCAACCGTGAAAAAGGTTGCATAAGTTTCATTTTTTCTTAACCAATCTAATATTTTATCAATACCGTTTACTACAGTAGGCGTATTTTTTTTGGCTGGAATATGTCGTTGGATAAATTCCGGATGAAACCAATCCTCAAAATCAATTCCTAAGAGATTCAATTTAATCAAAATAGGATTTATTTAATAAATAATGTTTTAATAGAAAATTCGAAAGTAAACAATTGTTGAATCTTCTAGTGCTCAATAGTTTTAACAACCCTTGCAGGATTACCTACTACGATGCAATAATCAGGGACACTTTGGGTTACAACACTCCCAACAGATATTATTGAATTTTTACCAATTGTAACACCAGCGGTTATTATGCTCCCGGGATTAAGTACAGCTCCATTTTTGATTATTACTGGTTCAACCTTTCTAGGATACGGTCCTTTCTTTAAGAGCAAATTAGCAGTAGGATTGGCATGAGCAAAGATCATTACATTGGCACCTATGGTAACGTTATCTCCAATCTGTATCAAGCTTGGGTAGACCAAATCTATTTGAACATATGGACAAAGATGACAATGCCTGCCAATTTTTACGCCCCTGGCTCTTTGCATTTTTATAGCAAATCCAGAATGTAGAGATGAATACGCTAATGAATGCAAGAACCATGATCTAAGAAATTTACACCTAAGCTTGCATTTGCCCAAAGTGCCCTTATAGTTATAATATTGCATCAACTCCTTCTCGTTTATAGCAGAAACATCTTCTTCATTATTTTCCATTATATATTTAGGATGAACGCGCTAAGCATCTATAACCTTTCTGCGCAAAAAATCAAACCGATTTGTAGTAAAACGAAATACGAATACTAAATATTCATAGTTGTTTTCATGAAAATCATGCATGAGCACAAGCTATCGTATTATATCAATAAAGCCAACGATTTGGATATTGGTAAATTTGGAAAGAAAATACGAATTGCTATACTTAGTAGCTTCACCTTAAATGGATTAGCAGAAACCTTAACGGTAAAATGTGCAGAACATAAGATAGGATGCACAACTTACGTTTCAGGATATAATCAATACAATCAAGAAATTCTTAATTCTAAAAGTAAATTGCATGAATTCTCTCCAGATATTGCTTTTTTGATTCTTGATTCCAGAAGCTTGTTGGGTGATTTCTTTTATTTTCCTTATTCTATATCAGGTTCACAAAGGAAAGAATTCATAGAAAAGAAAATTATTGAAATTCATTCCCTTATAACAGCTTTCAAACAACAATCTAAATCCAAACTAATAATTTCAAACTTTAACATTCCAACGTATTCGTCATACGGTATCTTTGAATCCAAAACAGATTATGGCCTTCATGAAATGGTTATAGATCTTAACTCTAAATTAACTGAATTACTAAAACAAGATTCATCAGTATATCTCTATGACCTTAATGGATTCACAACAAGGTTTGGGGCATCAAATGTTTTTGATTATGCAAAATTTTTTTATGGTGATGTAAAAATTACCTTTGATTATTTGCCACATTTGGCTAATGATTTGATGGGATATGTAAAACCATTCTTGGGATTGAATAGGAAATGTATTGTGTTAGATCTTGATAATACACTATGGGGAGGGATTGTAGGTGAAGATGGATTCGAGGGAATAAAGATTGGTCCTACTGCTCCTGGAAACGCATTTGTTGAATTCCAACGTCATCTATTATCACTTCAACAGCGTGGAATAATTTTAGCCATAAATAGTAAAAATAATCCTGAAGATGCCTTACAGGTATTAAGAGAACACCCGTACATGATTCTCAGAGAAGAACATTTTGCATGTCTAAAAATTAATTGGGATGACAAAGTAGTCAATATGAAAGAGATTGCAGAAGAGGTAAACATTGGCTTAGATAGTATGGTTTTCATTGATGATGATCCTGTAAACAGGGAATACGTGAAAGTAAATCTACCTGAAGTTCTTACGATAGATCTGCCTAATGATTCATCACAATATGCTAGAGCTCTAATGGATCTTAATGATTTCAATGTGTTGAAGATAACTGACGAGGATATAAAAAGGGGTAAAATGTACTTCCAAGAAAGACAAAGAACAGAGTTTGAAAAAACAGCACCTAACATAGATGATTTCTTAAGGCAGCTAAACATTAAGTTGAAAATAAAAAATGCAGATCAGTTCACAATTCCAAGAATATCCCAACTCACATTAAAGACAAACCAATTCAACCTAACAACGTACAGATATCAAGAGGAAGACATCAAGAAATTTTCTGAAAACAAAAATATGTTAGTAAGATGTGTTCAAGTCGAGGATAAATTCGGAGATAATGGCATTACAGGAGTTTTTATCGTAAGAAAAGATAACAAAACCGAATGGACAATAGACACATTTCTTTTAAGTTGTAGAATTATAGGTAGAGGAGTAGAGGAAGGAATGCTTGGGCATATTCTGCATCTAGCAAAAAATGAGGGTGTAACAAAAATTAAGGGACTGTATATCCCTACCAATAAAAATAAACCCTGTGAAAACTTTTTGTCAAATTATGGATTTAAAAAAGAAAACGATTATTGGATTTATACATTAGATAGTATCCCAAGTATTCCTGAACATTTATCTGTGGATATAAAATGATATCAAAAAAACTGGATAGTATAGTAGCAAGAGTAATGGGTGTTTCTCCTTCAGAAATCAGTGATCAATCAGGACCAGAAACAATTGAAAAATGGGACTCATTTAATGGATATGTATTACTAGATGAGATTGAAACTGAGTTTGGGATTAAATTTTCACTAGATGAGGCAATAAATATCAAAAATGTGGGTGATATCAAAAGGATGTTAAAAGACCACGATGTTGTATTAGAATAGGTTTTTTTAAGTATGGGTAGTGAAATAATATCTTGAAACTTCATCACATCGGAATTGTTGTGCCAAAAATTCAGGATTCGTTGGGAGAAATTACCAAATTCCTGAAATTTGATACCATAGGTGTTCCAACTCTAATCGGTTCTCAAAGAGTTAACGTCTGCTTTTTAAAAGTAGGAGGGACATATTTGGAATTTATTGAACCCGCAGAAGAAAATTCACCTGTCTCAAATTTCGTAAAGGAGGGTGGTGGCGTTCATCACATTTGTTTTGAGGTCAAGGACATCAGAAAAGAGGTACAAGAGATTATAAATAAAGGCGGTCGTATGATAGTAGAACCTGTAAAGGGATTTGAAGATAGACTAATTGCTTTTGTTTTTTTAAATATGAAGAATACAAAGTGTAACTTGATAGAATTTGTTGAAGAAAAAATCACTTAGAGTTATTGAAAAACTTGGAATTGGAATAGATGCTGTACAAATAAAACGTTTTCAAGACATTCCGTATTATTCTAATCCTAAATTTTATAAAAAAATATTTCTTCCATCTGAAATAAAACACTGTCTTAAATTTAAAGACGCTTCTAAACATTTTGCAGGTAAATTTGCGGTCAAGGAAGCTGCCAAAAAATCAATTACAGATAACATTGCTTTACTTGATATAGAAACATCTCACTCAAATTTGAAACCAACAATAAAATTAAAAGGAAATGAAAAATATCAATTTCTTGTCTCTATTAGTCATGAAAATACCGTGGCAGTGGCTGTAGTGATTTCAGAACGAATTTGTTAAAGTTCATTTCTATAACTCTAAATTTACTAAATTGAACGCCTAGCTATCTTACTTAAATTCTTTATAAAATTATTAAATAGTCTATTGCTAATTTTAGCTGCTACTTCTTTAGGAACAAATATTTCATCATGAAACTTCTTAATAATTTCTTTATCGTCTACTTTTCTCCCTTTTTGTAATTCATTATAACGTTCTTTTATTATCGCCATATTTTTTATAATATCAAAATATGCTTTAATTTTTAATTTGAGCATTCTTCTTGTTATATAAAAAATAAAGACGGTAGCTTCTACTAATATCAAAGCTGGAAGAATTTTGTAAAACGTGGATCTTGAATAATGTGTTAAAAGACAATACAGCCTGTTTCTCTCTAAAAGATAAAATTTGTATGGACTCCACTTGAAGCTAAACCCTTCTGGAGGATGATATACTGTGGCTTTGGGTATATAGTAGGATTTTATTCCTAGTAATGCTGCCCTCCAACCCAAATCCAAATCATCATGATAGGCAAACAAGAAAGGATCAAGCAAACCTATTTCTTTTAAGACCTTAGATGAGGTGAATAAACAAGTTCCTGATGCATATCCTATAACTTCTGGGTCTTCAAATTGTTTTTTATCAAGCTCACCTTTACCACGTGAATAACCAAATCCAAAGAGCTGAATCATATTTCCAGTGCTCATAAGGATTTCATGGTTAGTTGTTGTAAGAAATTTTGGTTGATAGAGACCTTCTCCGTAATGTTTGTATGCCGAAGTTAATTCTTTTAACCAATCTGAATCTACGATTGTATCTGGATTTAAAATCACTACAAAATCACCTTTTGTATTTCTTATGCCAACATTGTTTCCTTCACAATATCCCAAGTTTTCTTTATTTTCAATCAATTGAATATCTTGAAATTTTCCTTTACATTTTTTGTGGCTTTCATCACTAGAGGAATTATCTACAACAATAACTTCATAGTTATTGTAGTTTGTTTTGAAAACAGATTCAACACAATCTAACAATAGTTCGCCTGCATTATAATTTAGAATTATTATACTTACTAGCGGTTCTTGAATATCCTTATTCATATTTTGAAACCCTTCTCATATTCTTCAAATTTGATTTTATCAAATGTCACAATGTTATAATACCAATGAAAAATTAGTCCACATAGAGTGAGTAATAACCTGCTGCGCAAAATAGTATACAAATCTCAATTGATAGGAGGTTTCTTTGGATATATTAATTCCTTATTTCAGTTTAGATTGCTATATTTCTACAAAGACAGAAGAGTTATTGATTTAATAAAATCAATAAAAAAAGAGGTCGATTTTGCATTTTATCCATATGAAGCATACACTGTTTATTCTGTTGCTAAATCTCAAAGTAAATTAGATGGTGATATGGCTGAGATAGGAGTTTTTCAAGGAGGTTCTGCAAAGCTCATTTGCGAAGCTAAAGAAAATAAAAAACTACATCTGTTTGATACATTTGAAGGATTACCAGAATTATCAGATAAAGATACGCATTTTGGAATGACATACTGGAAGAAAAATCAATTTAATGATACATCTATAGAATCTGTAAAAAACTATTTGTCAAAATATGAGAATGTGTTTTTTTACAAAGGTGAATTTCCAAGCACAGCTGGCCCAGTAGAAAATGCCAGGTTTTCTTTTGTACATCTTGATGTAGATTTGTACCAAAGTACGTTGGATTGCTTAAATTTTTTCTATCCTAGATTAGTACAGGGTGGGATCATTTTAACACATGATTATCACACAAATGGGGTCAGGAGTGCCTTTGATGAATTTTTTAGTGACAAAAAAATTCCCATAGTAGAACTTCCGGGTTCACAATGCATGGTAGTTAATCGTACTTAGAGAGAAATTTTAGAACCTTCTCCGAGAAGAAATAACTTGTTATCTTCATTTTCTTTTTTGTAGATTATATCGGAGTTGGATGAAATTATGCTTTTTCTTATCTTAATATCGCAATCAATAATGCAATGTGTCATTATGATGGAATCTTCGATGTTACACTTTGTAAGGTTTGAATCATCACCAACGCTAGTGTTTGGACCTACATACACGCCTGAACCTATCGTGCAATTATCTCCAATTATTACAGGACCTACAATCTTTGCACCTGATTTTATGGTAGTGTTTTTGCCAACCATTACATTTCCAACTATAGATGCCCCGTCCTCTTTTTTACCAAAAAAATATGGTTGCATGTCTCTCAAGATTATTTCATTTGCATGAATAATGTCCTGTGGAGTCCCCGTATCTTTCCAGTAATCTGTTACAGTATTATGAGTAATCTTGTAACCTTCCTCTAATAACATTTGTAAGGCATCTGTAATTTCAAACTCATTTCTCCATGATGGTTTCAGTCTATCAATTATATCAAATATTAGTGGTGTAAGAAAATAGATTCCTGTAACTGCAAGGTTTGTGGGAGGATTTTTCGGTTTTTCCATAATTTTTTTTATAATACCATCTTTTACATCTGCAATGCCAAATTGAGTGGGATTATCTACCTCACAAAGTAATATTGAAGCTTTGGCATCTGATTGTTCAAAATCTTTTGCATACTCTGAAATGTTTTTCTTTAAAATATTATCTCCTAAAAACACAATAAATTTTTGATTCCCAACAAAATCCTTGCATAAACGGATCGCGTGAGCAATTCCTCGTGGCGCATCTTGTTGAATATACGTTATCTTTACACCAAAATTTTCTCCAGAACCATAGTACTCTTGTACCTTATTTGCGCCTATTCCACCAATAATGATAGCAATTTCCTTAACTCCTGCATTTTTTAATGATTCTATACAGTATTGTGACATTGGCTTGTTTGCAATGGGTAACAATTGCTTAGGACCAGTATGAGTTAAGGGTCTTAATCTGGTTCCATGACCCCCATGAAGAATTATTCCTTTCAATAAACTCATGTCTTGTTGTTAAAGTTAATTTATCTAGTTTTCCAATCGTATGCCTTCAAAATTGACGGGGATGTATTTTTCCACCATTTCTTATTGTCAAGGTACCATTTTATTGTAGATTCTAGACCACGTTCAAAGTCATATGATATATTCCAATGCAGTTCCCTCTTTATCTTTCTCGAGTCTAAGCTATATCTGAAATCATGACCGGGTCTGTCTTTTGTAAAGTGAATCAAATCTGACGTTTTACCCATTAATCTTAGTATTTTTTTTACAATTGTTGTGTTATCAATTTCATTGTTAGCTGATATGTTATATGATTCTCTACTCTTTCCCTTCAAGAAAATTTTCATGACTGCTTTACAATGATCCAAAACATAGATCCAGTCTCTGACATTTTTGCCTGTTCCGTAAATTGGTATTTTCTTATTTTTATGAGCCAAAATTATCGTCTTTGGAATAAGCTTTTCTGGTGATTGTCTTGGTCCATAATTATTAGTACATCTAGTTATGATCGCATCGCATCCAAACGTTGTTACATAGGATTTTACTAATAGTTCAGCAGATGCTTTTGAAGAAGCATATGGACTTGAAGGATTAAAGGGATATCTCTCATCTGCACTTTCTCTCCTAAGACTTCCAAATACTTCATCGGTTGATATTTGAACTAGCCTTTTCTTGAACTTTCGTACAGCTTCTAATATTGTGTACGCTCCAACTATGTTAGAATCTATGAATGGTTTAGGTGAGTTAATACTTCGGTCTACATGGGATTCCGCAGCAAAGTTGATGACAGCGTCTGATTTTGATACCAGTTTTTCAACTAATTTTTTGTTTGTGATATTGCCTTTAATGTATTCATAATGAGTATTGCTACGTAGATTCTCTAGATTCTTCTTATTTGAGCCTGGTAATTGTGCGTCAACATTTATGATTCTAAAATCAGGATATTTTTCAAGAACATGTAAGATGAAGTTACTACCAATAAAACCTAAACCACCCGTTACAAGGACTTTCATCAATTCACCTATCTGGCCCTTTTTGTGTTATACATACCAATGACGGAACTTGTTCTTGTTTATATTTAATATTGCCTTAATATTATTGAGTAATTTTTTGATTAAACTTGTAATCAATATTCTTATAACAACTCATATTCTTATCCCAAACGAATGGTGGATAGCGAAATCAAGGCAATAAAATTAGAAAAGCACCCAACTAAAGATGTTAGAGATCAACATATCAATGGATCACTGACGGTTGTTTGGAGAGACTGGGATAAAATTTTGTCATCTGAACCGAAGATGGTGTACATCTCATCAGTTAATCCAGGAGAAATAAAAGGTCCACATTTGCATACAAAAAGAGATAGTTATTTTGTTTGTATTAGAGGAAAGGTTGTGTTTATTGTAAAAGATCTTCAAGGAAGATATCACGAAATAGAGTCAAGTGAAGACAACCCAGTCCTAGTTCATATTCCTAAAAATTACCCATCATCTCACATAAATATTGCAGATCAAGTTTCATCAGTCTTGGCACTTGCGAGCATAGCATGGAGACCAAATGATAATGAAATGATCAACGTTTCTTTTGATGATTATGATTGGAATAAATGGAAAAAACGATTCTAAGATTTACCAAACTACTTCCAACATAATAGTGTTGTTTGATTCTACTTTAGATGTTCAGAAGTTAAAAGATGTCATAAAAAAGAACCCGAAATTAATCATAATTTCTTTTGATTATGAATCACACAAGACTTTGTTGAAGAGCAAAATTAATCATACGGTATCCGATAATTATCTACAAGAAAGTGATCTTGAAACAATACAAAATCACTCATACAAAATATCAGAATGGTTTAATGGATCTGAGATTACTAATTTTCTCGAGTATAACGGTATTAATTTAGGCAAATTATATCAGGTAGAGTTTCATTATCTGCTAGTACCATTTCTTAAAAAATTTGTAGAATTTGCGAGAATATTCAACACACATAGTAGTGCAAAATTTCTGGTACCCATTGCACTTTATGATATTGTATATTCATTTACCTCAAATGTAACAAAACTACATGATAATAAAAGTTCTAATGAATTTTTGTATGATTCAATCAAAATACCAATGAAGATCGGTAATACACCATTTCAACTAAGTATCCCACGTCAATATTATCTAAAATTTAAACATATTACGGAAAAAATCATTCAACTTTTACTGGGTTCAAAAAACATGTCTGGTAAAAAATCAATTCTGCTCGTAGAATTTGATCCAATACGATATAAAAAATTTTTAAGACTAGGATTAAAAACATCCTTGAACTTCTTTTTTTTCAATAGACGTAGGCCATCTATCTGGAATTACGAATCATTTCAAGTAATAAAAAGCTCAAGATGTCAAATTATTACACCACACGACATAGTAAATAATGAATTACTGAATACAATAAAAAAAAATATTGCTCAAGTGGATGTAAGAATAGAATCAATAATTAATCATAATTTTTTTGAATCCTTTTTTTCAATATACGGATATTCTTTCTGGAAACCCATAAAACAAATTTTTACTGATCTTACCAAAAAACGAATCTATGACGCCATATATGAAATAGAGTTAACTAAACATATGTTCGAAAAAAATAAGATCTCATCTGTCATGGTTTGGTCTGAAATTGGATTTAATGAACAAATTGTAATTAATTTAGCAAAGAAAAGCAATATTCCTGTTGTATTGATTCAGCACGGCCTCTACTATGATACAGTTAAAGCTTATGAATTCAATAAATTGGCTGGGATTTTTCCTTTCTACTCCGACAAATTTGTCGTATGGGGTAAAACTCTAGAAAAATATGCGCTTGATATTGGTATTCCTAGCGAAAAAATAGTAACAATAGGAAGTACTTCATTCGATGAACTTTTTGATATGAGAACAAATAATTCTAATTTCAAAGAGGATTTTATTCTTCTAGTAACATCATCTCCTACTAATAACTTTGCAAGCGATCTAACGGTAAAAACAAGAGAAAGGTATGAAAACACAGTAAAAAAACTATGTGAAGTCGTTTTGAAACTAAATAAAAATCTGGTAATAAAATTACATCCTTTCTCTGAAGAACTTGATGTTAGTAAGTTAGTTAAAGAAATTAATCCTAAAATAACGGTATTAAAGACAGGTGATTTTTCATCTTTAGTAAGATCCTGTGAAGTTTTTATAACCATAGATATTTCAACCACTATTTTAGAAGCCCAAATTCTTAGAAAACCAGTAATTTCCATTTCTGTAAAAAACTATCAATTTGGTAAACCAGAGGTTTTTAGTTCAAATTCATGTATAGTGACCGACATTGATAATTTTGAAAGTAATCTTAAACACATGATTGAGGATTCTAATTTTAAAGAAAAAATAATAGAGAATGGAAATCGATTTGTAGATAACTATCTCTCAAACCAAGGTACTGCTTGTGAAAAATTACTATTATTTCTAGAAAATCTCTAAAATAATCAACATATTATTATATGCAAATTACTAAATTACAAAGACGTGCATAATATGAAAAACTCAAAAAAATTATTAAATCGTGCAAAAAAATTAATTCCTGCTTTATCTCAGACTTTCAGTAAGGCTCCTTACAGTTATGTTGAAGGGGTCTATCCATCTTACCTCTCACGAGGTAAAGGAAGTCATGTATTTGATGTTGATAATAATAAATTCATTGATTATGTTTTAGCATTAGGACCTATTATTCTAGGATATGCCTATCCTAGAGTAGATAATGCTATCAAAAACCAACTAAAGAAGGGCATATCATTTTCAATTCCTCACCCTTTGGAAGTTGAATTATCAGAAAAAATAAGTTCTGTAGTACCAGCGGCCGAAATGGTTCGTTTTTCAAAAACAGGATCTGATGCTGGAACAGGAGCAGTCCGAGCAGCTAGATCTTTTACTAAACGTGATAACATAGCTTATTGTGGAAGTGGAGGAGTATGGCATGATTGGTTTACAATTATAACAAGTCGAAATGCAGGCATTCCTAAAATTCTCAATAAAATGATAGAGAAATTCAATTACAACGATATTGAATCCTTGAAAATCCTATTCGAAAACTGGCATGGAGAGGTTGCTGCTGTTTATATAGAACCAATTTTTTCGGAATACCCAAAGAATAATTTCTTGCAAAAGGTTAAGCATCTTGCCCACAGGCATGGAGTGGTATTGATTTTCGATGAAGTCATTACAGGTTTTAGATTTGCAAATGGTGGTGCACAAGAATTGCTTAAGGTCAAAGCTGATCTAGTCGTATTTGGTAAGGGACTAGGTAATGGCATGCCTATTGGAGCAATTACAGGAAAAAGAAATGTTATGGAACAGTTCAAAGACGTTTTTTATTCGACCACCTATGCCGGCGAAACACTATCTCTCGCGGCTGCTTGCGCAGTAATTGATGAACTTAAGGAAAAACCAGTTATACAACATTGCTGGAAGCTTGGCAAATTTTTCATGACCGAATTCAACAAATTGGCTGAAGAAACAGGCGTAAAAATTAAGATGGAAGGTTTTCCTGTACGCTCTTCCATAGTCTGTAGAGACGAAAATAACCAACCATCATTATTATTGAAAAGCCTCTTCTATCAAGAAACAGTGAAGAGAGGAGTCTTATTTGGCCCTGGAGCTGTGTTCTTATCTTATTCTCATTCAAAACAGGACATACAAAAAACACTACAAGCAAGTGCAACAAGCATGAAAATTCTGAAAAACGCCATCAAAGAGAAGAAAGTAAAAAAACTTCTACAAGGAAAAGTTATGAAACCAGTTATGACTTTTTGAGGAATTGTACTGAATGAAAAACACCATCAACAATATGAAGGGTTTGATAATTGGTTGCGGTTCTATAGGAACAAGGCATTTACATAATTTAAAAAAAATTGGAATTAGAGATATTGCAATTTGTGACGAAGACAAAAAAAAAGTAGATGATTTAGCCAAAAAATATAATACAAAAAAATTCTACGATCTAAATTCAGCGCTTACATTTGAACCGAATTTCTCTATAGTATCTACTTATCCCAGCTCACATACAAAGCTAGCATCACATTGTATTGCAGCTAATTCACATGTGTTCATTGAAAAACCCATATCTTCGGATCTAATTGGGGTTAAAGACATGCTAAAAAAAGCTGACACAAAAAAATTGAAAGTTGCAGTAGGATATAATTTGAGATACGATCCAGGCTTGAAATTCGTCAAGACAAAATTAAAGAATCTTGAAATATCTTCCCCTTTATCGATTTTGAGTGAATGGGGTCATAACATTGCATTGTGGAAACCAGGAACCAATTTCAAGAACCACTATATCTTGAAAAAAGGGAGCGGTATAATATTAGATGATTCCCATGAATACGATTATGTAAGATGGCTACTCGATGATGATGTCAAATCTGTATATTGTCAAACAAGACAAATGAGATCAATAAAAACTCAAACCGAGAGTCTTGCTATCATGACATTAAAGTTCAAGAAAGGAGTTATAGCTAACTTTGTGATGGATTACATACGTCCTAACTACGAACGTAGATGTCATATAATAGGTGAGAAGGGAGATATGAAATGGGAATATGTACCTCAATATGGTAGTTGGAAAGACTATAGTGCAAAAGCCAGCTCCACAGTAACAACCTCTCTGCTTGATAACAAAGGAACTCGACGAAATAATTTTGTCGTAAAATCAAACAATATGTATCTTAACGAAATACAAGATTTCATTCATTCAATTATTCAAGACAAAAAACCTCATGTTGATGGGTGGGAAGGACTGAAAACCCTGAAAATCGGTGTAACTGCATTACTGTCAGCGAAGACTAATAAAATAATCAAATTTTGAAGCATTGTTTAATGTCATTATTTGATTTTATCCTTTTTTAATGACTTGAGATATCCTTCGTTACGATTTATTCCTGTGTTTATTTGTAAAATTTTAGGATTTTTAGAAATCATCTTCATTATACTTTCCATAGGGAAAACAATCTTAGGCTTCATCTTTGCATAGATAATCCTTACTAATTTCAAATCTCTTTTTTCATCTACAGTCCACCTCAAACCAGAGAAATCGTTTTTATTTTCATAGTTAAAAATTCTAAATTCATTAGGATGATTTCTAATGTAAGATGTAACGTGTTCTCTGTCTGATGATAATTTTGCTTTGTGAGCAATTTTTTGAAGTGTTTTAAAGGAGAAAATTTCTGTATCAAGACCATCTGGAAATGTTGGTGGGGAAATGTTTGTTACGTAATCATAATTATTTTTCATGTAAAAATTTAACATTTTTTCTACTAATGATGGATCAATCAAAGGGCAATCTCCAGTAATACGAATGATAGGATCGGCATCGTACTGCAGTGCACATTGGTAATATCTATTCAAGACATCATGAGTATCTCCTTTAAAGGTCATAATTCCACAATCTCTTGCGATTTTAAGTAAGATCTCATCATTTTTACGTCTTGTAGTTGCTAAAACTACCCATTCAACACCTTTCACTCTTTTCATACGCTCAATTACATGCCATATCAAAGGTTTATTCTCTATTTTTGCAAGAACTTTTTTTGGGAATCTTTTGGAACCAGTTCTAGCTTGAATCATAACAGTAATTTTACTTTGGGAATCCATTTTTTACAATTATAGTATTATTTCAAGTATAAATCAAGTTTTTGACTCAGTGAAAATTGCTAATCAAATGTTTGATTTGTTATGAAAGTGTACTGAATATAAATAAGTGTTATAGATGTAGCGTTACTACATGACACATTAAGTATACACATAAATCTATACTCACTCATCTTAATCTAATCATTTACGTTTCACAAGCACAGTTATATCCCTACCAACATGACAAGACGAAAATGATTGACAAAGTCTATGGTAATTTTCCAACCCTCCATCAGCCATCAAAAGATCGATCTCAATTCTGGCGCGATGAGCAGGTTTCCCATTCTTATCATCTCGTACATAATTTGAACCGGGATGAAAAAGATAGAAATCTATCGGAAATGACGAATACATATCCACGATTTGAAATCCCATCTCTTCCATAAATGTACGAATATTACTTGTGTTAAAATAATGAAGGTGTTGTGGTGCAGTTACCCAAAACTTTTTTTTGATATGACCAAGATCGTATGCCCTCATCTGTGTTTTGCTAAAATCATTAGGAACAGTCAACACTATAATGCCATTATCGGTAAGTAACACACGAAGAGTTTCTAGTAGTTTACGAGGATCGATGATATGTTCAAGCACATTATGGATCATACAGACATCAAATTTTTTGGCTTGTTTTTGCAAGTTATTCAGCAGATCAAAGGCATTACCTATATCGACTTTGTTAAGTATTTTAGGGTTAAATTTTTTGATTCCATAGCTGCTAAAATCAATTCCACGTACATTCCAGCCATAGTGCTCAGCTCGTGACATCATAAAACCTTCTCCAACCCCAACTTCTAGCATAGAACCAGGTTTCTTTTTCCAATGCGGTCTTGCTTTTAAAAGAGAATAGAGACACAAATCATTCATAAGCTTAATGTGTTGCATTTCTTTCTCATCATACTCTTCTTGGTAATTCTTTGGACGCAAACTACCATCTTGGAAATAAAGTTCATTGTAAAACTTTGCTAGTTCATCAATTGTTGGCTTATTTCTAATAGAGATGAAACCCGCAGGGTCCAAAACAACTGCATCGTTTATGTCATCCATATATCAGATTCTCTTCATAACCTTCATATTTTAAATTAATCATATGACAAATTCAAGTAAAACATTCGAGTCAAGAATGGAAAAAATTAAGACAATAATAAATTCCCATCTCATAAATATTGGGCACTCTTTTCCATCTGATGTGAGAACCTATATCAGCATTGTTCCAATGCGCTTTTTGAGGTCCTTGTAAAATCCAGCGAAGCAACCTTCTATCTAATGACAACTTTAAATATTTTCTAAAATTATTTTCATCTTCTTTGGGAATGACCTTATATCCGTCTCCTTTACATGATAGTGCAAGAAGATCTTTATCTGAAATTTCCAACAAAATGGTTGTATCTGATTGGAAACCTAATTTTTTACGATGCTGTTCGAATCTCTCATATGAACATGGAATTAATTGCATTAACTCCTTCGTTGTTGGTTCAGAACCAGATTCATAATCAAATTTGCGCTTGGAAAGGATTTTTTCTATATATCCATACTTCTCATTAAGATTAATTCTTGCATAATGCTCAGATGAGTTTCCAGTTGTAATATCAAAAGAACTATCAGGATTTAATAAAATACCTTTATGATTCTGATCAATTTGTGTTATCAAATAGTCATACGCTTCTTCTAACTCAGGTTCTCCTCTGTGAGAGTTGAGCTGGTACAATTTTCCACATAAGGTATAACGACCAGCAAATGGTAGAAAGTATTTTGGTTTGAATAATTCAATGTATTTCTTTGCATCTGTCAAGCGTAATTGCTTCTTTTTTTTCGATTCAAGTTCCATTTCTTCATAGCTTAGTTCATAACAATGAGGGTATGCTGAAGCTCCGGAATACCCAACTAACAATAAGTCAATATTTTTGTAACTATCTTTAACTTTTGATGAAACGCTTTGCGCTATTTCGAAGGGGCAATCATTTGTATTTACAATAACTTCCTCCTTATTATCTACAACGCACATTGTATCTATTTGGTTAGTTCCAAATTTTGATGGTTCGAAATTACAAGCGAACAATCTGCCACAAATGGTAGGATCACAATTATCTGCAGCGAGAATGTTTATGTATAAATTATTCTTTAAATGTATGCGTTTGTTATGCGGGAGTTCTAATACTTGAAAGCCCATATTTTCAATATTATTTTTTAAGAATTTAGTTGGAAAATCATGAATTAGTACAGGCGTGTCTTTCTTCAATGAAGATAAGGTTTTTGCGCTACAATGATCTGGATGGATATGACTGATATAGATATAATCAATATCGTCAAACCTGAAAGGTTTGAAATCATAAGGAGGATAATGTGCCCATGAACCATAATACTCTCCATCCGTAAGCCAAGGGTCACACAATATTTTTACATTTTCATGTTCGATAACTACTGTGGCTGATTGAATAAATGTTAATTTCATTTCTTTTATTTTTTGAATCCCTCCTATAGACATTTTGAAATAGGGTATTAGAATATCAATTATTATGAAACACAATGATGGTAAAATAGAATTAAAAAAAATAACAAAATCAGATTATCCTTTTCTTTATGAACTATTGGCAGAGAGAGATCCAAGTGCTAACATATCTCATAGGAAAATGCCTACATACCAAAAACATGTAGAATTCGTAATGTCAAAACCATATTCAAAATGGTATGTTATTTACTGTAACAAGGAGAAAGCCGGTTCTATTTATCTATCAAAGCAAAACGAAATTGGTATATTCGTAAAAAAGGGAAAGCAGGGGAAAGGAATGGGCACACAGGTACTAAAGTTATTAATTAAAAAAAACCCCAGATGGAGGTATCTTGCTAACATAAACCCCAAAAATACTAGATCAATTAAATTCTTTAAAAAACACGGATTCAAACTTATACAACATACTTATGAGTTTATTGATCAGAATAATAGATAGCTTACAATATGAGAAAAAGAATTAAACTATTTGATCCCGTAGTTGATACCAAAGAAGAAAAAGCTGTAATTAAAACATTAAAAAGTCATTTTTGGGCATCAGGGGCAGGTATCGGAAAAGTTTCTAGATTTGAAAAAGCGTTTAACAATTATGTTGGTTCTGATCACTGTGTTGCACTAAACAGTGGTACAGCAGCTCTGCATTTAGCATTGTCTTTAGCAGATATTAAAAATAAAGAAGTTATTCTTCCGTCTCTTTCATTCGTTGCTACAGCACATGCAGTAACCTATAATGGAGGAAAACCCATCTTTGCAGATGTTGAACCCGACACCTTATGCATAGATCCATCTGCTGTAAAGAAATCTATAACAAAGAAAACTAGGGTGATCTTACCAGTTCATTTTGCTGGCATACCGTGTAATCTACGCGAGATTAAGAACTTATGTGAGGAATCAAACATTATTCAAATAGAAGATGCCGCTCATGCTGCTGGGGCCTCTTACAAAAATAAAAAAATTGGAAGTCATGGCACAGCAGTATGTTTTAGTTTTCATCCGGTAAAAAATTTGGCAATGCCTACAGGTGGTGCCATTACATTAAATGGCAGACATAGTGATAAATTTAAAGCCATTCTTAAGACTCGCAGATGGTGTGGAATTTCAGATAGAAAAGAAACAACTTATGACGTTACTCAGCTTGGATGGAATTATTACATGAACGAATTCTCAGCAGCAATTGGTTTGGAACAGCTAAAGAAGTTAGATGATATGAATTCTATAAGAAAAAATATCGCAAAAAGATATTCTAAAGAGATTGAAGTTGATAAGAAAATGCCATTTAGCGAGGAATGTTCGTATCATTTCTACTGGATTCAAGTTAGAAATAGAACAAATTTTATGAAGCGCATGATGGAAAATGATGTAGAAACTGGGATACATTATAAACCAATTCATAAAATGAAATTCTATGGAGGAAAATTTAAACTCGAAAATACAGAAAAAATTGGAGACCATGTTGTCTCCCTTCCAATTCATCCAAATTTGGATCAAGATGATGTTAGTAAAATAATAAAATTAACTAATCTACTCTCCTAGTTGGTGTAAACTGATATCACTCGTATTCAGTTATACCATCACCCTTCTTGATATCTTTTGTAGCTTTCTTTCCATTAATAGTTTCAAGGAATCTTGGCTCCATTCCTCTGATTCTGCTTCCAGGTCTAAGTATATCGAAATTGATTCCTTCCTGCAAAACTTCACCTTTTGAGATGTCTCTTATCGCTTGGATCGCCCTAGTCGCAAAGTGTCGTAATTCGAGCTCCTCTCTGAGTATTTCTTTTTTACCATTTCCTTTTGCTTTTTCTGCAATTCTAATAGACTTGATCATTAATTCTAATTCACTTGGAATTAATGCAAAAGGATGATCCGGATCTGGAAGATTTCGGTCCATAGTAAAATGTTTTTCTATAATAGTGGCCCCAAATCCAATAGCTAAAATCGGGGCAATTATGGGATCCATACTATGGTCTGATAGACCAACAGGCAGTTGGTATCTAGATTTCATTTGTGGTATTACAGACAAATTGAGTGTCTCTATAGGTGAGGGATATTTTGACGTACATTGCAACAATCCAATCTTGTTATTGCCTTTCTTCTTAACTATATTTACTGCAAAATCAATTTCGTCATAGGTACTTGCACCTGTAGAGATCAAAATAGGTTTTTTAGTTCCAGCCAAAAATTCAATTAATCTCACATGATTTATCTCAAAAGATGCTACTTTGTGAATCTGGACATAAGGATCTACCTCTTTTGCATCTTGAATTGAAAATGGGGTTGACATAAACATGATATTTTCGTGTTTACAATATCCTGCCAGTTCAGGGATCATCTCATATGGCATTGATAGGCGTTGAAAAATATCATTGACACTTTCGTTTATGCCATACTCTGAAAGGTAGTTGCTCTTGCCAGCATTTGGAGCATATGTAGTTTCAGCCTTGTAGGTTTGAAATTTTACCGCATCTGCACCGGCTTTTGCTGCAATTTTTATAAATTCTTTTGCCCTTCTCAGATCTTCATCATAACCCCCACATTTCCAATTAGAGCCAGCTTCCGCTATGATGAAAATATGACCGGGATCATCAAGATTTAAAGATGTAGGATTATTTTTCATTCTACAAAGTGATATTTATTATTGGATATATCCATATTTCTACACGAGTAATTTTTTAATCATTTACAAAGCTTCTGTCTTATGATTCAAGCCTAGGATTTAGAAGATTTTAGCAAAATAAAAGCGAACTGCCCTTCAGGGTCCAATACAAATGCATTTTTCAATCTTAAAAAATATTTTAAAAATGCAATTTTTCTATTCTTACCTCTATGAAAATCAATTGATAAATTTGATCTATAGATAGTATAATCTAGAAGTTCCAATCCAAGTTTCTTTTGTAATGATTCAAAGTTCTTCTTACTTAATATCATGACTTCATAGTTGATTCTTTCCAAAAATGACTCATGTACAAGCTTTGATTCTGGATTAAAATCAATAATAAAAATTATACCATTTGGTGTCAGCATATTTCTAACACATTCTAGCACAGCATAATTATCGGGAAGATAAAATATCATTCCCGTTAAGCAGATTAGATCATATTTAATGTCAGAATAATAATTCTTGTCAAAATACTCCCATTTGATTTTCTTTGTAATGGAGGATTTTACAAATTTTTGTTCAGACTCAATACCATACGCATCAATCCCAATTTTATTTAGCTCGTTTACGAACGTGCCATAACCTGCACCTATATCTAATGCATTCTTAAAATTCATTTTTGTTTTTAACCTTAAATATTTTAAATACTCATCTGTAGCAATTTTCGACATAAAATGATGTGCAACTCTAACCAAAATTCTTTCAAAAAAAGTTGTGCTAGCGCGATCTTCAGTGTACCAGTATTTTTTAGGAGTATAGTACTCAGAATATACTGCTCCACATTTATTACATTGAAGTATTTTATTCACTTCCGCATAATAAGTCAAACAGTTAATTTCGTCACAAGTTAAGCATTTATTCATGAATGATCTTCTTTATAGCTAGTTTGCTTGTATTGTTTCTTTTTAGCACCTGTATAGGACAGCAAGAGATCCAATAACATTGTATATAATTTGTATGTGAATTTTTTTCTAACTTTTATAAAATGATAGAAATAAAAATCATCACCACCCCATTTCTTTTTGTAAAATATCAGTCCCTTTTGTTGGTGTTTATATGTAACATCTTTTTTGTTATTAGGAGATTCTACATATCCACCAGTAAAATCATAAATTCTCATACCATTATTTTTTGCCCATTCTAACGTATGCCAAGTAAGTAACGGTCCACCAAGACTAGTAGGCTTTGAATACGAACTTATTCCTAACTCAGCAAGAGCTATTCCATTAAAACATCCAACCCTTAAACCAGAAATTAATTCACCGTCTTGATACGCTAAAAAAATCTTTTCAATTCCTGTCTTTTGAAGATTCCATAACCTTTCTATGCCTTGAAATGTGGGGACTATTTCCTTTCCTCTGGCTTCATTCCATTTTTGTGAAAGTGGGAAATATTCTTTTAAGCTCTCGTAATCTTCTATCTCTTTTACAACAATATTCCTTTTTTTTGCTCTATTAATATCACGTTTGGCATTTTCTGTTACATTATTCCAAAGATCTTGAATACTTTTATTTAGATTTGTTATGAATGTGATCAGATCCAGTATCATATAGTCATGTTTCTTTAATTCATTTTTGTAATCTTCATCTATCATCAAATCGTAGGGTGGAGATTTTCCACTAATGAATACCACATTATTTTTTTCAGCTATTACTTCAACTGCTTTTATGATATTCAGAAGTATTTCTGTCCTAGACTCTTTATCACTGGCATGTATTATAGGACCACATACCCAATCTACCCTACTTGCTAGTTTTGAAATAATGTTTGTAAATCGACGAAATAAAGGACTTGCATGTATTACTACTGATTTAATTATCATTAACCCTAGTTGCCCTACGGCATTACCATTTTCATCAAACACATAAATAAAAAGTGGAAAGCGTCCTTCATCATACTCAGGCGTTAAATATTCCACAGTTTGAAAGAAATTAGCATATTCACTTTTCATTAAATCCTTATTCCATTTTTCAGAATCTACTTCTGTTAGAATCTGGAAATTATACATTAAATTCATCCCCTGAATTAAGATTTATTACAGCACCTATTTGGTTTATTTGAGTTTGTACCACAAATCTTACTCCTGCAATTCTAATAATCTTGATTTGACAATAATTTTCTTCAGTTCTTCCTTTGGAATTCTATCTACCCTATCTGAGGAATAACGATTTAAATTTTCTATTTTTTTTATTTTTGGATGTGATTTTCTTATCTCACTTTCGTTACGAAGAGGGTTAAATATGACATACTTATTATGCAATTCCCACGCATAGCGCATTTCATCGTCATTTATCAGAACCTCATGCATCTTCTCTCCGGGCCTTATAGGAATATTTTTCACTCCTGTTTTGCCAATTAATTCCATAAGAGCCTGTTTCAAATCACCGATTGAGTATGACCTAAGTTTAGGTACAAAAATCTCAGAACCCTTCCCCTCTAATGTAGATTCTAAAATAAAATCTAACGCTTCATCCATACTAATACTAAACCTTGTCATCTTAACATCAGTTATTGTAAGCTTTTCTTTATTTCGTATCTGTTTTACAAATTTTGGAACAACTGACCCGCTACTACCTAGTACATTACCATAACGAAGAGCAATAAATTTAGTCTTGTACCTAGCTTTATTCAAATAATTACTCGTGGTTATAAACAACTTTTCCATTAATAATTTGGTTGCACCATAGGCATTAAGAGGCGAGACAGCTTTATCAGTTCCCACGCAAACAGCAATTTCAACATCTTCATGCAAACACGCATCAATTACATTTTGAGATCCTATGACATTGGTTTTGATGGCCTCAAATGGATTATACTCAACGAGGGGAACATGTTTTAATGCCGCGGCATGAAAAACAATGTCAACGTCTTCAAACGCTCGGTTTAGACGTGGAAGATCTCTAACATCTCCTATCAAAAAACGAAGACGATCATCATGGAATTTCGACTCCATCGTTATCTGCTTGCTTTCATTTCTACTGAAAATTCTAATTGCATCTACCTTTGTTTTTAAAAGACGCATAGTAAGGGCTTGTCCAAGAGAACCAGTTCCACCTGTTATGAGTATTTTCTTACCATCTAACATAATTGCATTGATTTAGAATAGCATTACTATAAGTTTGCGTTTAGGCAATTCGTATTACATGAGGCACATCAGGAATGATTTTCTTTATCTAGATTGGTATTTCAAAACTATTGGTTAATTTAGGAGTTTAAACAAGCTCTCATATTTGATTAAAAAAGACATTGTAGCGGGATTAGGTGAAATAGGCACACCAATCTTACAGCTGATTTCTAAGGCAATTCCAACTATTGGGTATGACATAAATCCAAAACTGATTGACAAAAAAAAATTGGAAAAATATGACACTCTAGAAACATCTTTTCTGCATATTTGTATTCCATTTACCAAAAAATTCATTCCAAACGTGATTTCACTTTTTAATAAATTCAAACCAGAATGCATAGTTATACATAGTACCGTAAGTCCAAACACTACCAGTAAGCTACAGAAAACCCTTTCAATACCCATTATTTACAGCGCGACAAGAGGTATTCACAAAAGAATGCTATATGATCTAAAGAGATATACAAAATTTTATGCAATTGAACCAAATGCACCACGAGCACGTTGGGCATCTTCTACATATGCAAGAATAATGAAAAAATGTGGTATCAAAACAAAGAAAATATCAAACCCTCTCACACTAGAACTTGCAAAAATAATTTGCGATACATCATATTATGGTTGGTTGATAAATTACGCACAACTTAGCAACATGATTGCAATTAAGCACAAAGTAGACTATAATGAAATGTGGTCTTTTGCACATGAAATTCATAAATTACTAGGTAATAGACCAAAAATGTTTCCTGGGTTTATTGGAGGACATTGTGTAATTCCAAATCTTGATTTGATAAGAAATAACACCCTTAATCTTATAAAAACAATTAATTCTGATTACGCAAAGATTCTAAAAAAGCGACAAACACAAGGTAAAAAGTATTGAAACAAGTAAAGAAGATTCATCCTAATCTTAGGACAGTGATATGGAAAAATAATGCTGTTGTTATGATAGATCAAACCAAATTGCCAAATAAGCTTGTTTTTGTTAAATATACAGATTATCATGATGTGGCAAACGCTATCAAAACACTAGTAATTAGAGGTGCTCCAGCTATTGGAGTTGCGGGAGCATTTGGATTGGCTCTTATGGCTTTACAAAGCAAAGCGAAAACAAAAGAAAAACTATTAGACGATCTAGAAGAGGCAAGAAAAATTCTTTTTAAAACAAGACCAACTGCTGTGAATCTAGCATGGGCTCTTGAAAAAATCATGAATGCTGCAAAAGAGGGAAAAAATGTTTCTGAAATAAAAGAATTAGTTATCAAAACTGCACAAAAAATGGCTGAAGCTGATATTCAAACTAACATGAAGATGGGGAAAAATGGTGTAAAGTTATTTGAAAATAATGATACCATAATGACACACTGCAATGCTGGCACACTTGCTACAGTAGGATATGGAACTGCACTAGGTGTAATTCGTGCTACTAAAGAAAGTGGTAAAAGGATCAAGGTAATCGTAACAGAAACAAGACCAGTAATGCAAGGTTCTCGACTTACTGTATTTGAGCTAAAACATGATGGCATCGCTGTTAGTTTGATTCCAGACACCGCAGTAGGATATGTCATGTCAAAGCGTTTGGTAACAAAAGTGATAGTAGGCGCTGACAGGATTTTACGAACAGGCCATCTCTACAACAAAATAGGAACCTACCAGATAGCGTTGATGGCAAGACAACACAAAATACCGTTTTATGTGGCTGCTCCTCTTTCTACCTTTGATCTCAAGAGTACTCCTGAAGAAGTTATTATTGAACAAAGAAAAGCAAGTGAAGTTACACAAATAGGAGATAAAAAAACTGCTCCAGACAATATAGACGTCATAAATCCAGCCTTTGACATGACTCCGCCCGAACTTATCACAGGAATTATTACGGAAGCAGGAATAGCTAAACCTCCTTTGGAAGAATCTATCAAAAAATTGTTTTCAAAGATGTAAGGTATTTATTTCATACCTGAGTGAACTCATTTTATGACTAAGGTGACATCACAACAGGTTTTAGATTCTCTTAAACAATGTATGGATCCGGAGATTCCAATTAACGTAGTAGACATGGGTTTGATTTATGGCGTCAATGTAACTGATGACAACAAAGTGGACATCAAAATGACAATGACAACTAGAGGATGTCCTTTACACGATACACTTGTTAGTGATGTAAAAAGATACGTAAACAAGGTTCCTGGAGTAAGTGCCATTAGTGTAGAAATAGTATGGGAACCTGCTTGGACCCCAGAAAAAATGTCCGAGGAAGGCAAGAAACTAATCAATTATGGAAAGCAAAAAACAATCACACCAATAAATTATGAAACTGCACTGCCGCAAGGAGTAGGCAAGGTTGCAAAGCAAGAAGACGGTTCACTAGTGTTGATTAATGAACACGAGCAAGGTTTTATGGTAAATCAAGCAATAATTGACTTTTGGAAGTTATGCAACGGCCAAAGAAAAGTAACAGATCTTGTTGAAATGTTTGCACAAAATCTTGGTTTAAAAAGAGAACAGGTAGAAAAAGAAGTAATCCAGCTTATCCAACAATTAAGAGATGGCGGATTAGTTTCTATAAATCAACCAGAAGTTTCAAACGTCGAGTTTAAAAAACAAAATTAACATCAATTATTAAATTTCCTTAATCTCTGTTATTATTCCTTGGACCGAATCCATCTTGACGATGACTCTTTTTTTATTAAATCCTAATGCTACATACCAGTCGCCATTATCTTCATCATATTTTGTTTCAAGTGGCTTTATCTGATCTGTAGTAACACCATATTTTTTTATTATTCCAGAGACCGCTAGTGGGGTGGCTTCCTTCTCGGTTGGAAGTCTCCTCTTCATCAGTCCTATTCCAGGAACCATACCATCAAAGACGGTATTGTAATATTATTTAGTTTGTTATTTTGGGATCTATTAACTTAAATAATGATTCTTTTTGGTTAAAATAAGTACTTGATGGGTCATCAGCATCGTTTTCAATTTTAGATCTGATTATGTACACAAGTGATTAAATACGTATATGTTTACATTATATACGCATGGGAATTCTTGCAAAGTTTTGGAAAAACTTGGCTCGAAGACAACCAATTACTGCTTATGCCAAAAACAAAGTAATGCATGGTGAAATCCCCATTGGAACGCTTTCAAGGGAAAAAGTACATTCATACTGGAAAGATGATGTAAATCTACTAACAAATCCAAATAATCCAGAAGGGTACAGAAATGAGTCACATCGTTCAGAATTTTTATACGAACAAATAAAATCTCTTAATGTTACACACGATGATACTATACTAGAGATCGGTTGTAATATAGGAAGAAATCTCAATTATTTGTATCAACAAGGTTTTCATAATTTGCATGGAATCGAAATTAATCCACACGCAATATTACTTATGAAAAAATACTATCCAGAAATGGCTTCGCATTCTACGATTCTAGTAGGTTCAGTTGAAGATAAGATAAAAGAAATTAAAGAAAAACAAATGTTGGTTACATTTTCTATGGCTGTTCTAGAACATATCCATCCTACCAGCGACTTTATTTTTGCAGAAATGTCTCGCATAACTTCACATTATCTGATGACTATTGAGTTGGAAAATTCATACACTCCAAAAGTATATCCACGTGATTATGGGAAGATATTCACAGCACTTGGTTGGAACATGATACTAAACAAACCTGTAGATAAATCAGACCTAGCTAGTAGTGGATACATCATAAGAATATTTTCTAGAAAAGTTTTGTGAGACCAAATAATTTCAAAATCTAGTTAGTTAATATAATCATCAGACAGGTCAAAAGAATCTCATTTTAGTCAAAAAAGATCTAAAACTTGTCATAAGATCTGATCTGGTAAGATTCTTGTGTAATGTAATACGTCAAAAATTAGATGGCCCTGACTGTAGAGCTAAAGGACGCATTGTACTCGTTGATAGATAACTTGATGGAAAATCCTCAGAAAATGCGGAATATGGCATCTGATTTAAAACCGCTAACTAAAGATG
>Ga0247727_10002404_pt1 | contig 42918 bp, 39 predicted proteins | sample WisWelCaveWW1625_FD_202498 | JGI IMG/M metagenome (GOLD analysis project Ga0247727, IMG submission 202498) | Biofilm microbial communities from Wishing Well Cave, Virginia, United States - WW16-25 | ecosystem: Environmental > Aquatic > Deep subsurface > Groundwater > Cave microbial mat | place...
TACGCGTTCATCAACTCCTCGGCCCAAGCCGGGAAAAACGATTTCTAACGGGGCGCGTGTGGACGCGCATCAACCGGCGTTGGTAGCGCCGGACCAGACCTACCCTCGGCGTGTTGCACGCGCCCCGTCTCCCATTTCGGGGGCAATGCAATGAAGTTTCGCAAAAGTCGATTTGCGAGCGCGATGGCGCGCGCGAAAGCGGGGCCGTGTTGGACATGGCCCCGCTCGCGGATTGTCGCTCGCTCAGTAATAGTAGTCGCGGTCGTAATAGATCAGCGCGTCCAGGATGAGCCCACTTGCCACCGCGATAAGAAGGATGTCGCGGTCGACCATGATGTAACGGCATCCGTACGGCGCCGGCGGCAGCCGATAATAGAGGTCGTAAGGCACCGGCTCCCACCAGATGTAACGCGGGAGGTAATGGCCGACGGCCCATGGCCGATGGGGCCGCCGCCAATTCGGATAGCTCCACCAATAATAATCCCAGCCGAAGAAGCTGTGGACAATGCGCCGGTAGCCATCGTCGAAGTAATAGCCGTGACGAATGCCTCGCCAGTCGCGATAGCGCGGAGAGCTGAAATCGCGGTGGGAGTGGCGCCAGCGGTCGTAGCGGTGGTCGTTGTGGTTCCAATCCCAGTTGCGCCAGTCGGCGCCGCGGTGGCGACCGTTCCAGTCGCGGCCCCAATCGTGGTCGCGGCCAGTCCAATCTCCGCGCTGGTGATCGTCGCGGTTCCAATCTCCGCGCCGGTGGTCGTCGCGGTTCCAATCGCCGCGCCGGTGGTCGTCGCGGTTCCAATCGCCGCGCCGGTGGTCGTCGCGGTTCCAATCGCCGCGCTGGTTGTCGCCGCGATTCTCCTGGCCCCAATCGCCGCCCCGGCGCGCATTGTTTTCGCCTTCCCGCCGACGCCGAGCCCAATCTCCATCGCCCCCCCCGGGAGGCGCGCCAAACAAGCTCTCGCCGCGGCGATCGCCTTCGCGTCGCCGGTCACCGTCCTCGGTTGCCGGATCGCGCTGCCTGCCGCTCCATTCGGCGCCGCGGTCCGCGTTCCAGTCCCGCCTGCCGTTGCCTTGCCCGCCCCAGCCGGAATCCGCTTGCGGGCGCGGATCTGGAGCGGCCTGACGCTCGCGTGCTTGGGGCGGGGGACCAAACGAAGGCGCAGGAGAGGATTGAACAGCCTCCGGCGCGCGCTGCTCCTGGCGCCCGCGTCCGCGCCCACCGTCATCAGAATTGCGTTGCCACACGTCGCGTTCGTCGGCCTGTTCGCGACGGCCCCGCCGGTTGTCGTCATCTTGTGCGAACGAACTCGGCGCGAGCAATGCCGAGGCGCTCGCAGCGACCAACGCCGCGAAAAGGGCTCGTTTCATATCTGCGGCTCCCATGTGCGCTCCCGTGCACATCCTCGCGCCGCCACCTTCCGCGCCGCGGGCTGAACCGTGGCTGAATCAACGCCCGATGCCATTGAGGAAAAAGCGCACGGCGCCGGCCACATGGGCCGCGAGTTCTGTTTCGCTCAGAGCGTAGTCCGGTTCGGCGAGCGCGCGGATATGGTGGCGGCTGCGGATAAGATCGAGCAGGAAGGCCGCCGCCGAGTCGGCGTCCTCGACGCCAGCCTCGTGCGCGGCAAGGTAACTGGCGACCACTGCGCGTACTTTGTCGGCGCCAGAGAAGATGAACCGGCGCACGTCCTCTGGAAATTTGCGCCCTTCGCCGATCACGACGCGAAACATGGCGACCGTGTCCGGCGCCAGCAGCGCCCGCAAAAACTGCTCCCCGATCACCTGCAAGCCTTGCTCGAGGGGCATATGATCCACCCGCTCGGGCGTGAGCGAGCGAATGAAATTGTCGTGGCGGGCGCGCGCCATCGCCAGGAAGAGCCCTTCCTTGTTGCCGAACTGCGAATAGAGCGTCGCCAACGACCCGCCCGCGATTTTGACCACGTCGTTGACCGAGGCCGCTTCGTACCCGTCCCTCAGGAAGACTTGGCGCGCCGCCTCCAGAAATGCGCGCTGGCGCGCCGCACCCCGGTCTCCCGGGCGGGGCGTCCGCACGATTTTGTCTGGGGCCGCCATCTTGAACTAAAGTGTAATGCATATTACAGTCCAGCTCAAGCTTGAAACAAAGGGACCCCATGCCGGACGGCGCGGGACATCGCTTGGAGGCGGCGCGGGTAGGCGCCCGCGTGCGCGCGCTTGCGCGCCGGGTCGGGCGGCGCGGTCTTGCGCTCCTGGGCGCGGGGGCGCTGCTCACCCTGGTCCTGTCGCTTTCCGTGCAGTGGGTCCTTGTGGGCCGCTTCTTGGTGACGACGGAAAATGCTTATGTCAGAGCCGATATTTCGCACATCTCGGCAAGGATCGAGGGCTATGTGCGCGCCACGCCCGTGCCGGAAAACGAGACGGTGCGCGCAGGCGACGTCCTGATCGAGATAGACCGCACCGATTACGAGACGCGCCTGGCGGCCGCCCGCGCTGAACTGGCGCAAGCACGCGGCGCGCTTGCGGCCGAACACGCCGACAATGCGTGGGCTGCCGCCGAAGTACGCCGCTATCGCCCCCTAGCCGAGCGCGGTCTGCTTTCGCCGGCGCGCATGCAACAGATCGAAATTCAGGCCCGCCAGGCAGGCGGCGGTCTGGAGGCCGCGCAGGCGGCGGTCGCCGCCGCTCAAGCTCAAGTGGCCGCCGCCGAGCTCGATCTTGAACGCACCACCATACGTGCGCCGATCGAAGGCGTCGTCGGCGATCGCCAAGCGCAGGTCGGCCAGCTGGTGCGGCCTGGCGCCCCGCTCATGTCCGTCGTGCCGCTCGGGGCAGTTTATGTCGTCGCCAATTTCAAGGAAACGCAGATCGCCCATTTCAGGCCGGGACAGCCCGTCACCATCCGTCCAGATGTGCGCCACGGTCTAGCTCTGCGCGGGGTTGTGAACTCGCTGGCGCCGGCCTCTGGCTCGGAGTTCTCCATTATCCCGACCGACACCGCGACCGGCAATTTCACCAAGATCGTCCAGCGCGTGCCGGTGCGTATTTCAATCGAGCCCGGACAAGAGGGCGTTGAACTGTTGCGCCCCGGCCTTTCCGCCACGGTGACGGTGGACACGCGCGAATGAACGCTGACGAGGCGCCGCCGCCCCTTGCGGTGTGGATCGGGTTCGCGGCCATGGTGTTCGGCAACTTCATGGCGATCCTGGATATTCAGATCGTCGCCAGCGCGATCAGCTCGATCCAAGCCGGCGTGTCGGCGAGCCGCGATGAAATCTCTTGGGTGCAAACGGCGTACCTGATCGCGGAAGTGATTGGCATTCCGTTGTCGGGCTTTCTTGGCCGTGCGCTGGGCGCCCGCTTGTTGTTTTGTTTGTCGGCGCTCGCTTTCTCGATGACGAGCCTGCTGTGCGCGTTCTCATGGGACATCGGTTCACTGATCGTGTTTCGGGCGATGCAGGGGTTCTCCGGCGCAGCGATGATTCCGACGACGATGGCGACCTTGTACCTCGTTTTCCCGCGCCAGCTGCAGCCCTATGGGCGGAGCGATGGTCGGCATGGTCTCCACGCTGGGACCGACGCTTGGGCCAACGCTTGGCGGCTATGTGGCGGAGGCGTTGGGTTGGCGGGCGCTGTTCTGGATCAATCTGTTGCCTGGCTTGCTGATCGCGGTCATCGTCTGGCGCACGATGCAGCAGGTCAGCAAAGGCGAACCATCGCTGTTGCGGCGCATCGATTTCACGGGACTTGTGGGGCTCGCGCTGTTTCTAGGCGCCGCCGAATACGTGTTTGAAGAGGGGCCCGCCAACGAGTGGTTCGCATCCAGCGAAATCGTGTTGTGGGCGTTGGTGAGCGTGTCGGGAGGGGCGTTGTTTTTCTGGCGCGCCTTTCGCGCCGAGACGCCAATCGTGGATTTGCGTCCCTTCAGAACGCCGACCTTTGCGATTGGCGCCTGCCTCGCCTTCATTATCGGGCTTGGCCTCTACAGCACCGTGTTCCTGACGCCCCTCTTCCTTGGCGCCGTTCGCGGCTACAGCGCGTTTCAGATCGGCCAGACCATGTTCGTGCAGGGGCTGATGATGTTCATATCCGGGCCCGCTATCGGCGTGTTTGCGCGCGGTCTCCAGGACACGCGATGGCTCGGCGCGCTGGGGTTTGTTTGCGTTGCGGCGGGCACGGGCTTGCAGGCGCAGCTGACGGCGCAGTCGGCTTTCTGGGAATTCGCCGCCCCCCAAGCGCTGCGCGGCGTCGGCCTCATCATGACATTTTCGGCGGTTATGCAGCCCGCGCTGAGTTCGCTGCCGCCGCTGCTGGTTCACGCCGGATCGGGGTTGTTCAACACCATGCGCAATCTGGGCGGGGCGTTCGGCATCGCGGCGTTGGCGACGTTGCAGTTGCACGCTTTTGCTTCGCATCGCCAAGAGCTCTACGCCGCCGCCGATCCCGCCAATCCGCACGTGCAAGGCATGATCGCGCAAATGCAGGCGCACTTGGCGCAGACCGGCGCCATCGACCCTGAGCGCCAGGCCCTCATGCACTATGCCTCGCTGCTCGACCGCGAAGCGCTGGTGATGACGTTCAACGATCAGTTCCTTTTTCTGGCTGTCGTTGTGGCGCTATCGACGTTAGCGATGGTGTTCTTGAAGCCTGCGCGACAGCCGATGCCCGTGGCAGCGCCAGCGCACTAAGCCGCGAGCGCCTTGTCGATCGCCTCAAGCATGGTTGGGCCGAGCGGCGTTGCTTTGGAGGGGAAGGCCTCTGCTATCTGGCCGTTCTTGCCGATCAGGAATTTGTGGAAGTTCCAGCGCGGCAGGGCCCCTTCACCCAATTCCTCGGCGATCCATTTGTAAAACGGATGGCGACGGTCCTTGCCCACGATCTCGATCTTGCCCGCCATCGGAAATGTGACGTGATACGAGGTGTCGCAGAACTCCCTGATGGCGGCTTCCTCACCCGGTTCCTGGTGACCGAAGTCGTTGCACGGCACGCCTATGACCACGAGCCCCTTGGCGACCTTGGCTTCATAGAGCGCTTCGAGATCGCGGTATTGAGGCGTGAAGCCGCAAGCGCTCGCGACGTTGACGATCAGCACTGCCTTGCCGGCGAAGTCCTGCAAACTGATCTCGCCGGGCTCTCCGAGCTTGGCGAAGGTGAAGGCGTGGGCGTTGGTCATGGTGGTCTCTGGCGGGCAGTCGGCGGGTTTAGACCTGCACGCGGCGGCGAGCAATGAGGTGGCGCGGCGCCGCGGGGAGTGCTAGAGGCCCGCCATGGCGCGCGCATCTCAATTCCCCATACGACCCCTGCGAATTTGAGGCCCGGCTCGCATGGAGCGCTGCTCCGCGGGGACCGGGATCGGTGCTAATCCTTTTCGCTCAAACGGAGATTCGGGCCCCATGGCCGACGCGCCCTCAGGTCGCGATTATCGCGAAACGCTTTTCCTTCCCGACACGCCCTTTCCAATGAAGGCGGGGCTGCCGGAGAACGAGCCCAAGCGCGTAATGCACTGGGCCGACATCGGGCTCTATGACTTGCTGCGCCAGGACGCGGCGGGGCGGCCGAAATTCGTTCTGCACGATGGCCCCCCTTACGCAAACGGCGCCATTCACATTGGGCACGCGGAAAACAAGATCCTGAAGGATTTCGTCGTGCGCTCGAAGCAGATGATGGGCTTTGACTGCGACTACGTACCGGGGTGGGATTGCCACGGCCTGCCGATCGAATGGAAGGTCGAGGAGGATTTCCGGAAGCAAGGCAAGAAGAAGCAGGATGTGCCGGCCGTCGAGTTCCGCCGCGCCTGCCGCGCCTACGCTGACAAATGGATCCCACTGCAGCGCGATGAATTCATCCGCCTCGGCATCGAAGGCGATTGGGACAAGTACTACACTACGATGAGCTTTGAAGCCGAAGCGGCCATCGCGGCGGAGTTCCTGCGCGTCGTGCGCACGGGGCTCGTGTACCGGGGAAGCAAGCCGGTGATGTGGAGCCCGGTGGAGCGCACGTCTTTGGCTGAAGCCGAAGTGGAGTATCAGGAAAAGACGAGCCCCGCGATCTGGGTGAAGTTTCCTATCACGCAATACACGACCGATATGAACTACGCTGAAGGCATCGGTGATGTCGAAGATGTTGGTGGCGAACTACGAGGTGCGGTCGGCTTGCAAATGCCGGATCACTATCGAAATGCTTCGATTGTCATTTGGACCACCACGCCGTGGACGATCCCTGGGAATAGAGCCATCAGCTACAATGTCGAGATCGACTACGGAATCTACGAGGTCGAAACGCTGCAACCGAACCTCGCCTTCGAGCCTTGGGCAAAGCCCGGAGATCGATTGGCCGTTGCGGATTCGCTTGGCGATTCAGTTCGCGATGTCGCCAAGATTGACCGCTGGAGACGTCTTGGTGACTTCACTCCTGGATCAGTGACCTGCGCGCATCCGCTGCGTGATTGGCGGCCCTCCCCCCTTGCGGGGGAGGTGGCGAGCGTGGGCGAGCCGGAGGGGGGGCGTGCAGGCGGAACCACGACGGCGAAGCTTGCGGTTTCTTCTGCACGCCCCCCACCCCCTGCCCCCTCCCCGCAAGGGGGAGGGGGGGCGTTTGCATTCAGCGTCCCCTTGCTCCCCGGCGATCATGTTACGGATGATGCGGGAACAGGCTTCGTGCATACAGCGCCCGGGCATGGCGCAGACGATTTCGCCATCTGGGTCGCCAATTTCGGCCAGGAAGGCATTCCCTTCACGGTGGATGAAGACGGCCGCTTTACGAAAGACGCGCCCGGTTTCGAGGGTCTCGAAATCATCCAGACCGAAGGCAAACACATCGGCAGGGACGGCCCCGCCAACAAGGCGGTGATGGATGCGCTGAACGAAGCGGGCGCATTGCTCGCGCGCGGGCAATTGAAGCACCAATACCCCCACTCATGGCGATCAAAGGCGCCGCTCATCTTTCGCAATACGCCGCAATGGTTCATCGCGCTCGACAAGCCGTATCATCACGGCAAGACCCTGCGCGAAATCGCGCTCGCCGAGATCGAGCGCGTCGATTGGGGCCAATATCGCGTGCTTGACGACCGCGACAAGAACCGCATCAAGGGCATGATTGAAGATCGTCCCGATTGGCTAATCTCGCGCCAGCGCAATTGGGGCGTGCCGTTGCCGATCTTCGTGCGAAAGAGCGATGGCTCGATCCTGCAGGATGATGAGGTCGATGCGCGCGTTCTCGCCGCCATGAAGCGGGGCGGGGCTGATGTGTGGTGGTCGACGCCGGCGCAAGAGCTTCTTGGCAACGCTTACAAAGCGGATGAGTACGAGAAGGTCGAAGACATCCTGGATGTCTGGTTCGATTCTGGCTCGACGCACGCCTTCGTCGTCGGCGACCGAGACAAGCCCACGCGCGCCTCGTTCAAGGATGCGCGCGTGCTTTATCTCGAAGGCTCGGACCAGCATCGCGGCTGGTTCCATTCCTCGCTCTTGGAAAGCTGCGCTACGCGTGCACGCGCGCCTTATGATGAGGTGATCACTTACGGTTTCACCGTCGCGGAAGACGGGCGCAAGATGTCGAAATCGCTCGGCAACGGCATCGAGCCGCAGGAGCTCAACAAGCAATACGGCGTAGAGCCGTTCCGTTTATTGATCGCATCCGCGGATTATCGCGACGAACTGCGCGTCGGAAAAACCATTCTAGCGCAATCGACGGAGATGTACCGCAAGCTGCGCAACACGCTGCGGTATCTTCTGGGTGCTCTGAAGGGGTTTGATGACGAGGAGCGATTATGGCCAGCCGGCATCCCCGCCGGCGAGACGCCGGCGACTCAAGATGCGCCTCTCCTGGAACGCTGGCTGTTGCATCGGCTCTGGGAATTGGATGCAGTTGTGCGCAAGGCCTACGAGACGTATCAATTCCGCGACGCAGTTTCGGCCATCGTTGAGTTCTGCAACGTTGATCTGTCGGCCTTCTACGTGGACGTACGCAAGGATGCGCTTTATTGCGATGCGCCGACGACCATGCGCCGGCGCGCCTGCAGAGCCGCGCTGGATGAAGTATTTTCGCGCCTTACCGCCTGGCTTGCCCCGGTGCTGCCGTTCACGATGGAAGAAGCGTGGCTGACGCGCTTTCCCGAAAGCACCTCCGTGCATCTGCGCCAGTTCCCGGAAACGCCGGCGTGGTGGCGTGATGAGGACGCCGCCGCGGAAATGGAAGCGCTCCGGCGCGTGCGCGGCGTCGTGACGGGCGCGCTCGAAGTGGCGCGCCGCGACAAGCTGATCGGCTCGGCGCTTGAGGCGCACCCGCGCGTGTACGTGTTGGACGAAACGTCGCGTGAGTCGTTGAAGCGCGCCGAATTTGCGGAGCTCTGCATTACCTCAGGCGTCAGCCTAGAAGGCGGCGATGGGCCGCCGGATGCTTTCAGGCTGCCGGAGGTTGCCGGTGTTTCTGTCGTCGTCGAAAAGGCGGCCGGCGTGAAATGCGCGCGCTCGTGGAAGTATTTCGATCCTGCCACCGCCGATCCGCGCTATCCTGGCATAACGCCGCGCGACGCAGACGCGGTGGCCGCGTGGGACGCGGCGCGTGCGCGTGCCTAATTGGCAAACGCGGCAAGGCATGCGCCGGGTCCGGACAAACCGTGGCGGGCAAGGCAATGGGCGTCCTCGCTCACGCCGTTCGAGACTGACAAGCACTGGCGCAATTGTAGCAATTCCAGCGTGAGGCAGCTGCGCGAGTGCGGCTCGTCGAGCAGCGACTCGACACGGGCGCTTTCGCTGGCGCTCGCGCCGACAATGATGAGGCCGGCCAGAGTGAGCATGCGGTTTGTGGCCGCAGGCTGCGTCTCGCTCGCATGCAAACGTGGCGCAGGCTCTGAATCGCGTCCCGCAAGCGCATCCCAGAACTGCGTTCCGCCGAAGGCGCCGGCATCGGGAAGAGTTTCGCCCACGCGGGGGTTTAATCGCGCCGCGATTTCAGGGGGCAACACGCAAGGCCCTGGGTTCAACGCGGAGAGGCGCGCCGTCCGGGCTTCGCGCAGCGCGGGGTCCGACGTGAGGACGTCTGCTGGCCATGTCTCGACTAGGCGAACATAACGCTGGCCGGCAAGCTCGCCGCGTGCGCCGTCGGCGAGTGTCGCCGCAAGAACGCGTTGGATCGCTTCGCCCGATCCAGTGGGGCGGCGGCGGGCGTAGGTTGCATCGCGGCGGAGCTGGCGCACGACCGGCGCGCGTCCCGCGGCGCGGACGCGGCCCTCTACGCCGCGCACGAAGGCCGGCGATTGCGCTGCGGTGAGAGCATTGTAGGCGACCCAGCCGCGCGACACGCGAACGGGATCGTAGCGCGCTGCACGCTCGATCGCCGCGCCCAGCGCCTGCTCGTCCTCGACCCTTGCGTCCAAGCTTGCGCTGATGTCGCTTTGAAACCGCGCATAGTCGCAGAGCGCTTCACGGATTGATCCGCCGAGCTCAGCCTGTGCATGAGCGGGGTGGGAGAAAAACAGCGCCGCCAGGGCAGGCATGATCCATCGCATGCCTTAGCGTACGTTCCGTCCCGGTTAAATCAAACAACTCCGTCATTCCGGGGCGGCCAAAGGCCGAACCCGGAATGACGGAGCAAATGCGGGCACTGAACCAATCTGATCGCAACATGCCCTCGCAGCGCGCAACCTCAGTTGAAACGGGCGTTGAGAGACACGCCGAAAACACGCGGTTCGTTCACAAAGCCGGTGAGGTTATTGAAGTCGATGCCGCCGATGACGTTTTCCTCGTCGGTAATGTTGCGCCCGAACACCGCCAGCTCATAGCGCCCATCGGCGCTGCGATACCCCAGTCGCGCGCCGCCTTCGTGCTGTGTATCGGTTTGGAATTCGACGGACTCATAAAGGAAGAGGTTGGTTTCTCCACGCACGGTCCAATCGACTTCGGCGAACAATGTCGCCCCGCTCGCGAGCGGGCGCTCGTAGTGGGCGGTGATGTCGAAGAAATACTCCGGCGCCTGCGGGAACGGATTGCCGTCGACGAGAGCGCTGTTGACGTTCGGATTGGCGCCAACCGTCACGAGCGTGATCGGATCGAGCACCGTGCAATTGCCAGTAGAGTTGAACTCGCCGGCGCCGCACGGGAACACGAAGAGACTGCCGTCCTGGATTTCGGTGTGATTGTATGAGAACGAGGAGGAAAGATAGAGATTGTCGGTGACGGCAAACTCGCCCTCGATCTCGAAGCCGTAAGCCTCGCCTTCATCAGCGTTGATCAGGCGCGTGAAATTGCCGCCGCCCCCGATTGCCGAAAACTGCTGGTCTTCGATCGTATAGAAGAAGACAGCGCCATTGAGCCGCGCTCGGCGATTGAGCAAGTCCGACTTGAAGCCGATTTCGTAGGATTGGATCGTTTCCGCATCGGCGACAGAGGGTGGCGAGAAGAAGGCGATGTCGCGCCCCTGGATTGAGGCCGCCCGGTAGCCGTTGGCGATGCGCGCATAGAGGTTGACGCTTTCGCTCACCTCATAGACCGCGCTCAGATCCCAGCTGACCTGGCCGTCCGATACGCTCACTGGCGCTACTGGGATCGGAGTGACGATCCCAACCAATTCCTTCTCGTCATCAGTGTAGCGAACCCCGGCGGACACGTTGAGCCGGTTGCTCAACTCGTACCCGGCTTGCCCGAACACCGCCCATGATGTGTTGGTGTGATTGACGGTGGTCGAGGGCGGGAAGAACAGCCCCACCGTAGTGATGGTGAGATCGGAGTCGAAGTAATAGGCGCCAACTTGCCAGTTGAAGGCGCCGGCCTCGCTAGCCAGGCGCACTTCCTGCGTGAACTGGGTGAGGTCGTCGATGGAATCCTGTGTATCGGCGTCGAAGGGAATGAAACCTGGGCCGACGCCGGCGACCCCTCCGTCGATGTCGCCGCGGCTTTGTCCCTCGGCGGTTTCATAGGCGGTGATGGAGGTCAGCGTAGCCCAGGCGAGGTCATAATCGACGGTCAGCGAAGCTCCAGCGCTGTCATAGGATTGGTGGTTGCCCCCGCCTTGGTTGTAGGCAACGCGGTCGCGGTCGAAATTTGAGTTGAGCTCATTGCTGCCAGGGGTGAACACGTTGGCGCGGAAGAGCGTTGACGTGCCATCGAGAGACCTCGCGTGCACATTGAGGAGGGCGTTCAGCTGTTCGCTGGGCTCGAACAGGACTTGCACGCGCCCGGCGACGTCCTCATAGGCGCCGAATGCGTCGCTTTGGCCGGTGAAGGAATTGTCGACCCAATCGTCGCGGCGTCGGAACATCAGTGCTCCGCGCGCTGATACGTTGTCAGCGATCGCCCCGCCGACGGCGCCTTCGAGCGAAGCCGTGCCGAAACTGCCATAGCTTGCCGAGAGCCGCGCGTCGAACTCATCACTCGGGCGCGTCGAGCGGAAGTGAACGATGCCGGCGGGCGTGTTGCGACCGTAGAGCGTGCCTTGGGGGCCTCGCAGCACTTCGATCTGTTGCAGGTCGAAAATCGGGAACGACTTGAGCGCGACGTTTTCCTGGACGACGTCGTCCATGACCATCGAAACCGGTTGCGATGCGGCCAGATCGAAGTCGGTATTGCCGAGGCCTCGGATATAGAAGCGCGGGGCGACGCGACCGTTGGAAGATTCCACATTGAGCCCCGGCGCACGTCCGGCCAACGCCAGAACGTCGCCGCCCCCGCTTAGCAGGCTGTCGATCCGCTCTGCATCGACCGCGGATGCTGCAATCGGCACATCCTGCAAGTTCTCGCTGCGGCGCTGGGCGACGATAATCACCTCGCCGACTTCATTGTCCTGGGCGGTAGCTGGGGTTGCCAGGAGGGCTGCCGCAAGGGCGATCAACGCCGCTGAACCCATCATTTGCTGCTTGGTCTTGGACATCTCACCCCCCGTTTTGGCTCATTAACCTACCAGCATACCTAATCGTCGTCGCGGGCCAGCAAATTACGCCTCGCAGGCGAGGACATGCGGACCTTGCTGGTGACCCAATGCCCGTCCATAAGCCGGTCCATGCTGCGCTTCGGCCTTGCTTTGTCCGCGTTCGTCTTCGTCGCCGACCAGATCACCAAATGGCTGGTTCTAGGCCAAGGCCGGTTCAGCCCCTCTGGGTGCCTGGAAGCAGGTTTCGGCTGCCGCTTCATTGAACTCACCCCATTCTTCGATCTTCAAATGGTCTGGAACCGGGGGGTGAGCTTCGGCCTCCTTAGCGCCGACAGCGACATCATGCGTTGGGGTTTGGTGGCAATGTCATTTGCGATTTCGGCCGTGTTCGTATGGTGGCTTCGCACCGCCGAGCGCAGGCTGACGGCGACCGCCTTGGGGCTCGTTATTGGCGGGGCGCTTGGAAACGTCATCGACCGCATTCGATTCGGCGCGGTGGCCGATTTCCTTGATTTCAATGGTCTCTGGTTTCCCTGGGTGTTCAACGTGGCCGACGCCGCCATCACGATTGGGGCCGTCCTTTTGGCCGTCGACATGATCTTCTTCACGGAATCAGAGCCCGGTCAGGGAGTGCCCTGGGTGAAATTCAGGTCCAGGGCCCAGGGCGTGTGGCGCCGGCTGATCGACCGAGTCGGGCCAGAGGGCTGATTACCAGTGTATTTACACAAGGCTTGCTCGCCAAAGAACCGACAAGATCGCAGCAGAACCCTTGTTGCTGCGCTTGGGCTTGGCGGGAGGCCACCGGCTCCGCTAGAAGCGGGCGGACTGACGAGGAGGCGGGCGTCCCCATGACGGTGAAACCTATTACGCTTTTGGCGGTGCTGGCTGCCGCGACCGCCGCGAGCGGGTGCCAGAGCATGCAGCAAGCTCTGGGTACGACACGCAACGCTCCGGACGAGTTCCGCGTCGTGACACAGGCGCCGCTGACGCTGCCGCCAGATTACAATTTGCGTCCCCCGCGCCCGGGCGAGCCGCGGCCCCAGGAATTGGCGCCAGGTGAGGAGGCGCGCGCGGCGTTGTTCGGGCAGGACGTCGGGCAGGCGGCAAGCGAGGGCGAGCGGACGCTCGTCAGCAACGCCGGCGCCGGCGCCGCCGATCCCCATATTCGCGATACGATCGATTTTGAGTCCCAGGGCATCGTGCGCCGCAACGAGGGCTTCGTTAATCGATTGATCGCATTCGGCGGATCGAGCGCGGCGGCGAGCACGCCCCTGAACGCGGAGGAGGAGGCGCGCCGCCTTGCGGATGAAGAGTCCGTTCGGCGCGCAACCGGCGGCGGCCAGGTCGTCATCGAGCGCGACCGCGGCGGTTTCAAACTGCCCGGCACCTGATGCAATCGAAGGTGCGCCTCGCAGACTTGTGGGGCGCAGTTGTTGCCCTCCAATTCTTGTTGGTCGCAGCGCCGGCGCTTGCCCGCGAGTTGCCGCGCCCGGAGACATTCACGCTTCGCAATGGCTTACAAGTGGTCGTCATCACCGACCGCCGCGCGCCCGTGGTTACGCACATGGTGTGGTATCGTGTCGGCGCAGCCGATGAGCCCCGCGGTCGCTCCGGCATCGCCCACTTCTTCGAGCATCTCATGTTCAAGGGAACCCGCGAGATAGCGCCTGGCGAGTTCTCGCGGACAATTGCGCGTAATGGCGGGGAAGACAACGCGTTCACCAATTGGGATTACACGGCCTATTATGAGCGCATCGCACGCGACCGGCTTGATCTGGTCATGCGCATGGAAGCCGATCGCATGCGCAATCTTCGCTTTTCCGACGAGACGTTTGCTTCTGAGCGCGATGTGATCGTAGAGGAACGCCGCCAGCGTATCGACAACAATCCTGGCGCCGTGCTGGGCGAGCGCATGCGGGCGATGCTCTTTCCGCACCATCCTTACGGCACGCCTATCATCGGCTGGCTGCATGAAATCCAATCGCTCGACCGTGAGAGCGCGCTTGCTTTTTATCGCACTTGGTATGCGCCCAATAACGCGATCCTCGTGGTCGCCGGCGATGTGAACGCCGCCGAATTGCGGCCGTTGGTGGAGCGGCATTATGGCCGGCTGCGGCCAACGCGCGATCTGCCGGGGCGCGCCTGGGTGAGCGATCCTCCGAATGTGGGCCCCATGCGTGTCACACACCGTGACGAAAAGGTGCGCCAACCGGCGCTCTCACGTCTTTACCCAGCTACCAGCTACGGAACCGATGAGGGGCGCCAGTCGCACGCTTTGGACGTTGCGATGGAGATTCTCGGCGGATCGGAAACGAGCTGGCTCTATCGCACACTGGTTGAAGACCGGCGCATTGCGGTGAGCGCTGGCGCCAGCGCGAACACATCTGGCCTCGACGGGGGCACAGTGTCTATTTCGGCAACGCCCGCGGAAGGCGTTACGCTCGAGACTTTGGAAGCAGCGGTCGATGAAGTTGTCGCCGCGTTCCTGCGCGATGGCCCCAGCGAGGCCGAATTCGCACGGGCGAAATCCTCTTTGGCGGCCGCCGCTATCTACGCGCGCGACAGCCAGGAAAGCCTTGCCAATATCTACGGCTCATCGATCGCGCAGGGCGAGAGCGTCGACGACGTCGTGTCGTGGGGCGATGACATCGCGGCCGTGACGCGGGAAGAGGCTCTGGTGATGGCGCGCACAACATTGATCCTCGACGCTTCGGTAACCGGGTGGCTGATGCCGGAGGAGAGTGAGTGAGGGGGATTTTGCGCCTCCTCCTCCCCCGCGAGGGGGAGGTGTCGGGTCGCCTGCGATCCGACGGAGGGGGCGGCGGTGATTTACGTCGAGTTTCCTCCCCCTCAGTCACACTGGCGCGTGACAGCTCCCCCTACGGGGGAGCACGAGTGCTCTTGTTCTTACTCTTTGCGTTGATCGCGCCGATCGGCCCTGCGTTAGCGCAAACGTCTGCCGCGCCGTCCGGCGTCAATGTCGAGCGCATCGTTTCGCCTGAAGGAATCGAAGCGTGGCTGGTCGCCGATTCTACAGTGCCGATGATCGTTATGCGCGCCTATTGGCGCGGCGGTTCTGCGATCGAACCCGTCCGGGCGTCTGGGGTCACCGGCGTGATGGCGGACATGCTGACCGAGGGCGCAGGCGAGCTCGACGCCAACGCTTTCAAGGAGCGGCTGGAAGATCTGAACATGTCTCTGGGCTTTGGGGCCGGTTGGGACGGTGTCGCCATGAGCCTCATAACGCTCAGCGAAAATCGCGAAGCCGCATTCGAGATGGCGCGCCTGGCGCTTGCGGCGCCGCGTTTTGATGCGGCGCCCCTGGAGCGGATCAAGCGCCAGATGCTGGTCGGCATTCGCCAACGCGAGACCAATCCCAATTTCATCGCCAATCTGGCGCTGGATCAGGCGTTCTATCCCGATCACGCTTATGCGCGGCGCACTTCCCGCGAGAGTGTGGCGGCGATCGATCGCGCGGCGCTTCAGGGGCGGCGCGCCGCGCTCCTCAACAGAGCGACGCTTAGAGTGACGATTGTGGGCGATATCAACGTAGAGACTGCGCGAGGCGCCTTGGATCGGGTCTTCGGAGCGTTGCCGTTGGGCGCTGCGCCGCCAGAACCTGCCAACGCCGCGCTTGATCCGCCAACTCCGCTCATCCTGCGCGAATTGCCCCAGCCGCAAAGCCTTGTCCTGTTCGCTGCCCCCGGCATTCAAGATGAGGATCCCGATTGGATCGCGCTCACTGTTGCGAATTACATCCTGGGCGGGGGAGGCTTTTCCTCCAGGCTGATGAGCGAGGTCCGTGAGCGGCGCGGCCTTGTTTACGGCATCGCCACCAGCGCTTCAGTGCGCGACCATGTCGCTCTCATCCGCGGCTCGGCGCAGACCGAAAACGGCGATGTGGCCGAGGCCATCGAGGCGACGCGGGGCGAGATCGGCCGGCTCTATCGTGACGGCGCCACGCAAGAGGAGGTGAACGACGCCATCACCTATCTTACCGGCTCGTTTGCGCTCGATCTCGACAGCAACGCCAAGATCGCCTCGGTTCTGTATGGCTATCAAGCCACGGGCCGTGAGATCGATTACATCAACCGGCGCAACGACCTCATCCGCGAGGTGGCGCTGGCGGACGTGAACCGCGTTATTCGCCGCTTGTTCAACCCCGACGCCTTCACGTTTGTCGTGGTGGGCCAGCCGGAGGGGCTGGAAGCTTCGACATCGAACTAATCACTCCGTCATCCCGGATCGCGCTCCGGGCGTCCGGGATGACGAAGGGTGATGGTGACGCGCCCCGATCTCGGGTGCACATTCGCGCACGAGGAAATGCGATGACCGACCAACTGGAAACCTTCCGCGCCGAGATGCGGGCTTGGCTGGAACAGAACTGCCCCGCCTCGATGCGAACGCCGCTCGCGTCGGAAGAGGAGATCGTCTGGGGCGGCAGGAACGCCAAGTTCCCCAGCGCCGACGCCGAGATCTGGCTCAAGCGAATGGGCGAGCGTGGCTGGACGGCGCCGACTTGGCCCAAGGCCTGCGGCGGGGGCGGTTTGAGCAACGCGGAGAACGTGGTGCTGCAAAGCGAACTGAAGCGCATCAACGCGCGCCCGGCGCTTTACTCGTTCGGGCTGTGGATGCTTGGGCCCGTGCTGCTGGAATACGCCAACGAGGAACAGAAGCAGGAGCATCTGCCGAAGATCGTCCGCGGTGAAATCCGCTGGTGCCAGGGCTATAGTGAGCCTGGCGCCGGCTCCGACCTCGCGGGCCTGCAAACCAAGTGCGAGGACAAAGGCGATTACTGGCTGATCAACGGCCAGAAAGTGTGGACCTCCTACGCCAACTACGCCGATTGGTGCTTCTGTCTCGTTCGGACCGACACCAGCGTAAAGCACGAAGGCATCAGCTTCATCCTGATAGACATGACGAGTGCTGGCGTCGAGACGCGGCCAATCAAGCTCATCTCCGGCTCTTCACCGTTCTGCGAGACATTCTTCACGGACGTCAAAGTCCCGAAGGGCAATTTGGTCGGGCGGCTCAACGGCGGCTGGGAGATCGCCAAGCGGCTCTTGCAATACGAGCGCACAAATATTTCCGGCTTCGGATCGGGTGCTCGCACCGATGTGGTCGACATCGCCAAGGCCAATGTTGGCCTCGAAGGCGGAAAGCTGGCCGACGGCGATCTGCGCGCCCGCATCGCCCAACACAAGATGGCCGAGCGCGCCTATGCGCTGACGACGCAGCGCGCGCAGGAGGAGGCGAAGGCGGGCGGCAATGTCAGCCACATGGCTTCGATGTTCAAAGTCGCCGGCGCGACGCTCAACATAGAGCGCTGCGAGCTGATGGTGGAGGCCGCGGGCTCCCGCGCGTTCGGATGGAGCGGCGATGGTTTTGCGCCGGAAGAACTTGCGGTGACGCGCGGCTGGCTGCGCTCGAAAGGCAATTCGATCGAAGGCGGCACGACGGAGGTAAACCTCAATGTAGTGGCCAAGCGCGTTCTGGGCCTGAGGGACACCCAATGACGTTCACGCTCAGCGAGGAGCAGCGGCTCCTCAAGGACGCCGCTCGTGATTTCATCCGCGAACAGGCGCCCGTGTCGCGCCTGAGAAGAATGCGTGACGAGAAGAAGAACGGCCGCGAACCCGATCTGTGGCGTGAGATGAGCGCTATGGGTTGGGCCGGCATTCTCGTGCCGGAAGAATATGGCGGGGCAGGTCTTGGTTATGTGGGCCTTGGGCTCGTGCTTGAGGAGACCGGGCGCACGCTGGCCGCTTCCCCTCTGCTCTCCACCGCCATGATCGGCGCAAGCGCATTGATGTTGGCGGGTTCGGATGGGCAGAAGCAAGAGTGGCTGCCCAAGATTGCCTCGGGTGAGACGATCGTCGCCCTTGCAATCGACGAGGGCGCCCATCACGCGCCAGGCAAGAGTATGTTGGCGGCGGCAAAGCGCAGATTGACCGGCGAAAAGAAGTTTGTTGCCGACGGCCACATCGCCGACTTGTTTGTTGTAGCCGGGCAGAACGCGCTTTTTCTCGTTAGGGCGGATGCGGAAAGGCTGACGCGGCGCGAGTTGAAAACGGTCGACAGCCGCGGGGCGGCGGATCTGAAACTTGCCGACGTTGAAGCAGAGGAGATAGGCGGCGGCGCGGAAGTAATCGATCAAATCCTCGACCGCGCCCGAATCGGCCTGGCGGCGGAAATGCTGGGCCAGGCGTGGGAGGCGTTCGAGATCACTGGCGAATATCTGAAGACGCGCAAGCAATTCGGCCAGGTTATCGGCGGCTTCCAGGCCCTGCAGCATCGCGCCGCCAAGATGTTCACCGAACTCGAACTCACGCGCTCTTGTGTCTATGCCGCGCTCGACGCGCTTGACCGCAACGATAACTCGATCCCCGAGTTCGCCAGCCTGGCCAAAGCGCGCGCGGCTGACACGCTGCACCTTGTTTCCAACGAAATGGTGCAACTGCACGGCGGCATCGGCATGACCGACGAGCATGATGCCGGCCTGTATTTGAAGCGCGCGCGTGTCGCTGAAGCGCTCTATGGCGGCGTTGCCTTCCACCGCGACCGCTACGCGGCGCTCTTGGGCTTTTAGCTCACATATCGCGCGCCAAGTCCTCGTCCTCGCTGGCGCGAACGCCGACACCCTGCGCAACGAGCGCCGACCAAATGCCGTCAGCGCTCTCGGCGAAACGGAACATGTTGAGGTCCAGCGCCTCCACCATGCCATGTTCCACCAGCGCGTCGAAACGGATGATCGAGCGCCAATAGGCTTCGTCGAAGAGGACTATGGGTATCGACCGCGACTTTCCCGTCTGTCGCAGCGTGAGAATCTCGAACAATTCGTCGAGAGTGCCGAAGCCGCCGGGGAATACAACAAGCGCGTGGGCGCGCATCGCCAGATGCATCTTGCGCAGGGCGAAATAATGGAACTGGAACGTGAGATCGGGCGTCGTGTAGGGGTTCGGCGCCTGCTCTTCTGGCAGGCGGATGTTGAAGCCGATAGTGGGCGCGCCAGCATCGCGCGCGCCGCGATTGGCCGCTTCCATCGCGCCGGGCCCGCCGCCGGTTGTAATGACATTGTAGCGGGGCTGAGCGTCCGCGCCCATCGCGCCGCCTCGCTCGGACGCAATGCGGCCGAATTTGCGCGCCTCGGCGTACCAAAGCGCTTGCCGCCCCGGGCCGTCTTCGCGGATGCGCGCGGAGCCGAATACGACAATGGTCGTGAGGATGTTATGCGCCTGTAACGCGCGGTCGGCCTTTTCATATTCCAGCAGGAAGCGCACGCCGCGCATTTCGCGGGAGAGCAGGAAATCGTGGTCGAGGGCGGCGAGGCGATAGGAGGGGGAGGCGAGCTGGGCGCCGTTGGGATCGTTGGTCATCAGACTCAATATGCTACCCTCTCACGATTCTGATGCCCATCCGCCGCCTGCCCCCGGAAGCTGTGAACCGCATCGCCGCCGGTGAGGTCATCGAGCGCCCAGCCGCTGCGGTTAAGGAACTCATAGAGAACGCGCTGGACGCCGGCGCACGACGCATCGGCGTACGCGTCGAACGCGGCGGGTTGGGGCTGATTGCGGTTGAGGACGACGGCGGCGGCATCGCGCGCGACGAGCTGCACCTTGCCGTGGAGCGCCATGCAACCTCGAAACTGACGGCCGGCGAGGGCGGCGACGTCGATCTGCTCGACATCAGGACCATGGGGTTTCGCGGCGAGGCGCTTCCCTCGATCGGCGCGGTGGCTCGATTGTCGATCACGTCACGCGCGCAAGGCGCCAGCGACGCTTGGCGCATCGAGGTTGCGGGTGGAGCGCTTTCGCCGCTAAAGCCGGCTGCCTGGGGTTCGCCTTCGGCGCACGGAACACTTGTGGAGGTGCGCGACCTCTTCTTTGCAACGCCTGCGCGGCTCAAATTCATGAAATCCGAGCGCGCGGAGATGATGGCGGTAACCGATGTTGCGAAACGTCTCGCCATGGCGCTGCCGGAGGTAGCGTTCGTATTAGAGCATGATGGGCGCATGACGCTGCGCCTGGCGGCGGAGGCCGATCGCGAAGGCGAGGGCCGTCGCGCGCGGCTCGCTTCCATTCTCGGCGCCGATTTCGCGCCAAATTGTCTCGCACTTGATCTGACGCGCGATGGCGTGCGTCTTTCAGGATTCGCTGGATTGCCGACGTTTCATCGCGGCACGCGCGATCACCAGCATCTCTTCGTCAATGGCCGCCCCGTGAGGGACAAGCTCATCGTCGGCGCCGTGCGCGCGGCGTATCAGGATTTGCTGGCGCGCGATCGCCATCCAGTGGCCGCGCTCTTTCTCGATCTGCCGCCCTCGGAGGTCGATGTGAATGTGCATCCGGCCAAGACAGAAGTGCGCTTCCGCGATGCGGCGTTGGTGCGCGGCCTCATAGTCGGCGCGTTGACGCATGCGCTTGCCGGCGCCGGTCATCGAGCTTCAACCACGACCACGCAGTCGGCGTTCTCCGGTTTTCGTCGCCACGAATCTCCTCAACCAGCACTGCGCGCCTGGGGTGCAGCGGAGGAACGATTGGCGCCTGGCGATTTCGCTTTGCCGAGCGGGCGGGTTGAAACGCCGGACCGCCGGCTTCCAGCCGACACAACACCGGATGATCTGGAGCTTGCCGGCAGGATGCCGGCTGTCCAAGTGAGCGACCCCGAGGATGCCAAATTCTTCCCGCTCGGTGCGGCGCGCGCGCAACTGCACGAGACCTACATCGTCGCGCAAACCGAGGACGGCATCGTTATCGTCGATCAGCACGCCGCACACGAGCGGCTGGTATATGAGCGCATGAAAGAGATGCTCGCCAATGGCAGCGTCCGCCGGCAAGGATTGCTCATCCCGGAGGTGGTCGAACTCGATCCCGGCGAAGCAGAGGCGTTGACCGCGCGCGCCGAGGAGTTGGCGCAGCTGGGGTTAGTGATAGAGCCATTCGGGGCGGGAGCGGTTCTGGTGCGCGAGACGCCCGCGCTTCTAGGGCACGTCGATGCGGCAGGCATGGTAAAGGATCTCGCCGACGACATTGCCGAACTCGGGGAGGCGCACGCATTGAAGGAACGCCTGGAGGAGGTGTGTTCGTCGATGGCGTGTCGTGGATCCGTCCGCGCAGGGCGCAGGCTCACTGGCGAAGAAATGAATGCGCTCCTGCGGCAGATGGAGGCGACGCCTTTCTCAGGGCAGTGCAATCACGGGCGTCCGACCTACGTCGAGCTAAAGCTCGCCGATATCGAAAAGCTGTTCGGCCGCCGTTGAGACTAAAAGCCGCGAATTGGCGCTTCGAATCCGCTTGATTTGCGCTTGCCTTGAAGCCGAGCGAGGCGATGATGCCGCCGCGAGGTTTACCGGACGGAGTTTGAGATGAAGGCACTTTTCCGCACAGTGGCGGTCGCCGCGGTTTTTTCGCTGGTGGCGGCGCCGGCTTACGCACAGCGTGTGAGCCCCAGCGCCAACGGCACATTCGGACGTGTGACATTGGATGCAGGTTTCACTCCAGATCCTCATGAAACGACAGTGAACGCGGGCGGTCCAGTTTCAGCGTCCAGTGTCGGTGCTGATTGCATCGGCCGCATTGCGCGTCGACCGAGCGTTTCGCTGCGCTACAATGCTGGGGACTGGCCGCTCATTATTTCGGCGACATCGGAGGCGGACACGACCCTTGTCGTGCGCGCGCCCGATCGCACCTACCACTGCAATGACGATGGACCGAGCGGCCTCAATCCTGTTGTACGCTTTGATACTCCTGCGCGCGGCCGCTACCAGATATGGGTTGGCACCTTCTCCGATGACGGCGCAACGCCGGCGGCGAGGCTCTACATTTCAGAGATTGCCGCCGGCAAGATCGATGTAGAGAGCATGCCCAATCCCGGGCTCGACCCGGCATACGGCGCGGTGAATCTCGTGTCCGGCTTCCAGCCCGATCCGCATACGCAGGACATCGCTGCGGGCGGGGGCTTTGACGCATCGACTTTGGGCGCGCCCGGATGCGTAGGCTGGATCGCAACGGCGCCTGACTATCGCGTCAACTGGACGGCTGGTTCAGGCGCCTTGCCTCTCGTATTCTCCGTTCAATCGGATGCGGACACGACGCTTGTGATCAACGATGCTGGCGGCAATTGGATCTGCGACGACGACGGCGGCAACAACGGGCTCAACCCTGCGATCACCATCGCCAACCCACCGAGTGGACAATACGACATCTGGGTCGGAACGTTTATGCAGGGAGACTTGCAGCAATCGAAGCTGAACGTCTCTGAACTCTACGCGCAATAAGAACGTCACTGCGTTTTCCCCCCGCGAGGGGGGAGCGCCAATGTCGATTGCGAGCTACCAGGTTCCCGTATTGGGCATGGACACCCACGGCTCCTGTGGCGTCAGCGCGTCGCCTTCCTGCAGGAGTTCGATCGAGATGCCGTCGGGCGAGCGCACGAACGCCATGCGGCCATCGCGTGGAGGCCGGTTGATGACGACGCCGCCGGCCATCAGCCGCATGCATGTCGCGTAGATATCCTTCACGCGATAGGCGAGGTGGCCGAAACTGCGCCCGGCCGAATACTCTTGCTCGTCCCAGTTGTAAGTGAGTTCGACCAAGGGCGCTTTGCGCTCGCGCGCCAGTTCGACGTCCTCGGGCGCTGCGAGAAACACCAGCGTGAATCTCCCGGATTCATTGTTGGCGCGATACAACTCGATGAGACCGAGTTTAGCGCAATAGAAATCGAGCGCGGCCTCCAGATCGCCTACCCGTACCATGGTGTGCAGATAGCGCATGTGTGCTCCCGGTGTTCCTTGCCTACCACCGCGGGCTCATCGGCGCTCCATGGAAAATTTCCGCAACCCGGCGACGCGTGCCGGGGGTTGCTTCATCTGGCAATGCATCGACTGGGAAGAAGGCGCGTTCGGCAATCTCTCGCGCTGCGGCGCGTGGCGAACAGGCGCGCCAGCGCTCGACGCGGTAAAGGGCGATGTGGTCGTTGGGAAAGTAGGCGTGGTTGGCGTAAAAACCCAGCAATGTCGGATCGTCCTCGCAGGCGACCCCGCCTTCCTCGGCCATTTCCCGGATGACGGCCTGGGGTGCGGACTCTAGCCGTTCGACGCCCCCGCCCGGCAGATGCCAGCCCTTGGCGTAGCCATGCCGAACAAGCAATATTCGCCCTTGCGCGTCGCAGGCAACGCCGCGCACGCCGAGGGTCATTGAGCGCCGCATTCGCCACCACGTCCTAAGAACGGGCGTCAGAACGGGCTCGAACTTCATACGCCATTCAGTCATCGTTGCAGGCCTGCTATGCTTTGCGCGACCGCCATTACCTAAAGGGTCTTTGCTTTAGGGCCGGTTGCTTGTTGCGAGATGCGTGATTTGTCATGGCGAGGGCGATGGTGAAGATCAATTTGCCGCCGCCGAAGATCGAGCGCGGCCCTTACGTTATGGGCGTACTGAACGTCACGCCAAATTCGTTTTCCGACGGTGGGCGTTGGGCCGAGGGTGCGGCGACCCCCCAAGCGCTGGCTATGCTGGACGCAGGCGCCGACATTATCGACATCGGCGGAGAATCCACGCGCCCCGGCGCTGAGCCGGTTGATGAGCGCGAGGAGATCGCGCGCGTTGTGCCTGTCATCGCAGCGCTGCGCGCGGCGACCAAAGCGCCGATTTCCATCGACACAATGAAGCCTGCCGTGGCGAAGGCGGCGATCGATGTGGGCGCCATGATGTGGAACGATGTTATGGCGCTGCAGGCGCCAGGCGCGTTGGACCTGGCGGCCGCACTCCACCGCACTGTGGTGCTCATGCATATGCAGGGCGAGCCGCGCACAATGCAGGAGCGCCCGCGTTACGCGGACGTCGTTGGCGACGTGATCGCGTTCCTGCGCGCGCGCGTGGCGGCGGCGGAGGCTAAGGGCGTTTCCGACATCTGGGTCGATCCCGGCATCGGTTTCGGCAAGACGCTCCCGCACAATCTCGCCCTCCTGAACTCAATCGAGCGCATTCGCGAGGCGGTCGGCAAGCCTGTATTGATCGGGGCGTCGCGCAAGCGCTTTATCGCGGCTATTGACGAGCGCGCAACCGATGCCGGCAAGGATCGGCTCGGCGGCTCAATCGCTGCGGCTCTGATCGCGGCGCAGAATGGCGCGGCGATGGTGCGCGTGCATGACGTCGCAGAAACCGCACAGGCGCTGAAGGTGTGGCGGGCCACAGGCGCTTAGCTTAAGTGATCGCCATGAGCGACACTCCAAGAGGCCGCGTTCTCATCATTGCAGGCTCGGATTCGGGCGGCGGCGCCGGCGTCCAGGCTGACATCAAGACTGTCACCGTGCTCGGCGGCTACGCCATGACTGCGATCACCGCCGTCACTATCCAGAACACGCTGGGCGTTTCGGGCGTGCATGAGATCCCGCCAGCCATAGTCCGCGCCCAGATCGAGGCGGTGGTGGGTGATATCGGCGCCGACGCCTGGAAGCTCGGCATGCTGGGCTCTGCTGCTCATGTCCGAACCGTCATGGAAGCCTGGTATGCAATCGGCGATGGCCAACCGGTCGTGCTCGATCCAGTCATGGTGGCGAAGGGCGGCGCGCCGCTCTTGGCCGACGATGCGATTGCGGTGATCCGTGACGAATTGATGCCGGTTGCGGCCATTGTCACGCCGAATGCGCCCGAGGCGCAAGCGCTGACCGGCGTCTCCGTGCGCGACCTCAAAGGTCAGAAGCGCGCCGCGGACATTCTCGTCGGCAAGCTTGGCGCGCTCTCTGCGCTGGTGAAGGGCGGCCATATCGAGGGGGATATCGTGCGCGACGTTCTCGTCACGCGTGATGGTGTGCGCGTCTTCGAAAGCCCCCGCATTCAAACTCGCGCCACGCACGGAACCGGCTGCACGCTTGCCTCCGCGATTGCCGCGTACATCGCCCAAGGCGTGGAGATCGAAACAGCGGTCGAGAGGGCGCGCGCCTACCTGATGGAGGCGATAGCCCATGCGCCAGGCTTAGGCGGCGGTCATGGGCCATTGGGGCATGGGTGGCCGTTGCGAGCCTGACCAACGTCGCCCCACGCTCTGCCCCTCCCCCTCCAGGGGAGGGGGATCGCGCATGGACCGGTTGGGCCGCATATTCGCCCCATGAAGATCTGGATCGTCCACGCCTTCACCGACCGCGTATTCACCGGCAATCCGGCGGGCGTGGTGCCGCTCGATCGCTGGCTGCCCGATCAGACGCTGCAAGCCATCGCTGCAGAGAACAAGCTTTCAGAGACCGCGTTCGTCGTGCCGACCGGCCTCAAGGGCAATTATCAGCTGCGCTGGTTCACGCCCGCGACCGAAGTGCCGCTCTGCGGTCACGCTACGCTGGCGGCAGGCGCAGTGCTGCTTTCGGAAATGGCGTCCGATCTGGAGGTCGTAGTCTTCGATACCCATGCCGGCGCGCTCGTCGTCCGCAACACGCCTGAAGGCTACACGCTCGATCTGCCGCGCCGCCAGCGCAGTCCATGGACGCCGCCAGAGGAGTTGTCGGCGGCCCTTGGCGGGGTTTCCTTCGTCGATGCATTCGTGGCCGAGTACGCCAATGTCGTGCTCGAGGACGAAGCGAAGCTGCGCGCCCTGAAGCCGGATTTCGACGCCATCAATCGCATCGTGCGCGGCCCGCGGCAGGGCAATCTCGTCGTCACCGCGCCCGCGGACGAGGGCAAGCCGTACGATTTCGTCTCGCGCTTCTTCGCGCCCGGCGTGGGCGTCAACGAAGACCCGGTAACAGGTTCGGCCTTCGCCGATCTTGCGCCCTATTGGTGCGACCGCTTCGACATGGAGAGCGTAGTCGGCTTCCAGGCCTCCAGGCGCGGGGGCTACATGCGCGCGATCCAGACGCTCTCGAGCGTGCGCCTGTTGGGGCAGGTGGCGGTGTACCTGCGCGGTGAGCTGGACGGCTCCATAGCGCGCTTGCACAACCGCGCCGCCGAGGAGCCCGATGCGCCAAAGCGCAAGAAAAAAAGGCCCCGCAATGCGCTGCCTCCGATCTTCGAGGACCCCGTCTTGCCTGGTCTGGAGCCTGCGGCTGCGCGCGTGGAGGAAGTCCGTCCGCCCACGTCGCACCCAGCGCCGCCGGAGGCGGGGACCGACCCGCCAGCGCCCCGGATCGTTCTGGGGAAGTAGGGGTTCGTTTCGGGCGATTATCCCGTTTATTATGTCAACGGGATAATCGCCTCGTTTCGTTTGCGGAAAGTCAGTGTTCCTGCTATGTTCTGATTCAGCATACGGATACGCGCGGGCTTGAAGCGGTCCCGATATAAGCACCCGGCGCTCGCGAAACCGCCCCGGTTGCTTGTTCGTATCGAAGAGCACGCCGGGTCGCGTGAGCGGCCGCGAAGAGGGGAAGTACATGGCGTCCACGGCGCTCACGATCGCGCTCTCTCCTGAGCAGGGGCTGCAGCGGTATCTTTCAGAAATTCGCAAGTTTCCCATGCTGGCCAAAGAGCAGGAATTCATGCTGGCCAAAAGCTGGCAGGAACACGGCGACACGCGCGCCGCCCACCAGCTCGTCACCTCGCACCTGCGCCTCGTCGCAAAGATCGCCATGGGCTATCGCGGTTACGGTTTGCCGATCGGGGAGGTGATCTCCGAAGGCAATGTCGGGCTAATGCAGGCGGTGAAGAAGTTCGATCCCGATAAAGGCTTCCGCCTCGCGACTTACGCCATGTGGTGGATCCGCGCGTCGATCCAGGAATACATCTTACGCTCGTGGAGCCTTGTGAAGATGGGCACCACGGCTGCGCAGAAGAAGCTCTTCTTCAATCTGCGCCGGCTCAAGGGCCAAATGGCTGCGCTCGAGGAAGGAGATCTCAAGCCAGATCAAGTCAAGACGATCGCCCACAAGCTGGCCGTCACCGAGGAAGAAGTGACTTCGATGAACCGGCGTCTCTCCGGCGGGGGCGACGCGAGCTTGAACGCGCCCGTTGGCGGCGCAGGCGGAGAAGGTGACAGCGAATGGATGGACTGGCTCGCCGACGATCGCGAGGAGAACCAGGAAACCACGCTCGCCAATTCCGAGGAATTCGGTGCGCGCATGACGCTGCTCCGGGAAGCGATGAGCGAACTCAGCGAGCGCGAGCGTCACATCATCGAAGAGCGGCGCCTCAAGGATGAGCCCGCCACCTTGGAGGATTTGTCCAAGGTGTACGGCGTGTCGCGAGAACGCGTGCGCCAGATCGAGGTGCGCGCGTTTGAGAAGCTGCAACGGGCAATGACACGGCGCGCGAACGAACGCGGGCTCATGGCCGAAGCAGGCGCTTAGCGCTCCTCAGCGGCGAAGCGGCATCGGATAAGGCCAGCGCGGCCACATGGCCGCGGCGCGCGCAAGCGCTTCATCTGGCGCTTGCGATGGTCGCCAGAACACGTAAACGCAACTTGCGAAGAACATGATAGTGTGGATTTGGAACGGCCCCATGATCACGTCGGTGAAGGCGCGCACGATCATCAAAGCGAACATAACGAAGAAAAAGGACGTTCCCGGGTGTGGCGTAAGCAAGACCTGGCGCAGCCCTGCGAAGGCGCTCACAATCAGTGCGGCGACAAAAGTGATCATGCCCACCCAGCCGACGTCGACGCCGATTTGCCGGAGCTGATGGTGGAAATGGAATACGCGCCCGTCGGTCAAGCCGGTGAGGCGCTTCAAACCGATGGTCTCAAATGAATCGCCCATCCAAATCGCCTGATAACCCCAGCCGAAGAACGGCCGCTGCGCGATGAGTTCATCGGCGCGCGCCCACAGAATAGTGCGCCCCGTAAGCGTTGGGTCCTTGTTCAGCGTTTCGAACATGAAGCGATCGACGAATTCGGAGGCCTCGGGCGTGAGCGCGGCGAGCGGCGCGAGCACGAGTAGAACGCCGATCAAGGTCGCCAGCCGCCCATTGGGCGGCAGGCGCTCAGAAAACCACAGCGCAAGCAGGATCAGCGCGCCGGCGGCGGCCATCAAGATTGCCGTGGCGGCATGACTGCCGATGAGCAGAAAAATCGCCAGGGGAAGCGACACCAGCCCAACCCAGCGCGCGCCAACCGAGACACGGCGCGTCATCAGCGCGGTGAGCGCCGAAAGCAGCAGGTACATAGCGGCGAAACCCAGCTGGTTTTTCGAACCGGTCAGGCCGATGAGCACCATGCCCTCGGCGGCCGGGCCCTGGCGGCCGTCGAGTATGCTCAGCACGGAAAACACAAACATCGCCAGCAGGAACACGGTGACGAAACGCGCTGGCGTCATCAGCCGCGCCATGTGCACGCCAAGAAACGCACTGAATAGCAATTGCCCGCTATAGCGCAGCGTCGCGGCAGGCGCGTCCGACCAGAGAGTGGAGACGACGCACAAGATCGGCACAAGCAGCAACGGCCACCAGCGCAGCGCTGTCTCCAGAAATGAGACTGGTTTGATGACGAAGAGCACACCCGCAAGCCCAAGCTGTGCGGTCACTAGCAACGACCCGATCTCGAACCGCTGCGTCGTCGAGATGATGAACAGCAGGAACGAGATGATTTCGGGCAGGAAGGCGAAAAGAAGCATGGGGCCGGCGCTATCCAATCAATTTTATAGCGCCGGCCCCGTTAAGGCCAGGCGAATGCGTGTCGGGCGGGATCAGTACCCGCCGAGCCCCATGCCACCCATGCGCAGCGAGGTCATCACCGCACCTATGACGATCCAAACCACGATCGCCACCAGGATTATGACAATGAAATAGACAGCGCGCTTGTCTTCCGGCGTCTTCATCAGGCGCGGCAGGCCGAGATAAATCAGCGCGAGCGAGTAGAGGCCGACGATGCCGAGTATCGCGAGCGGCGGAAAGATCGCGAACACGCCGCCAAGGAATCCCGCGGTCGAGCCATAGGCGGCCAGCTTGTGCGCCTGGCCCATGTCCTGTTGCGAGCCAAAACTCGGCGCCAGCGCGTTGGTGATGAAGGCCAGCACGAACACGCCCGCTAAGCCCAGGACGACTTGAAGTATGGCGCCGATCAGTCCCGGAACGAGCCCAAAGCGGATTCCCATGATGCCGAACACGGACATGCCGATGAATCCACAGATCGCCGCTAGCGCCGCGAGCGGCAGCACATAGCCAATGTAGATTTTGCCCACGTCGGCGGGTTCTCCGGCGATGCGGTCCCATTCGGTCTGCGGCTGCAACAAGATGTTCTTGGCGCGTTCGATGATGTTGGCGGCGCTCGCGTTAGTTGGATCGACAGTCATCGCTTCCTCCCGTGCCACGACTCGCGGGAGATGCTAGGCGCGTGCGCCCGAGACGCCAAACGGGAATCGACTCAACCCGTCACGCAGCTCGCAAGCGAGAATAGCACAATGAAAGCCACAGCCGCGGCGACCGTGACGCTTGCGGCGTAGGCAAGGCTGCGCTCCGGCGGAGCCCGCATCAAAATGGGCAAGCCGCGGAACATCAACAGCACCATGGCGGCAAGCGCGAATAACGAGAGCCACCAGAGCGGGGGCCAAAGCGAAAACACGCCGGACAGGAACGCCGGTGTCAGCGAATAGGCGGCAACTTTCTGGGCGCCGAGATCGTTTCGCTCGGCGTCGAAATTGTCGGCGAGCGCATCGATTAGAAGGCCAAGCAGAAACACGAGAGCTATGCTGACAACCCAGGTAACGGCGACGCCGATGAGTGCATCGCCGAGTTCTGGGCGAAACACTTCCTCCCCGATGCGCCGGCCGAAAATGTACTCGCCCAGCAGGCCGCACACCGGCGGGATCGTCGCGAGCGGCGCTACGTAACCGACCAGAATATTGGGAATAGTCGTTTGCTCGGCCTTGATCTGCTCCCACTCGGTTTTGGGATCGCGAAACAGGCCGTAGGCGCGCGAAAGGATGAATTCGGATCTTTGGATTGCCGCTTGCGCGCGCGCGCGGGCGCTCTCGATGCTGAACCGCTGGCCACCCGACTTAGGTTCGTTCTCTGCCGACATTCCGCTGTTCTCCGCCTTCGCTCCCAATAGCACTATAGCCGAGGAGACGTCATGCCCTCGCGCATGGGCGCCTTGGCGTGAGGATGACCTAGACGGCCATGTTATCGATCAGGCGCGTCTTGCCGAGCCACGCCGCCGCTAGGATTCGTGCAGGGTGTTCAAGATCGGCGACCGGCGTCAGCGTGTCGGCGTCGCGCACGGCGACATAATCGACATGGGTAAAGCCGGCAGCGCCGAGATGTCGGGTCGCTTCGGCCTCCGCTTCGGCGATGCTTGCGCCGGAGCGGATCGCCTTGATCGCCTCGTGCAGGACGACATTGAGGCGCCCCGCAATGCGCCGTTCGTGGGCGCTCAAATACGCATTGCGCGATGACATGGCCAGGCCGTCGTGCTCGCGCACAGTTGGACAGCCGACTATTCTGACGGGGATGTCGAGGTCGCGGGCGAGCCGTTTGATCACGAGCAATTGCTGATAATCCTTCTCGCCGAACAGCGCGGCGTCCGGCATGCATTGCAGCAGAAGCTTGGTCACCACGGTGGCCACGCCACCGAAGAAATGGGGACGAAACTCGCCCTCGAGCGGGGTCGAGACCTGGGTGACAATGACGTTGGTGGAAAATCCGTTTGGGTACATGGCGGCGCGGTCGGGCGCGAACAGGAGATCGCAGCCAGCCGCCGCCAGGAGAGCCGCATCGCCGACCTCGTCGCGCGGGTAGCGCTCGAAGTCCTCGTGCGGGGCAAATTGCTTTGGGTTGACGAACAGACTCGCCACGACGCGCTCGCACTGGGTCTTGGCCGCGCGAACCAGCGAAAGGTGCCCCTCGTGCAAGGCGCCCATGGTAGGCACCAACCCAATTGTGCGCGTCTCGCTGCGCCAAGCGCTCACAGCCCCGCGCAGGCGGGCGGTGTCGCGAACCACGGGCAGGGGGCCGCTATCCTTCATTTCGCCCCCATCGTTCGCAAATGCCTGCCCGTCAAGCGGCTTAAGCGCCTCTTAACACCTGCGGGTCAGAGTTTAACAATGTATTTCGGCGTTGAGGCACAGCAAGGCTTGGCGACGCGGTCCCGTGCGCGCGGGCCGGCGGCATGAGCTTGGCGCACGCTTACGAGGCGCCCCCGGCGCGCAATCCGGCTCACGTCGTCGTCGTAGGAAATCAGAAGGGCGGGGCGGGCAAGTCGACCGTCGCCATGCATTTGATCGTTGCGCTCATGCGGATGGGCCGGCGCACGGGGGTGCTCGATCTGGACGTGCGGCAAAGATCGCTTACCCGCTACATCGAGAACAGAGCGCGCTGGATTGCCGCGCGCGGGGCGCAGTTGCCCGCACCGCAGATTTTCGAGATTCAAGGGAGCTGCCAACGCACCCTCGACGTCGCTGAAGCAGAGGACGAAGCGGGCTTTCGCGCCGCGCTGCGCCGGCTCTCGGAAACGTGCGATTTTGTGGTGATCGATTCTCCGGGCGGGGACACGCACCTGTCGCGCTTGGCGCACGCGGCAGCCGATACCTTGATCACGCCCTTGAACGATAGTTTCCTCGATTTTGACCTTTTGGGCGACATCGACCCCAACTGCGCGGATGTCGTCCGCCCCTCGATTTACAGCGAGATGGTCTGGGAAAGCCGCAAGCGGAAGGCCCAGGCGCTGCGGTCGCCGATCGACTGGGTGGTCATGCGTAACCGCACCGCGCCGGGGCGGATTGAGGCCAAGAACCAAAAGCGTGTTGGCCAGGCGCTGAAGGCGCTCTCGCAGCGGATCGGGTTCAGACTGGCGCCCGGGCTATCCGAGCGGGTCGTTTTCCGCGAGCTCTTCCCCAACGGTCTGACACTCCTCGATCTGGACGGGGAAGGCCGGGAAGGCGATATGCGGATGAGCCATCTGGCTGCCCGGCAGGAGCTGCGCGACCTCTTCGTAACGCTCAAGTTGCCGGGGCTTGAGGGCGAAGCGCTCAAGTTCTGACCAATAAGGGGACCCAATGCTGCCGGCGCTTCTGGTCGTGGCCGGTCTTTTCTGCGTGCTCCTGCTTTTCCGCTTTGGCGGCGCGCGCCGGGGGACGTTAGCGCGGCAATGGCCAGCGATTTTGTTAGCAGGTGCAGCATCGGTAGCCCTCTTTCGCGGCCTGCTTACCCCAGCTCTTGGCCTATTGGCGGCGGCGGCTCTGGCCTGGACGATCACGCCGCTCCTGATGCCGGGAAAAAAGACGAGCTCACCGTCTCAGGAGACTCAGGGGGACGCCGAGGCCAGAAAACTGCTTGGGGTCGGGCCTGCGGCGACCGAGGCTGAGATTCGCGCTGCCTACCGCGCAAAGATGTCCCAGGCCCATCCAGATCGCGGCGGGCGACATGCAGACGCCGCCCGGCTCACTGCAGCACGCGATCGCTTGATCCGGCGTAGTGGGTGAAACGCTACTCTGGTTCCTCGGTCGAAAGCTCAGCTGATTCATCGCCCTGGCCGGTGGGCGTGATCGGCGCCAAGACGGGCGACATCGTTTCGAAGACCATGCCCTGATAGGCCGCGTACGGGGACGCCGACTGCTGTGAGCTCGCGAGCGCGCTCGGCGCGATCTGAACGTCGAGGCGCTGCGTCGGCAGGCCAGCAAAGGTCGCCGCATTGGGATCTTCGCGGCGCGCGAACTCCTGATAAGCGCCTTCGATCAAGTACGCCACTTGTGCGTCGCGTGCTGTGGCCGTTTCCCCACCCAACACAACAACGACTACGCGCCGTCCGTTGCGCTCCGCCATGCTGGCGAGGTTAAAGCCAGACGCGCGGGTGTAGCCTGTCTTGATGCCATCGACGCCCTCGATTTGATCGAGCAGGCGGTTGTGGTTACGCCCCGAGCCGCGCCGCCAGGCAAAGCTCGGCGTCTGGAAATAGTGATAATACTCAGGAAAATCGTGCCACAGGGCTTGACCGAGGATTGCTATGTCGCGCGCGGTCGTACGGTGGCGAGGGTCGGGCAGGCCGCTCGCATTGGCAAAGCGCGTATCCGACATGCCGAGTTCGCGCGCGCGTGCGGTCATGCTCGCGGCAAATCGCGCCTCCGAACCGCCAAGCCGCTCGGCCACCATTGTGGCGACATCGTTCGCCGACTGAACCACGAGTGCGCGAATGGCCTGATCGATGGTGATGGAGTCGTTGCGCCGCAGCCCGAGGCGGGATGGGGGTTGGCGCGAAGCGTTCCGCGACGCCGCATAGCGTGTGTCCAATGTGATGTCGCCGCGCTCGAGCGCTTCGAACACCATGTAGAGCGTCATCATCTTGGTGAGCGAAGCGGGAAAGCGTTGTTCGTCGGCTTGGTCTTCTAGCAGCACTTCGTTGGTGCGGGCGTCCATGACGATGGCGGCATACCGATCCTGCGCCATCGCCGGGCTGTTCAGCCCGAACGCAAAAACTACCGCCAAGGCCCCCAGGACATTCCGGGGGGAGAAAACACCCGCTGACTTCATCGCCGTCCGATCCCGCAAAACTACGGACTAATTCAGGCAAATCGCGTGCCGTGCAGCTTACAGATTCAGTAGGACAGGTTAAGCGACCGTTGCAGCGTGGAGTAAACCTTCGAATTTGTACCCGTGGAAGGGGATCAGGCTGGCGAAATGGGGCGTTATGCCGGTTGGGAAACAAGAGCTGGGGGCGCGGGCGTACGATTTTTGCTGCATTGCAGCAAAAATCGGTTGACTTCGCAGGTGCAGCATAACATATACCGCTCGCATTCGCCGGCAATCGGCGATTTGAGACCCTTTCTAGGGCCCAATGGCCCCATACGGAGACCCAAATGGCCGCTTCAAAGACTGCCCGCACCGCAAAGTCGCCCACCGAAGCTTTCGAGCAAGTCACCACCGCCTCGACCGAAGCCGTGCGCGAAAACATCGATCGCGGACTTGCGGCGCTGTCGGAGGTGTCCGCTTTCGGCAAGCAGAACGTCGAAGCTTGGCTTACTTCGGCCGCCGCAGCGCAAAAGGGCTTTGAGACGATCTCGGCCCGCTCCGTCGCTTTCTCGAAGCAGGCGCTGGAAAACCACGTCGCCGCCACCAAGGCGATTATGACGTCCAAGAGCGTCCAAGAGCTCGTGGAAAAGCAAAACGACTACGCGAAGTCCTCGTTTGAGGCTTATGTCACGGAACTGTCGAGCCTTTCTGAGCTGGTTTCTGGCTTTGCCAAGGAAACGCTGCAGCCGATCAACGAGCGCTTCAACGCCGTCGGCCAGCTGATCCAAACAGGCGCTCGTTAACCAAGACGCCCAAACGTCTTCCCCCGGCCTTCTTGGGGCGCATCGAACGGGTCCGGCTTGTGCAAGCCGGACCCGTTTGCGTTTGGCCGCTTCAGGCCGGCCTCTTCCATCTCGCGGCTCAATCCATAGATTGTTGACCATGTGGAGCCCAGGCTCGCCGCAAGGGCGAGTCGCCTGACGGCTCGGCGAGTTCGATGAGCGACGATTGGGGCGACAACGACAATCCCGACGGCGGGGCCGATGGCCGCGCCGGCACGAAAACCCTTACCCGCACCAAGAAGCCCTCGCTCTATCGCGTTCTGTTGCTGAACGACGATTACACGCCGATGGAATTCGTGGTCTATGTCCTTGAGCGCTTCTTCAACAAGTCGCGTGAGGAGGCGACCACGATCATGCTGCACGTTCACCAAAATGGCGTCGGCGTGTGCGGCGTCTTCACCTACGAGGTGGCCGAGACCAAGGTCGCCCAAGTTCTCGACCTGGCGCGGCGGCACGAGCATCCGCTCCAATGTACGATGGAAAAGGAATAGAAGCGCATGGCGACCTTCTCCCGCACGCTTGAGCACACGCTGCGGCGTGCGCTTTCGCTCGCCAACGACCATCGCCATGAATTCGTGACGTTGGAGCATTTGCTGCTGTCGCTGATCGACGACGACGACGCCGCCCAAGTCATGCATGCGTGCAAGGTCGATCTCGACAAGCTGCGGGCCAACCTCGACTCCTACCTCGAAACTGAACTCGGCAGCTTGGTCGTCCCCAATCGCGACCACGAAGAGCCAAGGCCCACCGCAGGCTTCCAGCGCGTGTTGCAGCGGGCGATGCTGCATGTCGATTCATCGGGCGCGCGAGAAGTGACGGGGGCGAACGTGCTCGTGGCGCTTTTCTCAGAGCGCGAAAGCCACGCTGCTTACTTCCTGCAAGATCAGGACATGACGCGCTATGACGCGGTGAATTTCATCGCCCATGGCATGCCCAAACGCGCGGGCGCGGCGCAGCCAAGGCCGGTGCGCGGCGCCAATGAGGAAGAGGGCGAACGCGTCGTCAAGCAAGGCCAGGAGGCGCTGGCGGCCTATTGCGTGAACCTCAACAAGAAGGCGAAGGAAGGCAAGATCGATCCGCTGATTGGGCGCGAACCGGAAGTGTTGCGGTCGATCCAGATTCTCTGCAGGCGGCAAAAAAACAACCCGCTCTTGGTAGGCGATCCCGGCGTCGGCAAGACCGCGATCGCCGAAGGCTTGGCGCGCAAGATCCTGGAAAAGCAGGTTCCCGAGGTTTTGGCCGACGCCACGATATTTGCGCTCGACATGGGATCGCTGCTGGCGGGCACGCGCTATCGCGGCGATTTCGAGGAGCGCCTGAAGAGTGTGATGAAGGAGCTGGAGAACCACCCGAAGGCGATTCTGTTCATCGACGAAATCCACACCGTGATTGGCGCGGGGGCGACGTCAGGCGGAGCGATGGATGCATCGAACCTGTTAAAGCCTTCGCTTCAATCGGGCCATCTGCGCTGTATGGGTTCGACTACGTACAAGGAATACCGCCAGCACTTCGAGAAGGATCGCGCCTTGGCGCGGCGCTTTCAAAAGATCGACGTCAACGAGCCCTCGATCCCGGATGCAATCAAGATCCTGATGGGTCTGAAGCCGTACTTCGAGGACTACCACAAGGTGAAGTACACTGACGATGCGGTGAAGGCTTCGGTGGAGCTCTCGTCGCGCCACATGGGCGACCGCAAACTGCCGGATAAGGCAATTGACGTGATCGACGAAGCCGGCGCCTCCATGATGCTGCTGCCGCCCAACCAACGCAAACAAGTCATTGATGTCGCCGAGGTAGAGGAAGTGGTTTCGCGCATGGCGCGGATTCCGCCGAAGTCGGTGTCGAAGAACGACGCCGAGATGCTGTCTTCATTGCCGGACGATTTGAAACGGGTCGTGTTTGGACAGAACGACGCCATTGATCAACTCGCCGCTGCAATCAAGATGGCGCGCGCAGGTTTGCGTGAGCCGCAAAAGCCGATCGGGTGCTACCTGTTCGCAGGGCCGACAGGCGTTGGAAAAACTGAAGTCGCGCGCTCGCTGGCCAACATCATGGGCATCGAACTCCTTCGCTTCGATATGTCCGAGTACATGGAGCGCCACACCGTATCGCGGCTCATCGGCGCGCCTCCGGGTTATGTCGGCTACGATCAAGGCGGCTTGCTCACCGACGGCGTCGACCAGCACCCTCACAGCGTGCTGTTGCTCGACGAGATCGAGAAAGCGCACCCGGATCTTTTCAACATCCTCTTGCAGGTGATGGATCATGGCTCGCTCACGGACGCCAACGGCAAGAAGGTCGATTTCAGGAACGTCATTCTGATCATGACCACCAATGCCGGCGCGGCCGATGCGGCCAAGCAAGGGATCGGTTTCGGGCGCGGCAAGAAGGACGAAGAGAACGAAGAGGCGATCAAGCGCCTGTTCACGCCTGAGTTCCGCAATCGCCTCGACGCCTCGATCCACTTCAAGGCCTTGCCGCCGGAAGTTGTTCGCAATGTCGTGCAGAAGTTCATCATTCAGCTTGAAGGCCAGTTGGCCGAGCGCAACGTGCAGATCGAGATTACAGATCGCGCCGCCGATTGGCTCGCCACCAAGGGCTATGATGAAAGCTTCGGCGCGCGGCCGTTGGCGCGGCTCATCCAGGAGAAGGTCAAGAAGCCGATGGCCGACGAGCTGTTGTTCGGCAAGCTCAAGAACGGGGGCATCGTCAAAATCGATCTCGATCCCGCCGATAAGGAGAAACTCAAATTCTCCTATCATCCCGAGCAGCGCGGCTTGCTCTCATTCGGCATGAAGCCGGAGAAGGCTTGAGCCTCGCCCGCGGCAAAGGCGTGACGCTAAAGCGCAGCGGCAATTTGCGCCGCGATCGTTTCCAGTTCGGCCATATCCGCCTTGTTCTGATGCCCGTGGCCGGCCAGCCGCACGCCCTCATAGCGCGGGATGATATGGACGTGCAGGTGGAAGATTGTTTGCCCCGCGGGCGCGCCGTTGAATTGGGTGACGACGATCCCGTCCGGCCTCAGCACTCGCTCAACTGCAATCGCTACGCGCTGCACGCGCTCCATGAGCGGTCCTAGTTTTTCACGCGGAAGCTCAAGCAAGTTGCGCGCGGTCACATCCTTGGGCACGACCAACGTATGGCCACGCGCTTGCGGAAAGATGTCCAAGAAGGCGAGGACGACCTCATCCTCCAGCACTTTCACCGCGGGAATCTCGCCCCGCAGGATTTTTGCGAACAAATTGTTGGCGTCGTAGTTTCCGTGGAGGCTCATGCGGCAGAGGTTCCGTCAGTCTGCGGGCGATTGGATATTGCGCACTATTCTTAGCAACATTTGGCGCGGAATGTAGTTCACGAGACCGGCCTGGAAGGCGTTGCGCGCGCCCGTGACAACCACGCGGCGGTTGTCCTGAAATGCGCGATAGGCCGCTTGTGCAACCGGCGCTGAAGGCATGACCCTGCCCGCTCGCGCCAATCGGGTGCGTCCAGTCCCTGCGCGCTCGCGGAAATTCGACGCTGTCGGGCCAGGGCACAGGCACGTCACGCGGACGCCAGTCCCGCGCGCTTCTTCCCACAACGCTTCCGAGAACGAGAGCACATAGACTTTCGACGCGTAATAGTTCGCCATTAAGGGGCCGGGTTGGAAGGCAGCCGTGGAGGCGACGTTGAGCACGCCGCCGCGTCTGTTGGCCAGCATGCGGTCCCAGTAGATGTAGGTCAGTTCGACCAGCGCGCGGACGTTGAGGTCGATCATGCCCAGCTGTGTTTGAAGATCCGATGATGTGAGGGCGCCGGCATGGCCGTAGCCGGCGTTGTTGACCAGAACATCAACCTCTAGGCCGCGCTGTGCGATCGTGGCGGCAAGGGTCGAGCCGCCGCCGATTGCCCCCAAATCCTGCGCGATCGGGTAGGTGTGTATGCCATTTACGGTTGCAAGCCGATTGGCCACTTCTAGCAGCGCGTCCTCACTGCGCGCGGTCAGGATGAGGTCGTAGCCGTCACGCGCGAAGCATTCCGCCAAATCGACTCCGATGCCGGCCGATGCGCCGGTGACGAGAGCGGTTTGTCCTTCCCCGGGTTTGCGTCGCGCCATATGTCGTCTCCTGTGGCGCGACGATAGGCGCATGCGCCGCCCGTTCCAAGGATTGGGCGCGTGTGTGATAGGAATGTAGCGATGACGGACGCCAAGCACTTCCAGCTCAATCCTGACGAGAAGCCGTTTGACGCTCCAGGCGGCGCCAAACCCAAGGCGATGAAGCCTCGCGATGCGGCCACGCTCATCCTGGTGCGGGGTCGTCGCGAAGTGATGATGGGCCAGCGCGCCAAGGGCCATGTGTTCATGCCAGATAAGTGGGTGTTCCCTGGCGGCAGGGTCGATCCGGGCGATGCGCGAAGGCGGGCCGCGCGCGAGTTAACGCCGGAGACCGAGGCGCTCTTGAAACAGGGCGGGATTGTTCGCCGGCCGCCCCGGGCGTTCGCCTTGGCTGCGGTGCGCGAGACCCGCGAGGAGGCAGGCCTGGTGCTCGGCGGGGAGGAGGGCCCGGATTTGTCCAAGCTCGCCTTCGTGTGCCGCGCGATCACGCCCCCGTACCGGCCCCGGCGCTTCGACGCTCGCTTTTTCCTGGCCGATTCCGAGCTCGTTCTGGCCGATGACCGGCCCATGGGTGGTGAGGAACTCTTGCACACAAAATGGTTCAGTCTGGCCGAGGCCGAGAGTCTCGATTTGCCCTCCATCACCCGGTTCGTGCTGAAGGAAGTGCGCGCCCGGCTGGGGGGGGATGCGCCCCAGCCCCCATTCCTGCGGTGGCGGCGGGGCGCGCACTCCATGGAGCGCCTTAAGGCGCCAAGTTGACTTTGCGGCGCGGGCGCCTATTTTCCCGCGCTCCTTAAACCTCCCGGGCGCCCGTCATGGCCAAGCCAGCCACCATCAAGATTCGTCTCAATTCGACGGCCGACACCGGTTTCTTCTACGTTGCCAAGAAGAACCCGCGCACGAAGACCGAGAAGCTGAAGTTCAAGAAGTACGACCCGATTGCGAAAAAGCACGTCGAGTTCGTCGAAGGAAAGATCAAGTAAGCTCTCGTCCCGCGACGATCGAACCCCAGATATTTTTCCTTGAGCACGCGCGCCATCGCCATCACGAACGCGCACGACACACCAACCCGCAGCGTGGAGCGCCTCGGTTCGCGTCGCATCATAATCTTGTTGCGCGGCGCCATGGTGCGACAGCCCATCAACTTCGACAATCAGTTAGCTTCCACGCACGCGAAATCGGCGATGTAGCCCTCAACTGGATGCTGCCGGCGGAACTTCGCGCCTTTGAGCTTGCGGTCGCGCACGATGTCCCAAACGGCGCCCTCGGTGCGGCGCGGCGTCTTGCGCATTGGACGCGCGCGCGTGATGAGCACTGGCTTGTCCGCCACGCACAACTCTTACCCTCTCCCCCTGCCAAGGGGGAGAGGGCAGGGTTAGGGGGGCGCATCGAAGTCTTGAATTCCTTGGCGCCCAGTCAATCCGCTTGCGCGCTCTGCCCGCCGTTAGCGCTCCACCCTCACCCCTGCCCCTCTCCCTCACGAGGGGGGATAAGGAGAAAGTCAAAACGGGCCACACTTTTGACCAGACTTGCATGATGGCAGATGCCAATTCAATCGTAACGCACGAACTGCTAGCTCCTGCCGCATTCAGCACACACAGCTTCGCTACACGGCGCTTGCGGCACCCCTGCATTTCGAACAGGGGACCACGCATGGCGACGCTGACCGATGCTGGCGGCAATGTCTCGACCTTCGAATATGACGGCGTCGACCGCTTGCGCAAACTCCGCTTTCCCAATGCCTCGGGCGGAGGATCGAGCACCACCGACTACGAACAATACACTTACGATGCGGGCTCGAACCTCACCCAGGACCGCCGCCGCGACGGCGCCACGCTCAGCTACAGCTACGACGCTCTCGGCCGCGTCACCTTGCTGGACGCCTCTTCCAACGGCCAGGACGTGAGCTATGGCTACGACAATTTCGGCCGCGCGCTCACAGCCTCCCAAGCCGGCCACACCCTGACCACGAGCTATGACCAATTGAGCCGGCCCTTGACGGCGCAGAGCCCGCTCGGGACGATGGGCTATCAATACGATCTCGCCGGGCGCCGCACGCGCCTCACCTGGCCCGACGGGAACTACGTCCAGTACGATTACGATGTGACCAGCGCGATGACCGCCGTCCGCGAGAACGGCGCGGCCGCGCTCGCCACGTACGCTTACGACAATCTGGGCCGGCGCACTTCGCTCTCGGCCAGCAATGGGTCGGCCGAGACGTTCGGCTACGATGCCGCCGGACGGCTCGCGAGCATCTCGCTCGATCTGTCCGGCACAACGTACGACCAGACGCTCACCTTCACCGACAACGCCGCCGGCCAGATCGTGTCGCGCACGGGATCGAACGGAACCTACGCCTGGACGCCGCTTGCCAGCGGAACCACCGCTTACGCCGACAACGGCTTGAACCAGTACACGAGCGTCGGCGGAACCAGCCAGAGCTACGATGGACGCGGCAATCTCACCACCGGTTCGCTCGGCTACGACATCCACAATGCGCTGACGAGCGGGCCCGCTTCGGCGAGCCTCTCCTACGATCCGGCCGGCCGCCTTTACGAAACGGCCGCTGGCGGGGTCACGACGCGCTTTCTCTATGAGGGGGCGCAGATCGTTGGCGAGTACAATCAGAACGGGGCGCTGTTGCGCCGCTACGCCCCGGGCGCGGGCCTCGACGAACCCGTGGTCTGGTACGAGGGCGTGGGGCTCTCCTATCCGCGCTGGCTGCACGGCGACGAGCGCGGGTCGGTGATCGCGGTGAGCCTGGCCGGAGCGGCTGCGTACGCGGTCAACCGCTACGACGAGTACGGGCTGCCCCACAGCTCCAATCTCGGCCGCTTCCAATACACCGGCCAGGCCTGGCTGCCGGAAGTCTCGCTCTACCACTTCCGCGCCCGCGCCTACGCGCCGAGCCTGGGGCGCTTTGCGCAAACCGATCCGATCGGCTCTGCCGGCGGCATGAATCTGTATGCCTATGTCGGCAACGATCCGGTCAATTGGGTTGATCCCATGGGGCTATGCCCCGACTGGCCCGCCGAATGCGGACCGCCGATTGTGGTTGCCGTCGATCCGTGCCGCGCCGTCGGCGTCGGGTGTGTGGAGTTCAGCGACGCGCTGCGCGACTACAACCTGTTCAACCCCTTCGGCGAAACCGTCGAGCAGTCGGACAACGGCGAAGAGGAAGAGATCGTCGTAACGGCGCGAAGAAGACGCCGCGGCAGCAGTATCAGAAGCGGAGGCGGTTCAGATGCGGAGGACTTACTAGAAGAATTGGGGCGGTGCGCTGCAACACACTTTGGCGTCGACGAGTTGATTGGAGCTGGAGCGGTGCTGGCGGGCCAACCGATTCCGGGCACCAAGCCTTTTAGAGTTCCTGGATCGAGTCCGGGTACCTCCGTTGCCTCAGCAACCTCCCGGGCCATTTTCGGCGACTCTCATTCGCAAGGTATGTTGGGTGCAAACGGGCGAGGGATGCGTTGGCCTGGGGGGCTGCGAACCTGGGCGCCGACGAATGCTACATTGGCGCGCGGATCGCTGGGGTTGACGCGCTTCGTTGGACCTTCAGTCGGAAGGTTGGTGCCGTTCGTGGGGTGGGCGATTCTTGCCTACGACGCGGCTTCGATTGTGATATGCGTGGCGGACGAGTGAGCGAACGCAATGAAGCGTCGTGTCGAGTATCGTGATGTCGAGCAATTCGTTCGGAGGTCATTCGAAGCCCACGATCGAACCTTGGGGCCAGATACATGCGTCGTCGCCGAATTTGGTCAAGTCGACCCTGACGAGATTTCTCACTTTCTTGAATCGTTCTCGCGCAAGTTTGCCATTCGAACACCGAAGATCCGCAACCTTCGCAAACACCTGGCCGCGTCGTGGGGCCAGCGGGGATTCCAATTTGGCGACGTGGTGCGCGCTATCAGCCGGACACCGGAGATGTCAATTCCCACACTACCTCTGGCCAAGCTCCACGAGATTGCCGAAGTCGGTGTTTGGCCAACGGAGTTCGTACGTGTTCCAGAGGGTGTGGACCAGGATTAGGGCCAGCAACGCCGGTTTGGATTTGCCCAGCACAGCCGCCGGCACTAACTGGTGTCAACGCTCACTTGGAATTGAGCCAAAGTTGACCAGCCTCAGACAGCGATCATCTGAGATTGACCCGCCTTGGGCGCGAGATCGGCCAAGCCGGCCTGGCGCTTTTCGCGCAACCGGTAGCTTTCGCCGCGGATGTTGAGGATGGTGGAGCGGTGCAAGAGCCGGTCGAGCGCGGCTGAAGCCATGACCGGATCGTCGCCGAACACCGAGCCCCAATCGCTGAAGGGTTTGTTGGAGGTCAGGATGATGGGCTGGTTTTTCTGGTAGCGGCGGCAGATCACCTGGAACAGCAAGCTGGCCTGCACGGCGTCGAACGGCAGGTAGCCGATCTCGTCGATGACCAGCACTTCTCGGTTGCTGTAGGGCGTTGAGTTCGCGGTGTAGGCGCTTAGTATCACCGCTCATTCTAAATTGACCCGGCTGACGATCATCGGGAATTGATCCACATCCGGCGATCGTTCCGCACCCGTCCGCTGCGCGCAGCGGACGGGTGCGAGCGCGAATCGCTCAGGCTTGGCCGCCGTACCGGCAAGCCTGGAGCGGGACGCATGATCGCTTTTGGCTCAATTCCAAGTGAGCGTTGACACTTAGCGCCGACGGCGCGGTGACGAACGCAAGCGGCGGTCACAACATCAACCACTACGACGAGTTCGGCCCCCAATTTATTGCGTCGGTAGAGGCTGTTGACGGTGTTCTGTTT